>Ga0247725_1000012_pt1 | contig 303115 bp, 249 predicted proteins | sample OKSTACKMCFT3sol_FD_183021 | JGI IMG/M metagenome (GOLD analysis project Ga0247725, IMG submission 183021) | Subsurface sediment microbial communities from gas well in Oklahoma, United States - OK STACK MC-FT3-sol | ecosystem: Environmental > Terrestrial > Deep subsurface > Rock core/Sediment...
CAGGCTACGCCAAACCAACTGATCGATGTGTTTGCCAAAGTCTTTGGTGAACATAAAGGCGAGCGTAAAGGCCATGCCAAGGGTTTTTGTGCTGTGGGTAACTTTCAGGCTTTACCTGATGCAAAAAACTTCAGCTCAGTGGCCTGGTTATAGGGTGAAACTGTGCCTGTGACAGCGCGTTTTTCTATGGCTGGGGGCAATCCAAAAGCACCGGAGAATGGTCGTTCGCCCAGGGGTTTAGGTTTGCAGTTAAAAACCGCCAACGGTCAAATTCAGCACTTTACGATGTTAAATACACCGGTTTTTGGTGCCAAAGATCCGGAAAACTTTTTAGGCTTGCTGCAAACTCTTATCCCTGATCCGGCGACGGGTAAACCCGAACTGGCTAAAGTTCAGGCCTTTCGCGCTGCGCATCCTGATACCCAACCCCAAGCCGGGTACCTGGCGAAAAACTCGCCGCCATGGAGCTACGCCACTACGCCTTACTTTGGTATTCATACCTTCTTTATCAGAGATAACAGTGGCGTAGAACAAAAAGTACGTTGGCAATTTGTGCCTAAAGATGGCGTCAAAGGTTTAACTGAAGCTGAAATCAAAGCACCGCCAACAGACTTTTTGCAAAAGCGACTGGCGGAGCGTTTAGCCAAAGGCCCAACTCAGTGGACTATGCAGCTGGTGCTGGGTGAGGCAGGAGATACTGAAACCGATCCTTCAGTGTTATGGCCTAAAGAGCGCAAAACTCTGGATATAGGGCTATTATCCATCACAGAACAAGGCGGTGAAGCCTGCACTGGCCTTAACTTTGATCCAAATGTGCTGAGTACAGGTTTGCGTGCAAGCGCCGACAGAGTACTGCAAATGCGCTCTCCGGCTTATGCTATCTCTTTTGGCAAACGCCTGACAGGTCAATAACCCTTCGTACTTGAAGCTGCAGCTTTGTTGACTGCGTGCTCTCGCCCCGGTCACATAGGTGACTATGCTCCCGGGGTCTCACGTCCTTGTCGCCTCCCTGCAACTTCAATTACTTTGGGTGTATAGGGAATTGACGCTAAAACGGATGCACCTTTGGGGTGCATTCGTATGCAGTCTGGCCCTGTTGGCTGAATTTGACTAAGCTGGGTCAAATTCAAAAAAAAACAGGGATCTTCGAATGTTGCATAAATCATTGCTCGCCTTAGCTTTAGCTTTGGCCTTAACCGGTTGCGGTAAAGCGCCAGAACAAGCCGCCACTGTTGCAGAAACTCCGGTTGCCGCTACTCATAGTACGGAAGCACCAAAACCCTGGTGGCAGGATGCAGTGTTTTACCAAATCTGGCCCCGCAGTTTTTATGATACCAATGCCGATGGTACAGGTGATTTTAAAGGCATCGAAGCCAAGCTGCCTTACTTGCAGGATTTGGGCATAAACGCCATTTGGTTAACGCCTATGTTCGAAGCTCCTTCTTACCATGGCTACGACTTCACCGAGTTTTATCAGGTAGAACAAGATTACGGTTCTATGCAGGATTTTGAAGAACTGGTGCAGGCGGCCAAAGCCAAAAATATTAATATTATTCTGGATTTAGTGATCAACCATATCTCTGATAAACACGAATGGTTTCAGCGTTCTGCCAAAGGCGAAGCACCTTATAAAGACTATTTTATCTGGCGTGATGAACTGCCCACAGATGGCTGGGGACCAGCCTGGAGCACTGAAGTAAAACCTGAAGCCGTCTGGCATTACAACCCAGAACGCAAAGCCTATTACTACGCTGCTTTTGGCGCTTCACAGCCAGATCTGAATTTAAAACACCCGGATGTTATAGCTGAAATGAAAAAGATGGCCAAATTCTGGCTGGACAAAGGGGTGGCGGGTTTCAGGTTAGATGCAGTGCGTTATGTGCAGGAAGATGGCCCACAGCAGCGGGCAGATACCAAGGGCACAATCGACTACTGGGTCGACTTCACCCAGTACGTGAAAAGTGTCAAACCGGACGCTTATTTGGTGGCTGAAGCCTGGGTCGATTTACCCATAGCGGCTAAATACTGGGGCGATGGCAAAGGACTGGATGCAGGTTTTGATTTTGAGTTTGGTTACAAGGTGCTGGAACTGCTCAATGTGGGCAAACAAAATGCCGAATTTGGCACTATGCAGCAAAGTGCATCATCCACAGATAATCTGCTGATGGCGAACCTGCAACAACGCAAAACTACTACAGCCCCTATGGAGTTTTTTAGCCCTTTCCTGACCAACCACGACCAGCCACGTTTAAGCTGGCAAATCGGCCAGGACTTTAATAAAGCCAAGCTGGCAGCCGCTTTGTTGTTTAGCTCGCCGGGCACCACTTATATCTACTACGGTGAAGAAATTGCACTGACCCAGGCATCAGATAAAGAGCACTTGCATCGCCGTTCGCCAATGTTTTGGGATAACAGCGCTCAGGCCGGTTTTAGTACAGCGGACAAAGTCTGGGTGCAGCGTGATGATTTATTCCCGCCTCAGGCTGAAAGTAGCTGGTGGACGCCTTTCCTTACGGCTCAGCAACGAGGCCAGAATAGTGTCGCTGCACAACAGGCTGATCCAAAGTCAGTCTGGTCTTTGTATAAATTCCTGATCAAACAAAAAGCCGACCGCGCTGAATTTGGTATAGCAGGGGACTATAAGGCAGAGTTCTTAGCCGAAGGTAAGTTACTGAAAATTGTCCGTTCTTTAGGCGATAAACAAAGCTTACTGTTACTGAACTTATCGGCTGAAACTATGGCGGTGCCTGCTGACTTAGTGCCTGCAGGCATGGCTTTGACCTGGCAGGAAGATGAAACGCCAGAGTTAAATGCACATCAGCTGCAAATCTGGCAAAACTAAGATTAAAACGGAGTCACAGCTATCCTTGGCTGTGACTCCGTTGTTATTTATTGCTGGAAATGCAAAGTGTTGTTGGCGTAATCCAGCACCAAACGGCCATTTTTAAAGGCATTGATCCCCATTAGCATAAAAGCTTTGTCCTTGTAGCCCAGAAATTCAAACACATGCATATCGGCCAGATAAGATTGGGTTTCCACGACGTTTTGCCCGTTCAACTGATAACTTAAACCTGTCAGCACTTGCCTATCCTGGGTATGTCCTGTCATGCCGCCGGTTTTTTCTGTACCACTGATGTTCAGGCCCGACAGTTGTTTATACAAAGCTGTGTTGATAAAGGTATGGTGTGCACCTGTATCCAGCAATACATCGGCCGTTACTCCCTGTACCTGTGCCTGCATACGGATAAAGTTGTTTTCAATTTTAAACGGCGCCTGATGCAAACCAGCCACAGCCGCCGCCTCACAAGCACCCTGAGTCAGACTGACTTTGGTCTCCTTAAAATTCAGATCCACACAGTAGTGATGTAAAAAGTCGTGCCCCAAAATGCCTGGCATTTTGCCATCCGGCAGGATCAGTTTTTTTAAGTCCTGCACCAGATAGTTCAGCTCTTTATGCTCAAAGGGGCCAACCCTGGTATTGCGGACTGTAGCGGATTGCATCCGGACTGTGCCTGTGGCGCCAACGGCGTTGTCTGTACTCAGGTCTTTTTCGTCCAGTTTTAGCAAAGGCAAAATGCTTTGTGGCAATAAACCGGTTTGAGCTGCGCTGTCCAGCACCATTGGATAATTCTCCAGCTGGTTCAGGTTGGCCCTGATATAAGCGTGGCCTTTGGCGGTAAATTCCATAGGGAAGTGATGCGTTTGGACATTCGCCTGCAGGCTCAGGACAGATACAGCAGCAATCAGACTTAGTGAGGTGAGTGTTTTCATCAGTGGCTCCTTAATCAGGGTTATTACAGCCACTGTACAAAACAGATGTCAGGAAATTATCAAGAAATGGTCGAAACCGCCGGCAGTTGCAGATAAAAACTGCTGCCTTTGCCAGGTTCGCTTTGTACGCTGATTTGGCCATGCATCAGTTCTGTCAGTTGTTTACAAATCGCCAGCCCTAAGCCTGAACCTGGTTGTTTACCGCTGAAGGGGTCACGATAAAAACGTTCAAACACCAGCTCTGCCGGCTTGACCTGAATGCCAGGCCCCAGATCAGCCACTTCCAGTCGCCAGGCTGTATCCACAGAATGCAACGCCAGCCGGATTTTTTTTCCTGCAGCACCATATTTAAAGGCATTGTCCAGCAGGTTAGTGATCACCTGACGCAAGCGTAGTGGGTCGGCCAATACCAGTGCGTGCTGCAGTTGCAGTTCAAACTCCAAATCTGCTTGTTGGGCCAAAGGCAAATAGGCCTGATGCAACTGCTGTAGCATAGCGGCCAGATCCACTTGTTGCAGTTCAATCTTCAATTGACCCGCTTCGGTCAGAGACAGCAGCCGCAGGTCTTCGACTAAACGGCTCAGATTCTGTAAATCATCCAGCAACTGACCTACTTGCTGGGTATCGGCCTGCAATAAGCCATCCTGAATAGCTTCCAGCCGGGAACGCAAAGCTGTCAGCGGTGTGCGCAGCTCATGAGCTATATCTGAGCTCATTTGTTTGTATTGCTGCTGCAGACGCTGTAGTTTTGAGGCCAGTTGATTAAAGCTCTGGAAAATATGACCTACTTCGTCCGTACGCTGACTGTCCAGTTGCACCGACAAATCCCCTTGTTCCAGTCGGGAAAAACCTGCTTTCAGTGCAAGCATGGGACTCAATAAATATCGGGCGCCCAACCATGCCAGTACCACTGCAACAAGGGACAAAACAGCAAACCATAAGGCAAAACTCTGGTGTAAGGAGGTTCGCAGAGTATCTTCTCTGTTGCCTATACCAAGCAGGCTTTTTGGCATAGTCAGCACGCCATACGTCTGGCCTGCGATCTGTACAGGCAGGGGGTCGTTAATTAAATAAATCACACTGGTTTTGTTATCTGGCCCTTTCAGTTTCAGATGAAAGCCACGTGCAGTGTCATCTGAGTCCAGACTCAGTTCTGCATCGCTCAGGCTGCTGTGCTGCAGTTTGCGGTTAAGCAAAACTAAAAAATGATGCTGTGGAAACTGTTGTTTTAGTTGCTGCAGCAGCTCGGCTGCTGAGCCGGCTCTATGCTGTTGCAGAGCTTGCTCCAACAGGTCCGGATCCGGGATAGATTGCTCCAGAATAATGGTGCTGCGTTTATGAAAATCAATCAGGGCATTGGTAGCACTTTGCAATGACAAGAGGTAATAGCTGCCCAACATCAAAAAAGTACAAAAGCCAACCAAAAGCGCAATTTTAGTGCGGATTTTCATCAGACAACCTGCCAATAAACTGATAACCCAGACCATGTCTGGTTTGGATAAAACGTGGCTGCTGACTGCTATCGGCCAGCTTTTTACGTAAGTTTGTCAGATGAGTATCCACAGTGCGCTCACTAACGGCCGCATCGTTGGGCCAGACTTTGTCCAGCAAGGTCTGACGATCAAAAACTCTGTCTGGCTGACTGGCCAGAGTCTGTAATAACAGGTATTCAGACTTGGTTAGCTTCAGCTCCTGCTGATCCAGCCAGACCAGTTGTGACTGTATATCCAGGGTTAAACCGTCAAACTGCAGGGTTTTGCGTTGATGGCCTTGCTGGCTGCGTTTTAACAAGGCCTGTACTCTGGAGACCACTTCGCGTGGGCTATAAGGTTTACAGACATAATCGTCTGCGCCCAGTTCAAAACCTTCAATTCTGTCCTCTTCAGACACCCGTGCTGTAACCATAATGCAGGGAATTTTCTTTTGTACTGCTAATTGGAGTAAATCACGACCGTCACCGCCAGGCAGCATCACATCCAGAATTGCGAGGTCAAAATGGAGGTTCTGCAGCGCACGACGGGCATCCAGCGCATTGTCATAATGCTGCACCTGATGGCCTTGCTGCTGAAGGTAAAGCAACAATATCTGAGCAATACTTTGCTCGTCTTCGACATAAAGTAATTGGCTACTTCTGGTTTTCATGACCACTCCTGAAACAGCAGTGTTATTCTGACAAATGAGGTTTTGCCGGGGAATCTTTCCTGTGCAGGTCGATGTAAAAAGTGCTGCCTTTGCCTAAGGTGCTCTCAAACCACAAAACTCCACCATGATGTTCCACTATAGATTTACTGATACTCAAACCTAGTCCTGTACCGCCAAAACGTCGGACGTCCGACGTATCTGATTGGCTAAAAGGTCTGAAAATCACCGCTTTAAATTCGTCTTCTATACCTGGACCATGATCCTCAATAGCAATACGCGCAAAATCTGCATAGGTCTCAACCCGGATTTGCACTGTGGCATCGGCCGGTGAAAATTTTGCGGCGTTAGATAATAAATTGGCCAGCACTTGCATCAATCGGTTTGGGTCAGCAGATAACCATAGATCATCAGGCACAGGGGCTAATTCAAAACGTACCTGATGCTGTACCGCGTAACCTTCCAATTGTTTTACGGCATTGGACAGCCAGGGCGCCAGTTGCAGTCGGGTAAAATGAAACGCCATTTTACCGGCTTCTACTTTCTGCATATCTAGTATGTCATTGATAAGCCTGATTAAACGCTGACTATTTTGCTCCGCTATTTCTAACATTGCCCGTATTTTGGGTTCGGGTTGTCCCAGTGCGTTACCCAGCACTAAACCCAAAGCGCCATGAATAGCTGTTAGCGGGGTGCGTAGTTCGTGACTGACCGTAGAGACAAATTGATTTTTCAATAAATCTAATTGCTTACGAGCGCTAATATCCTCATAAACCGCAATACCAAAAGTCAGCTGGCCTTCAGAGTTGTACGTTGGGCGTCCCCAGGCCTGCACATAACGTCGCTGCCCGGCCGATTCAATTTCTAACTCTTCTATCTGGCATGTTTCGCCGCGTAAGGCTCTCATGGCGGGCATTTCAGCCATAGGATAAGGTGTATTAGTACCAGCAACATAGGCGATAGGATGGGCATGCTGCTGAGCTCCAAACATCTCGGTGGCAGCGTGGTTGGCATAATAGGATTGCAGATCGGGGCCAAGCACCACTATGCCTACAGGTAAATCTTCTATCCATTGCCTGAACTGATGTTGGGTGGTGGCCTGTAAACTGGCGGTATAGCTGATGAAGCTGCGGATGATGACAAAAAGCACCATAAAATTTACCAGCAAATAAGCAGCCCAGGTCGCAGGGTCGGACAAATAAGGCGTTGCACTTTGCGGGGGCGCCAGGTTGTTGGTAATAAAAGCGGCAGCGATCAGTAGCAGGCAAAGCAGAGTCACAGCGGCCAGAATTATGGCAACTCTGGCTTTAAACAGCACATAAGCCACCAGACAGCTCGCGAGTAACCACCAGACTCCGGGAGACGCGAAACCATAGTTCAGCGTGCCAGGCAAGCCCGCCAGCCAAAAGACTACGACCAGCAATATGCCTTTAAAAGGTAATGACAGTTGGTGGTTATAAAAAGTACCGAGCAGTAACACTACACCCAACAATAAATGCGCTGTGTATAGTGGCAACCAGCCAGTATTTAAGGCCCTGATCATAGACAGAGGTACACCAAAAAGCGCGATAATTGCCATACTGCGCAGCAGCGTGTCAGCAAACTGATGGCGGATACCCGTCAGTTGTTGCTGTAAGGCTATAGTTGCGGTGTTTTGGGACTGGCTCAAAGATCGACGTCTCAGTACTGATAGTGGCAACACTCTAACCAGCAACAGCATAAGGCGCAATCGATCCTTGAGACAAAATGTGTAGCCAGCGCCGAAATTGTGGCGCAAGGGCGTTTTACAAATGAATACCGCCCGAAACTTCTATGCGCTGACCATTAATCCAGCCACTTTGTTCAGATAATAACATTTGCACTACACCACCAATATCATCAGGTAAACCTACCCGACCCAAAGCTGTTTGTGACGCAATGTAACTATTAATATCAGCGTTATCGCGCACTGTGCCGCCACCAAAATCGGTTTCAATAGCGCCTGGTGCCAGCGTATTAACCCTGATACCTCTGGCACCGGACTCCAGCGCCAGATAACGGCTTAATACCTCCACTGCTCCTTTCATTGCCGCATAAGCGCCATAACCAGGCAAGGCAAAGCGGGTTAACCCAGAAGATAAATTCAGAATACTGCCGCCATCGGCGATCTTTGGTGACAAAGTCTGAGTTAAGAAAAACACGCCTTTAAAGTGCACATTCATCAGCGCATCAAACTGTTGCTCTGTGGTTTGGTTCAAAGGTGCATAAGCGCCAAAACCCGCATTGTTCACCAGAAAGTTAAATTGATCTCTTTGCCATATTTGTTGTAAGTGACTAGTTAATTGTGTTGAAAAGTCGGCAAAAGCAGAGATATTTCCGGTATCCAGTTGCATGGCTACAGCTTTTCGTCCCATCCACTTTGCTTCTGCCACTACGTCTTCGGCTTCGCCCGCTTTGCTGTGATAGGTAATAATTAAATCCACACCTGCTTTTGCCAGAGCTAAAGCAGCATTTTTGCCCAGGCCACGGCTGGCACCTGTAATCAGAGCTATGTTCTGACTCATATTTTTTCCTCTTCATTGACACTGGTTGATTTGACCAATGCAGTGTATTGTTTACATTTATTCGGATAAACAAGCTTAAATCGAAATCACTGTTCGTAAATTAAGGATAGTGATTGTGGAAGAACAGGCGAATGGACAGAATTCAGCAGATGCAGATTTTTCAGCGGGTGGCCGAACTGGGCAGTTTTATCCGCACCGCAGAACAATTAGGTTTACCCAAAACTTCAGTGTCGGAAGCTGTGCAGCAACTGGAAGCCCAGCTGAATATCCGGCTACTGAACCGTACCACCAGAAAGGTTGAACTGACTCAGGATGGCGTCAGTTACTATCAACGTTGTGTTGAGTTACTGGCTGATTTTGACGAGCTGCAGCAATTATTCCTGCAGCAACCCGAGCAGCTCAAAGGGGTCTTGCGCATAGATATGCCTACAGGGTTAGCCAGAGAAGCCGTGATCCCTGCGCTCCCTGGTTTCCTGGCTTTGCACCCGCAACTACATATCCAATTGAGTAGCACAGACAGAAGAGTGGATTTAATAGCTGAAGGTTTTGACGCCGTCATTCGTGTAGGCCAACTCAGCAGCAGTAGTTTAATAGCACGTCCCTTGTCGCAGCTAAAACTGGTGAACTGCGTCAGCCCCTCTTATCTGGAAAAGTTTGGTGTACCCACAAAGCTCGAAGATTTACAGAATCACCATTTAGTTTTCTACAGCCAACAATTATCAGGTAAACCCGACGGTTTTGAATATTTGCAGGAGGGTAAAACCAAATTCTGGCCCATGCAGGGAGCTATCACGGTGAACAATGCTGAAGCTTATACTGCCGCTTGTCTGGCTGGCTTAGGCATCATTCAGGTGCCTGAAGTTGGAGTGCGTCAATTGGTGCAACAAGGTAGGCTGGTGACTGTGCTACCTGAGTATCAGCCAGCGGCTATGCCGGTTTCAGTGTTATATGCTCATCGACGCCAGCTGAGCCGCAGGTTAAAAGTTTTTATCGATTGGTTGCAAGAACTGGTGAATTCAGGCTACAACTAAAGGTGATTACTCCGAACGCCACAGGCTTCGCCCTGCTGCAGTACAGTGTTTCCATCAACCATTACTGAGGAATTTTATGCGCTATGTTTGCATCAGTCTGCTGTTGTGGTTCAGCGCCGGGAGTCATGCTGCAATCCACATGCCTGATCAGTTTATTGTGGATGGCGTGCCACATGAGGTCGACAGTAACCCGTTAGAGAAACTTTATCCATCGCATAAAATCCGCCAAAAGTTACAGATCCAGCCGCAATGTGGTGTTGATGGGCGTGGCTACAAAGGGGTTTGGGAGTTAAAAGGACAGCAGTTGTTTTTAAACGGATTATTGCAAAGTGACTGTAAAACCGCAGCCGCCAGCATAGATGCAAAACTGCTGTTCAGTGAACAGCAGTACCCGCTCAAAGCACAGTGGTTTACCGGCGCTATCCGGGTGCCCTTAACCGACAAAGACTATAAACACTGCCTGACCGAGGAAGGTTCAGACGAAACCATAGGTTATGCCTACCTGGCTTTAGTCTATGAATTTGTGCAGGGTGAGCTGGTTAAGCAGTCCGAACAGATAGTGACAGAAAACTGGCAAAGACCCCGCAGCAACTGCGCTAAAGTGCCAACAGCCAGGGTTTAATGTTACAAAAACTGGTGGGCATGGACATGTGCCCGCCTGTCCAGAATTGCGAGCCAATCTCAGAGTTCTAAGTCCCAGATAATAGGAATGCTATCGTCTGGCGTTGCCGCTTCACCCGAATTCAGCTTTTGCTGTGCAGCTTTTTCTGCGGCCTTTTCAGCAGCAAGTTGCGCCAGTTTAGCATCACGGCGCGCTCTGCGTTGTTCCAGCAATTTCAGAATGCGTGAGCGTTCAGCCACAGGTTTGTTGTGCCAGTTAAAGCGTTCATCACGCGAGCGCAAGCAGCCGAGGCAATAGCCTTTGCTATTGTTTTCGCAAACCCCAATACAAGGATTGGGTAAATCAAACAGCTCTAATTGATCCATCACACTCAATGAATAACAGCACTATGAAATAGGATTCTGGCTTATTCTGCGCAAAAATGCAGCTTTTGTAATTTTTTTACAAAAATCAGCGAAAAGCAAAAATAGTTGTTGACTTAAGATGGTTAGACGGCTATTTCTATAGGCACAAATTTTCGGCACCATACGTAAAAACACCGCCGAAGTAAAAAGATAAACTTAACCAAAGAGTTAAATTAAAAAATGCGTTTAGCTTCTATTCTGAACATTATTGTGGTCCTCGTAGTCGTGGTGATTAGTCACTGCGGGGGCTCGCGTTTGGAATTTTAAGCAGCAAAAAATTCTCAACAAAACCCCCGCACCGAAAGGTCCGGGGGTTTTGTGTTTTAAGGTCCCCGGAAAGTTCGAAACAGGTTTTGTTGGTAACCGTATCAACAACATAAGACAAGCTGGCCAAAGTAATTGACGTTGCAGCTAGGCGACAAGGAATCGAGACCCCAGGAGCATAGTGAACTATGTGACTGGGGCGAGAGTCCGCAGTCAACAACGCTGCAGCGCCAAGTACGAAGGCCAAAAAGGGGAAAGGAAATGAAAGGCGCAGAACTGGTCATTAAGCTGCTGGAACAAAAGGGAGTCGAACACATCTTCGGCTATCCGGGCGGAGCTATTATGCCAATCTACGACGCGCTGTATCAGAGCAAAGTCAAACACTACCTGTGCCGTCATGAGCAGGGTGGGGCTTTCTCTGCCATAGGTTATGCCCGCAGTTCAGGCAAAGTCGGCGTTTGTATGGCCACTTCAGGCCCTGGCGCTACTAACCTGATCACTTCCTTAGCCGACGCTTTATTAGATTCAGTGCCTTTAGTCGCCATCACAGGTCAGGTATCCCAAGCCGTGATGGGCACAGATGCTTTTCAGGAAGTAGACGTTTTAGGTTTAAGCCTGGCTGTAACCAAACACAGCTTTATGGTGACAGACGTGACTGAACTGGAACACACCTTAAACGAAGCTTTTAAACTTTCGATGTCAGGTCGTCCAGGCCCTGTTCTGGTTGATATTCCAAAAGACGTACAACTGGCCGAAGTGCAGTTTAAACCCCGTTTAGTGGAAGATGCTGCCGAAGCCCAGCAAGAGTTTTTACCAGCTGCCGCTTTGGATCAGGCGCGCTTGTTAATTCAAAACGCCAAGCGCCCAATAGCTTACATAGGCGGTGGCGTGCATATGGCCGATGCGGTGGCGCAGCTGCAGGATTTTTTAGCCCAAAGCCAAATGCCTTCGGTGACTACTTTAAAAGCCATGGGCACAGTGCCGCCTTCAAACCCTTATTACCTGGGTATGTTGGGTATGCACGGCACTCAGGCGGCCAATTTGGCGGTGCAGCAATGCGATTTATTGATCTGTTTAGGTGCACGTTTTGACGACCGCGTGACAGGCAAACTGGCCGCTTTTGCGCCGGACGCCAAAGTTATTCATATCGATATAGACCCGGCCGAGCTGCACAAATTACGCCGCGCCGAATGTGCCATGCTGGGCGATTTACACCAGTTATTGCCAGCGATGTCAGTACCCACTCACTGCGAAGACTGGTTAAAACATTGCGTGAGCATGAAGCAACAATACGGCTGGCGTTATGACCATCCGGGTGAGCGTATCTTCGCGCCTTTAATGCTGAAACAGTTAAGCGAACGCATGCCGGACAACGCCGTAGTGTGCTGCGACGTAGGCCAACATCAAATGTGGGTGGCGCAGCATATGAGCTTTAGTCATCCACGTAATCATTTAAGCAGTGGTGGTTTAGGCACTATGGGTTTTGGTTTACCAGCGGCCATAGGTGCGCAGTTGGCCCGACCAAAAGATACGGTAGTGGCAGTGAGTGGTGACGGCTCTTTTATGATGAATGTGCAGGAATTGGGCACTATCAAGCGGTTCCGACTGCCGGTGAAGATTGTCATCGTGGATAACCAGCGTTTAGGCATGGTGAAACAATGGCAGGAGCTGTTTTTTAACGAGCGTTACAGCGAAACCGATTTGTCCGACAACCCGGATTTTGTCTCTTTAGCTGCTGCTTTTGCCATACCTGGCCACAGCATCAGCCGTAAAGATGAAGTTTTACCAGCGCTGGAAGCCATGTTCACCTGGCCAGGCCCTTATTTATTACACGTTCGAATAGACGAAACCGACAACGTCTGGCCCTTAGTACCGCCAGGAGCAGCCAATCAGGATATGTTAACGGAGAAAGCACAATGAACCACTTATTAACCATCCAGACTAAAAACCAACCTGTGGTGTTAGAGCGGTTATTGCAGGTCACCCGTTACCGTGGCTTTGAAGTGGCCGGTATGGAAATGAAACCTATGGCTGATTTCAGTGGCTTGCTGGTGACTTTGTCTATCGTCAGCGACAAACCAATCAGCCTGTTAACCAACCAGTTGAACAAGTTATACGACATCGAGTATCTGGATTGTGTGGAGTCTGAACAAACACAAGCCAAAGCGGGCTCAATGCGGGCTTAAGCCGCTAAACTTAAGAAAAATAAATAAGGCTCTGCGTCAAATATCAAGTAGCAGAGCATGAATCAAACAAACTGTAACCAAAGTAATTGGAGTCGCAGCCAGGCGACAAGCGAACGAGACCCCAGGAGCATAGTTGTCTATGTGACTGGGGCGAGAGAACGCAGTTAACAACGCTGTGGCTTCAAGTACGAAGGTTAAATGCACCCCAAAGTAATTGGGATTGCAGCCAGGCGACAAGCGAGCGAGACCTCAGGAGCATAGTTCACTATGTGACTGGGGCGAGGAGCGAAGTCAACAACGCTGCGGTTCCAAGAACGCAGGGGAACTAAATAAATCGGAGCAATAAGACCATGCCAAAGTTAAGATCTGCAACCACCACCGAAGGCCGCAATATGGCGGGAGCCCGGGCTTTATGGCGGGCCACAGGGGTAAAAGATACCGACTTTGGTAAGCCTATTATTGCCGTAGTGAACTCCTTCACCCAGTTTGTGCCTGGCCATGTGCATTTACGCGATTTAGGCAAACTGGTGGCTGAAGCGATAGAAGAAGCGGGTGGTATCGCCAAAGAATTCAATACCATCGCCATAGATGACGGCATTGCCATGGGCCACGGCGGTATGTTGTACAGCCTGCCGTCACGCGAGATTATCGCCGACTCGGTGGAATATATGGTCAACGGCCACTGCGCCGACGCTATGGTTTGTATTTCCAACTGCGACAAAATCACCCCTGGCATGTTAATGGCCGCTTTGCGCCTGAATATTCCGGCCATTTTTGTGTCGGGTGGCCCAATGGAAGCAGGCAAAACCAAGCTGTCGGACCAAATTATCAAGCTGGATTTGGTCGACGCTATGGTGTCGGCCGCTAACCCCAATGTGACAGACGCCGACAGCGAAAAAATTGAGCGCAGCGCCTGCCCAACCTGTGGCTCCTGCTCTGGTATGTTTACCGCTAACTCAATGAACTGTTTGGTGGAAGCCTTAGGTTTAGGTCAACCGGGCAATGGCTCTATGCTGGCGACTCACGCCGACCGTAAAGCGCTGTTTATCAGTGCGGGCCAGCGCATTATGGACCTGACCAACCGCTGGTATAAACAGAACGACGCCAGTGCTTTGCCACGTAATATTGCCAATAAAACCGCTTTCGAAAACGCCATGATGCTGGATATCGCCATGGGTGGTTCCACCAATACAGTGCTGCATTTATTGGCCGCTGCTATTGAAGCCGAAGTGGATTTTGGCATGAGCGACATCGACCGTTTATCGCGCATAGTGCCGCATTTATCCAAAGTGGCGCCAAGCACGCAAAAATACCATATGGAAGACGTACACCGCGCCGGTGGTGTGATTGCCATTCTGGCCGAATTAAACCGCGCCGGTTTACTCAACCCCAATACGCCTCATGTGGCCGGTTCTTCGCTGGGTGATGTGTTAGAACGCTTCGACATTATGACCACCCAGGATCAGGCGATAAAAGACTTCTACCGCGCCGGCCCTGCCGGTATCCGTACCACTCAAGCCTTTTCGCAGGATTGCCGTTACCCAACCTTAGACGACGACCGGGTTGAAGGTTGTATCCGCAGCAAAGAACACGCTTATTCCCAGGACGGTGGTTTGGCCGTGCTGTACGGTAACTTAGCGCCAAACGGCTGTATTGTGAAAACTGCGGGTGTGGAAAAAGAAAACCTGGTCTTTAACGGCCGCGCCCGTATTTTTGAAAGCCAGGACAGCGCAGTAGATGCCATTCTGGCTGGTAAAATTGTCGCAGGCGACGTAGTGATTATCCGCTACGAAGGGCCAAAAGGCGGCCCCGGCATGCAGGAAATGTTGTATCCAACCAGCTACTTAAAGTCGATGGGCTTAGGCAAAGCCTGTGCGTTGATCACCGACGGCCGTTTCTCTGGTGGTACTTCGGGTTTATCCATAGGCCACGTATCGCCTGAAGCCGCCAGCGGTGGAGCTATAGCGCTGGTGGAAGAAGGCGACGCCATCGCCATTGATATTCCAAACCGCAGCATTGCCATTGGCGTGAGTGATGAAGTATTAGCAGAGCGCCGCGCCGCTATGGACGCCAAAGGTGCATTAGGTTGGAAACCAGTGGACCGTGTACGTTCAGTCAGCCCGGCCTTAAAAGCCTACGCTATGCTGGCAAGCAGTGCCGACAAAGGCGCAGTGCGTGATTTGAGTAAATTGGATAGCCTATGAGTGCGGTAGAAAAATCTTTTAAAACAGCCGCCGACTGGCAGCGCCCGGCACCAAACCCGGCGCTGATGCAGCAGTATTTACGCGAAATTTTATTGTCGCCTGCGTATCAGGCGGCGATAGAAACCCCGCTGCAGGCTATGCCAAAACTTGGCCAGCGTATTGGCCAGCATGTGCTGCTAAAACGTGAAGATATGCAGCCTGTGTATTCCTTTAAGCTGCGTGGCGCTTTTCATAAACTGCATAAAGTGCGCGAGCAACAGCCTGGGGCTAGCGTGGTCTGCGCATCGGCAGGCAATCATGCGCAGGGTGTGGCTTTATCGGCCAGCAAACTGGGCCTGAACGCCACTATTGTGATGCCTATCACCACACCAGAAATTAAAGTAGCAGCAGTCAAAGCCCTTGGCGGCAAAGTGCTGCTGCACGGTACCGCCTTTGACGAAGCCAATAAGTTTGCCATTGAGTTATCCCAAACTCAGGGCGCCACTTATATTCCACCTTTTGACGATGCCGACGTCATCGCAGGCCAGGGCACAGTCGCCAAAGAGCTGTTAAGCCAACATAACAAACTGGACGCGGTATTTATTCCGGTGGGTGGCGGCGGCTTATTGGCTGGTATGGCGGTGTATATCAAAGCCGTAATGCCAGGCGTAAAAGTAATAGGGGTAGAGCCAGACGACGCGGCCTGCTTAAAAGCCGCGATGGACGCGGGCGAACCTGTCACTTTAGACAGAGTAGGGCTTTTTGCCGACGGTGTGGCGGTAAAACGTATAGGCACCGAGACCTTTAAACTGGCGCATTTATACTGCGACGATGTGATCACAGTCTCCAGCGACGAAATTTGTGCCGCCATCAAAGATATCTTCGACGACTTACGAGCAGTGGCAGAACCTGCTGGTGCTTTGGCTTTAGCTGGCCTGAAAAAATATGCGGCCAGCGCTAACCAAACTCAGAACCTTAGCGCAGTACTCAGCGGCGCTAACCTGAACTTCGACACCTTGCGTTATGTGTCGGAGCGCTGCGAACTGGGCGAGAAAAAAGAAGCGGTTTTTGCCGTTACTATTCCGGAAGAAAAAGGCAGCTTCCGCCGTTTCTGCCAAACCTTAGGCGGCCGCGCCATCACCGAATTTAACTACCGTTACGCCAGCGACAACAAAGCCCATATTTTTGTTGGCATCAAACTACGGCACGGCGCAGAAGAACTGCAGCAGGTGAATCAGGCCTTATCAGCCGCAGGCTACGACTATCAGGATTTATCTGACGACGAACTGGCCAAACTGCACGTACGCCATATGGTCGGCGGCATGCCTCCACGTTTGGTCAAAGAGCAGGTCTACCAGTTCAACTTCCCGGAATACCCCGGCGCGTTAATGAACTTCCTGAACACTTTAGGCGAAAAATGGAATATCACTTTATTCCACTACCGCAACCACGGCGCCGCCACTGGCGATGTATTGGCTGGGTTTGAGATTGCTGATCATGCTGAGATAGCAGAGCATTTGGATACTTTGGGCTATGAGTATCGGCTGGTGACCAGTAATGGGGCTTATAAGGTGTTTTTGACGGCGGAGTGAGGGCAGGCTATCAAAGCGAAAGTTGAATTAGGTCCAGTATGAGGTTTTATCGTCGCCTATATTAAAATATAGACAGACTCTATGATTTCCTATTAAATCTCTCAATTACTTACTCCTTTTTAAGCAGTTTGTCAAAAAGTGCATCGATAATTTTATGGTCATATTTATACTTGCCACCTTCCTCAAAAATTTTTGCAATCAATTGAATTTTTGCTTGTTGTCTTAGTTTTTCTCTCTCTTGAGGAGTAAGTTCAGCTATTGCTTCAGATGCAGTCCACATATCTTTTGCAATAATGGATGCTTGCATGAATTTCATTCTTTCAGAGTTCACTTTAATTGATTGATTTATCATGAAGTAAGATAGAGCAAAACACATTGAGATTAATAGCGAGATCCCAAAAGTTAATGGTAATCTACTAATTAATATGTCAAGCATATCCATATCATAGCTATTTCTGATTAAGTCCAGTCCGCTGGATATTGTCGTGACTGTTGCGATGAGCAATATGGTAAGTATAATCGCTGAGATAGAAAGGTAGATTTTAACCTGCTTTTTTCCTTCAGTGCTATAACCTGATAGCTCGTTATCAAACAAGCTCTTTTTTTGCTCCAAATCTATAATTTCTACTTTTATTTTGTTCATAGAGTTGTGTGCGTTGGTTAGTTCTATTTTTACAGCGTTCAAATCGGATTCTGCAATTTCTTTGTTCTTTTTCTCTGATTCAATTGAAACTTTGATTGATTCTAATGAACTGTCTAGAGCAAGTCTTTCTTCTATCGCGCGTTGTTTATTAGTTTCTGCCTCAGTTATTTCTCTTTCTTTTTCAATTAGCAATGTTTGGATTTGATGCAAGTTTTTTTCTGAGTTTTTATTCTCTGTGGATAAGTTCTCTAGGCGCTTTTTTAGCACTTCTATTCTAGACTCTACCGCCGTTCTATCGTCCTCCGTCAATGCTAAAGTTCTTTGGCTTCTTTCAATGTTACGTTTTAATTCTATAATGTTTTTTACCGCATCATGCAAGGTGATTGATATGATGTTTATTATTGTACTGTTTTTTGGTATCGATACACCGATGCAGGAAGTATCTAAGTTGTATGTGTTTCTTCGACTGTTCTCTGATTCTTCTTGACTGCTTGTAGGGTTAAATATGTCTATTTTTCCGGATGGGAATATAACTCCTATTTGGTCTTGCCCTCTTGAGCTTGTTTCTATTGTGAATATGGCTTTTTCTTTTTTGAATATGTATAGCTTGCTGTGTTTTTCTAGCAAAATTATATTGTCTCTGGCCTCGGTTTTAATGTTCTGCATTGCGCTAATCATTTTATGTTTTGCACGCAAATTTTCTTGAGCGGAACTTAGTCCCTCTAATATACCTATTTCTTTTGTCTCATAAATTAAGTCTGTAAATTTTGATGATTCAAAGTTCTGATCAATTTTTTTTTCTCTACTTTCCATTTATACATTATCCTTTGCTAGGCCTAAAGAAAATCGGTGTCCAGAAAACCGGTGTCAGGTCTTGCCCTGTGGCCCGTACTATAAAGTTACTCCATCCGTCACTTTGACTAGTTCTTTAAAAAACTTAATCGCCTTTTCCACTTCGTCTCGTTTGACTAAATGTGGGACTTTGGGGTCGGCGTTATTACGGCCCTGATGCACCACTTCACCACGCAGGGTCAGGTATTTATTCAGTTGGGTGCATACGGCCTGTTTGTCGAAGTTGTTCCACAGCCAGTGCTCTGTGATATCCAACTGCAAAAACTCCTGACTGAGCTGCCGTACTTTATGGCTATTGGGGTTGTTGAGCTGATTTACAGATTCGGTGAATTTTTTATGGATGTAGTCACCGGCAAAACTACCTTTGAGTGCGGTCAGTTTCTTTTCTATTTGGGTTTTTAGCCAGAATTCGATAAAGGTTTCCCAAGCCGTTAGCGTCATAATAAGCGCCGCACGTTTCAGTACTTCATTAGGTTGTCGTTCTTGCTGAGGCAGTTTATCGAACAGCACTAAAAGACGCTCGGCGTCGGCGATAGCGGTTTCAAAAGCTTGATAGGAGGTTGATGCCATGACGTCCTTTCCCGGCAACTGCAGCCATCTTTAGTGGCTTGAATAGAACCAAATTAGAACAACTGAAACCAAAGCACAAGCTGTTTTTCGGGACTTGCAAGTGGTGACGATTCACTACTGAAGCGAAGCATTGTTGTCGCTAGTCGAATTTGTAGTCGATAAACCAGCCGTTGGCCAATGCTTTAGTAAACCTGATATCGGTTTTCATATCTCGGTTTTCTTTTAAGTGAATAGCAGGGTTAAAAGGGAAGATATGTTCTGGCTGAAATATGAACCCCATTTCGTTGGAGTCGCCAGCAAAACCGTATCCCCATACGGGTAAGTACAGGCTGCAGTTTGTGTTACCTTCAATGATAATCGAGTCTGCACCTACCTCTTCCAGCAGTGGCTCAAGCTCTTTATAAAGTAATGACGCATGCTCAGAACTCTCGCCCTTGTTAAAATGCTGCCATTTGATTTTGGTTGTGCGCCATATTTCACAGCCAAAGCGTGATATTTCGTTAAAAATGAAGGCCTTTTCTGCGTACTTTTGCTCAAGTTGAGGAATATCAGGGTCAGAAGAGGGATAGATAAGCCATAATCCAACGCCCAGTAGTAGTGTCGCTATCCATAGTTTTTTCACTGTACATCCTTGTTCTTTATATCAAAACCGCTGTCAGGTATTGTCCTGTGCCCGAGTTAAATCTGAAGTTGCATAATAAAAACAGAAGGTATAAAGCGGGAGATCTAAAAGCTAAAACGCCACACAGAACTGAACTGCCATGACTTCCTTTTCCGGCAACTTCGTTACATACCCTTCGTTCTTGAAGCTGCAGCTTTGTTGGCTGCGTTTTCTCGCCCCAATCACATAGCGCATCTATGTTCATGGGGACTCGTTCACTTGCCGCCGCGCTGCAACTCCAATGACTTTGGGTATGGTTGTAACTCGTTTAGAACCAAGTTAATTCAGCTTTTCAGTAACGGCAAGCACTTTTTCGGGACTTGTAGTCTTACTTACTGCTGGCCACTTTGCAAAGTCTGCTCTGCTTGTTGAATTAATTCATAAAGAGTGGGTAAATCAGATTGGATGGTTTTCCAGACTAACTCGTAATCCACTTTGAAGTAACCATGTGCGATGGCGTTACGCATTTGGTAGGCACTGGAAAGGGGTAATTCGGGATGAGCTTCAGCAAAGTCGGCATAGTGTTTTTCGATATTGTTACAAGCTTGGCCTACCACTTCAAAATTACGAATAACGGCATCCTGAACCAGTTCGTTTTGTAGAAAATCCAGCTCTGAAAAATCTTCGCAGTACCGGTCAATACGTTCAATAGCTTGCAGTATATGAGCTAAATAGTCCTGTAACCTTTGTTGGTCACGGCTCATATCTGCCTGGCCTCCGCTAACACTGCAGATCTGAACTTTTCCGGTAAGGCATTTGGTGTTAGTACATCGACCTGAACTTTAAGCAGTTTCAACAGTTTGTGCCGGATTGCGCCTATGTCGAGTAGGGTCATTTCTGGTGTGGGGTCGACCAGCAGATCTAAATCGCTTTGTTCAGTATCTGTGCCTTGTAACACTGAACCAAAGACCCGCACATTGCGGGCATGGTGAGCCGTTACAACCCGACGGATCTCTTCGCGGTGTGTGGCTAAGGCAACTGAAGGTTTCATACCTGTGTTTCCCCGTAAGAGTTCTCTGCTGAAGTTGAACAGATTTTAGCCTTGTGAACAATAACATACAACCCACGGATTGAGCGCCTTGCTTAGATGGTGTAGATGTTAGCTGGAAGATCTAGCATCTTATCGCCGATTCTAAAATTGACGAATGAAGCCTAAAAGGCTACATTCGTAGCTTATTTGGCTTCATTTGGTGTTACTGTGTCTGCTCTTACGGATTTACTGTTTACCGGTTACCGCCGTCAGGTGTTGGGTTTGTTATTGCTAAAACCCGACCAGGCCTGGCATGTGCGCGAAATTGCCCGTTTAACTTCTACCCAGCCCGGTACTTTGCATAAGGAGCTAACGAAGTTGGCGCAGGCTGGTATTCTGAAAAAAACACAGCAAGGGAATCAGCTCTGTTATCAGGCCGATACCAGCTGTGTGGTGTATGAAGAACTTGCCAGTATTCTGCGTAAAACTACAGGTTTGGTTGATGTGTTACGGCAGGCGTTATTGCCCGTATCTGATCAATTGCAGTTTGCTGCTGTGTTTGGTTCAGTCGCCAGCGGCAAAGCCACAGCCAGCAGTGATATCGACCTGCTGCTGGTGGGAGATCTGAGTTTTGTTGATGCAGTAAAAAGCCTGTATCCAGCGCAGCAACAGCTTGGCCGCGAGATCAATCCTAAACTATATTCAGTAGCCGAATGGCAGAAAGCGCTGGCCGAGCAATCCGGTTTTATCCGTGAACTGCTGGCTAATCCGCTACTGATGATCGCAGGAGACAAGGATGACCTTAGACAATCTGATTGGCAAACTGCTGGAACGCATTAACCCTGATAGCGCCGCTATTCAGCGGCTGCTTGAAGCTGCACAACGCAATATTAAAGATGCAGAGTTGATTGGGCTGAGTAATGAAAACCGGTTTGATGCTGCATACAAAGCCATTATGCAGTTGTCGAATGCAGCATTGCAGGCAGCTGGATTCCGAACCCTGACCAGTAAACCTGGCCACCATCAAACCATGTTACAGTCGCTGATTAAAACTGTGGGTATAGACACGGACAGGCTTATTGTGCTGGACGCTTTGCGTAAACAGCGCAATGTCGCGGATTATTCTGGCGATTTGGTGGAAGATGCCGCTGTTGCGGAATGCATTAGCCAAGCAAAAGAGTTGATGGTTTTAATAGAAACTTGGTTGAAGCGGACTTAACAGGGAAATGCGGTACTAGTTGTATCTCTTTGTCCTGTGCTGCTCCTAAATCTGCAGTTGCGGCAGAAAAAAGCTGGAAAAATAAAGCGCCAAATTAAATCACCTTTTCAGAAACGGCAAGGGCTTTTCGGCTCTGTTCTGCTGCTTCACTCTTAAGGTACTAATCAAGGTACGAATCAAGGCACCAATTGGGATACTAACTGCGCCAGCAGTTCGTCGGGCTGGGCTGTGGTTAGGACGGAGCGCAGGCTGGAGTAGCGAATTAACTCTTCGCTTGGTTGGGTGAGCTGCTGAAAGGCGGCAAAAACCTCTGGTGCTTTTTGTTGCTCTGCCAGCTGTTGAATTTTGTTTAACTCTTCAGTTAAAGCTCTGATGGTTAGTGGGAATAAAGCTTCATTGATTTGTGGAAAAAATCGTGGCACCCGCTCGGCATGTTCAGACACCAGTTGAAAAGCAAAAATGCTGCCAGCAGGGGCGCATAACACTATGCCGATATTGGCAAACTCACCTGTCTCGGCGAAAGGTAAAAATCGGACTATGGCGTATTGGTAGAGTGTTTTCATAGATGCGTACTGCCTTGGTCACTTTAATCGCCGACACTAAAACAGCGGGATTGTGATGCTCTGCATAGTGCTGCTGTTTGTTGTAGGGCATTGATAATGAGAGTTTAGCTTGGGTTCCGACTGCTGAAGCGTATTTTTTGTTTGAGCTGAAGGTCTGAAGAGCCAGGGTCACATTCTGCAGTTAAACTGCTCAGTAGAGTGTAAGGGGAGATTACCAGTGCAGCGTCTGACGGCCGCAACGCAGATTTTCTCTGAGCAATAGTTAGGGTGCTGTTTGTTGTGCTGAAATTTCAGCTGCACTGAGCTGTGAAACCAAAAGCTCAATCTCCTGCCTTTGCTGCCGCAATTCCAGCATATGTTGGTCTATCTCCGTCAGCTTTTGTTGCAGCATAGGCAAGAGTAACTGGCAGTCGACCGGATGCTGGTCGCTGCTGTGATTTTGCCGTTGTACCGAGCGGATTTGTTTTAGGCTAAAGCCCATTTGCTGTGCTTTTAAGATAACTTCCAGCCGGTTTTTGCTGTCTTCGCTGTAATAACGGTAGCCACTCTGTTCTCTTAATGGACTAATCACCCCTTGTTGTTCCAGAAAACGCAGTTTGGATTCTGAAACATTCAATAATTTGGCTAGCTGACCAATGCGGTACATAGTTTTTTCCTCAAGCTGAAAACTATCGCAGCATAAGATTGAGTTTTTGCTATGGCAAGGCTTGACTCTCAACCTAGGTTGAAGCTTTACACTTGCGTCGTACTTGCTGCCGCAGCGGCGTTGACTGCACACTCTCGCCCCAGTTACATAGGTCACTATGCTCCCGGGGACTCGATTGTTTGTCGCCTTGCTGCAACCGCAATTACTTAGCAAGTGCCTGGCGTTGTACTTGCTGCCGCAGCGGCGTTGACTGCACACTCTCGCCCCAGTCATATAGGTCACTATGCTCCCGGGGACTCGATTGTTTGTCGCCTTGCTGCAACCGCAATTACTTAGCAAGTGCCTGGCGTCGTACTTGCTGCCGCAGCGGCGTTGACTGCACACTCTCGCCCCAGTCACATAGGTCACTATGCTCCCGGGGACTCGATTGTTTGTCGCCTTGCTGCAACTGCAATTACTTAGCAAGTGCCTTGCGTTGAACTTGAAGCCGCAGCGGCGTTGGATTGGGATTTCAGGCGGGCGGGTACAAGACCCGCCCCTACGGCATGACCTAACCCGGGTGTATCTGTAGGGGCTGGGTTTACCCCAGCCCGCAGGTTTCTAATGCCGCTACTGTTATCGGGCGGTTGTAAGACCCGCCTTTACGGTTGACCATGAGCGAAAACTAATGCCAAAGAACAGAACCACGAGGTATCACTATGTTGTTTGAAGCCACAACCCTGCCAAATGGCCTGGTGTTGAAAAACCGGCTGGTAAAAGCCGCTATGGAAGAGAATATGGCCGCTGCCGGGCAAAATCCGTCAGCACAGCTGATTGAGCTATATAAACGCTGGGCTTTAGGCGGCGCTGGTTTATTAATTTCCGGTAATGTGATGGTGAGCCGCAAAGCTTTAACAGGGCCAGGAGGCGTGGTGCTGGATGCCACATCAGATTTAGCGTTGTTTAAAAACTGGGCAGAGGCAGGGCAGCAAAACGGCACTAAGCTGATTTTGCAGCTGAATCATCCGGGTCGGCAAATGCCAGTCAGTTTAGGGCAAGAAGCGATAGCGCCTTCGGCTGTGGGTTTGGATTTAGGCCAGTTCTCAAAGATGTTTGCCAGCCCCCGCGCTATGACGCTGGCTGATATCGCCGAATTTAAACAGCAGTTTTTGTTAAGCAGCCAACTGGCGTTACAGGCCGGTTTTGCCGGAGTGCAAATTCATGCGGCTCATGGTTATTTACTCAGCCAGTTTTTATCGCCGCTGGTGAATCAGCGTCAGGATCATTACGGTGGCAGCTTAGAAAACCGTGCCCGTTTATTGCTGGAGCTGGTGACTTTGTTGCGCGCTGAATTGCCCCCAAGTTTTATGATTAGCCTGAAACTGAATTCTGCTGATTTTCAGCGCGGTGGTTTTTCGGCAGAGGATGCCAAACAAGTCTTGTTATGGCTGAACCCGCTGGCGCTGGATTTTGTTGAGTTGTCAGGTGGCAGCTACGAGGCTCCTGCTATGCAAGGCGATAGCAGGGATGGCTCAACACTGGCGCGTGAGGCTTATTTCCTCGACTTTGCCAAAGAACTGCAACAAGTAGCGCAAATGCCTTTAATGCTGACGGGCGGTATTCAAAGACTGGAGGTAGCAGAGCAGGTGCTGCAAAGTGGTGTGGCTTTAGTGGGTATAGCTACAGCTTTGGCTTTGGTGCCGGATTTGCCTAATCGCTGGCAGCAAGGCGAAGCACTAAGCCCGGTTTTACCTGCTTTTCGTTTTGGCAAAAAGCCGCTGCAGGCTTTAGCAAAGATGGCTTACACACGACTGATGCTCAGGCGTTTTGGTCAGGCGTTGCCGTTTTGGTCTATACGGCGCTGGCCTTTGGCAATGTTGCTGCTAGACCAGATTCGATTAGCGCTGTTAGCGCGTCGTTATAAAAAACAGCTGGGGTTATAACAGCTGTGATGCTGGTATCAGCAGAGTAAAAGCAGTAGTGAGGTCTTTTGTCGAAAGCCCGCTTTAGCGCAGTTTTGCGCTGCACTAAAGCGAGGGCTCTGTGTTATTTCACTTGCAGCATCAGTTTCAGCGGCGCTGAAGCTTTGCCCTGATTGTCTGTGACAACCAGCATCAGGTAATACTCACCCACCAGATTGGCACTAAAGTCTGTGCTGGCCTGGGTTGGCTGGCTTAGATTCACCTGAGCTCCTGCTGGTGCTTTGTCCACAGTCCAGAGATAGCTAAGCGGACTGCCTTCGAAATCCGTAGCCAGCGCCGTTAAGCTACGCGCTTCTCCCACAGCCACTAAAGGTTGAAAAGGTTGTATCGTCACTTCTGGTGCAAAGTTCTGATAGGCTTCAATTTTTAACCCTCTTGGAAAGGATTTTTTCTCGCCATCTGATGCTTGCAGCCAAATCACATACTCGCCTTCCAGATCTGTGGTTAAGTCAGTTTCAATGGCTGTGGCGGCTGATAACTGCGCCTGACTGTCTCTTGGTTTAATACCCAGTTTCCATTGGTAGGTCAGTGGGGCGCCTTCTGGATCTGTAGCTTTGGCCGTCAACCGGACTGTGTCACCAGGCCTGATTTTTTTCGCACTGCTACTCACTTCTGCCACAGGAGCTTGGTTGTTGCTTTCAGCCGTAATATTCAGTTGTTTTTGCGCAGATTTTTCACCATCGGAGACCGTCAGTTGCAACAGATAAGTACCGGCGCTATCAGTGATAAAGTCCGTATTTACAGCAGTAGGCGCTGACAAATTAAAGGCTGAACCGGCAGGAAACTGTAGTATTTCCCATTGATAACTCAGTGGTGCTCTTTCAGGATCCGAGCTTTTGCTGGCAGAAAGCGATAATTTTTCATTGATTTTAATAAAGTTTTTCTCTACCTCAATGATAGCTGTAGGGGCTGCATTAGTGGTTAATGCACTGACATTGAGTGTGAGCTTAGTGGTCAAAGATTTTCCAAGGCTGTCTGTCAAGGTAAGTTTTAATACATAGTCGCCAGGTACATCAGGTTGCAGTGTGGTAGTTAAACCTTGTGGTTGCCCCAGAGTGCTCTGGCTTAGCTCTGGTTTTTTCTCCAGTTGCCACAAGTATTGCGGCTGCTCAAGTTCCAGCGAGCTGACCACTGCAGTGTAGCTTAGCAATTGGCCTTGCAGCGCCGATGTAACCCCAACAATTTCAACTGTGATCTCAGGATCCGGGCTGATACTGATGCTTTGTTGCGTGGTGCTGCTCAGTCCTTTGCTGTCTGTGACTTTAAGTTCGGCTTTGTAGACACCAGCCTGAGTGGTGGTGACTTCGGTTTTAACTGCAGTGTTGTTACTCAGTGGCACTGCAATACCATCTGGGCCCAGCAACTGCCAGTTGTAACTCAGCATATCTTGTTCCGGATCTGTGCTTTCGGACGCATCCAGTTGCAGTATACCGCCGACTCTATTGTTGCTGTGGCTGAGTGCAGCTTTGGCCACAGGGGCAGTATTTACGGGTGTGACAGGATCCGGGGTGGGCACACTATCTGAAGAGCCACCACCGCAGCCATAAAGAAAAAAAACGCAAAACGAAGCGAGAGCCACAAAATAGCTTTTGGATTTTAACATCCTTGTATGTCCTTCTAATGCTTTGTAAGAGAGTTTGATGTTTGACTTACACAGGCCTCCAGGCCATGGCAGCAGTGTAGAGGGGGCGGATGCTGAAAAGCAATATTAATGTATATATGTTGTAAAAAATGTTTCTTTTATGTTTTTAAGGCGGTAACCCCTGCGTCAGAGGGCCTGCAATACTCTGCAGGCCGGCACTTCATTGTGTTCAGGGCTGGGTAGTCTTAGCTGCCAGCTTGGTTCCTAATTGCCAACGTAGCAGCAGGAAGCTTGTTAATCCCTGTACCAGCACGCTGGCAGCCGAAGCGTACCAGACCGTGGCGGGTGAAAAATCACCAAGGCTGGATAACCACAACACCGGCAAAATAAAAGCGAAGATCCTTACTGCGGAACTTGCCAGCGAAGGCCAGGTATTGCCAAGGCCCTGAAAAACACCGGAGCAACTAAACACCAGCACTATGGTGATAAAGTTCAGGCTGATGATATTCAGGAACAATTCGCCTTCTGCAGCTACCTTGAGATCGTTGGTAAAAGCCAGCATCAGAGGGTGAGCCAGCCATTGAGTCAGTAAAAACAGCGGCAACATCACCAGCGCCATTTGTTTCAGGCTGATACTAAAGCATTGCCTGACCCGTTCAGTCTGACCTGCACCATAGTTCTGGCCGACAATAGCGGGCAAAGCAAAAGACAAAGCCATAGCGGGCATCATCATGGCTTGCAGAATACGGTTGCCTATACCAAAAGCGGCTTGCGTCGCTGTGCCAAAATCTTTAATCACCCAATAGACAAAAGCAGTAAAAACAAACATCAGGGCAAATTCACCGCCCGCTGGTATGCCGATCGCTGCAATTTGCCGCCAGACTTTGGCGTCAAAGCCCCATTGTTTTGGAGTTTGCAGCACAGAGTGGTCACTTTTCAGAAAGTAGATCCATAACAACACCACACCCAGAGCCACAGCAATACTGGTGGCTAAGCCAGCGCCAAATACACCCAGGGCATAGCCTGTGCCCCAACCGGCGATTAATACAGGCGCCAGCACTATATTCAGCAGTACTGTGATCAGTTGCACCATCATGGCAGGTTTTACAACGCCAACGGCCCTCAATGCAGCGGCGATAGCGGTAGAGACAAACATCAGCGACAGACCCGGCAGATAGGCATATAAAAACTGTTGCGCCTGCTGTTGTACTTCGGGATCTGCAGTGAGCAGGTACATATAGCTATCGCTCAGTGAAAATCCAAGCACCAGGGTCAGCAGCGCTAAAGCTGCACCCATCAGCATGGCCTGCTGAAATACAACATTAGCCTGCTGATGTTGTTTTGCGCCAGTGTAGCGGGCAATCAGCGCCACACAACCAACATTCAGCATTTGGGTTAGCGCCATGATCAGCAGAGTAAGATTCGCTGCAGCACTGACACCAGCAATAGCAGCAGCGCCAAGAGCAGAGATAAAATACAGATCGACGAATAAATAAAGTGACTGAACAAACATGCCAACCATCATCGGCAACGCCATAGTCCAGACATGGCGTAATAAGGAACCCTGAGTTAAATCTGTCATTTTGTGCTGCTTAAAGTCGGGCTAATAATTCGGCCAGCGTTTCCTGCTGACGCACTGTTAAAGGCGCAGTGAACTGACTGGCATAAGCGCTACAGCTTTGCTTCGCGTCCAGGTAAATCTGCAAGCCAGTGTCCGAGAGTTTCACCAGACTAACCCTGGCATCACGGGCATTTTGTTCTTTTTCCACCAAGTGAATTTTTTCCATAGGTTGCAGTAATCGGGTGATACCTGAGGCACTAAGTCCAACAGCGTTTGCCAGTTCAATGCGGCTTAATCGTTGTTGCGGCGCCTGAAACAATCTATGTAAGATACAAAACTCGCTAAAACTGATGCCATGCACACTAAGTTGCTGATCGGCTTTTTTGACCATAGTTGACCAGAGTACAGCGCTTTGCAACACCAGATCCAGTGCTGGATTAGTTTCATTCATTACTAAATTTCCTTTGTTTCACAGGCCTGATTCGGAAAATCATTAAGCTATACTTAAGGTTGATTGATGCTTGAGTTGGCAAGTATATTGTGCGGCTTTGCTTTAGGTTTGGCAATACTATTTAATGGTTTTATAGCAGTGAAAATAAAAAAGCAGGCCTAAGCCTGCTTTTTGGTGTGCGTGAATTTGCTGACGAATTAAACCTTAGTCAACCAACCATGTGTATCTGCAGCTTTGCCCCACTGAATATCGTTCAGGGTTTGACGTAATTTGGCTGTAGTACTGCCTGGTTCGCCGTTGCCGACTTTGTATTCTTTGCCCTGGTGGATCAGCGTGCCAACCGGCGCTAATACAGCTGCTGTGCCTGACAAGGCTGCTTCAGTGCCTGGTTTGGCCGCGCGTTCCAGCAGTTCTTCTACTGTCAGTTCACGTTCGGACACTTTCATGCCTAAATCGCGGGCCAGCGTCAGAATAGTGTCGCGGGTAACACCGTGCAGGAAAGAAGCGTCCAGTGCTTTGGTGATAATTTCGTTGCCATCAATCAACAGGAAGTTGGCTGCGCCTGTTTCCTGTACGTCGCCATTTGGGCAGAACAGCACTTGATCAGCCTGATACTGGGCTTTTGCCTGCATAGTTGGATACAAAGCGCTGGCGTAGTTACCGCCACTTTTAATCATGCCCATATGAGGTGCACAACGGGCATTGTCTTCCATCAGCAGGCGTAAACCACGGCTGCCACCGGCAAAATAGTCACCAACCGGAGACAACAATACATACAGCATCGACGTCAGAGTCGGAGTTGCTGCTTTACCAATAGCAGGTTCAGTGCCTATATGAGTAGGACGGATATACATAGAACCAGGTGGGGTCGGCACGTCGGCGGCATAGTGGCGCACTATGTCGATAATCATCTGGCTGAGTAAAGCAGCGTCAAATTTAGGTAAAGACAATAATTCTGAGCTTTGCTGCATGCGGGCAATGTTTTTGTCCATACGGAAAATGGCCACTGAACCATCTTCATGGCGGAATGCTTTTAAACCTTCAAAACAAGTGCTGGCATAATGCAGCACATGAGCGCCCGGATGCAGGCTGATGCTGTTAGACGAAACAATTGCCGATTGATCCCAGGCTGTGCCATCAAAACGGGCCATTGCCATTTCAGGCATAAATACACTACCAAAAGCTGCCATTTTTTCTTTCCTGCTGATGTTCAAGGGCTGGGTTCAACCAGCCTGATTAAAATAGGGTGCGCTTTGTTATATGGGTTTTATCCCCTTCGTACCTGAAGCTGCAGCTTTGTTGGCAGTGTGCTTTTGCCTCCGTCACATTAGGTTCACTATGCTGCCGGGTACTCACGCACTTGTCGCCGCGCTGCAACTGCAATTACTTTGGGTATGCTGTGACGAGCAGCCTGAAGCTGCGCCACGGGCCTTGGGTGTGAAACACTTTACCCTGAGAATTATTAACGCACTGCTATTGTACTCAGGCTTGCTGGATTAGGCATCAACTAATTGTCTTCGTGTTGACCTAAAGATCAGCTTATGATGCTCAGACAAGGCTCCGCTCCGCTTCGGTTTTGGCGGATTCCCGCCCGAACTCAGCTCATTCTATGTATTCTTTTACTGTTTATTTTCCCTGATATGATTACAAACTTATAAAGGTCAACTAAGGTTTGTTGTCCTTGTTCCGAATTTGAGCAAGGCTTCGGTATTGTGCTGTTGCCACTTTTAACTCTGAAAAGAAGCTGCACATCCGAAGCCGCTTTTTTGTGTCTTCTGCTGTGTGCTGCCTTTTTATTCACTCAGGAACGAGGAATTCAATGATGAAACTTATACTCACCGGGCTTATAGCTATGGTTGCGCTGACGGCCTGTAGCGCTTCTGTGGTAACCAGAGAGCACAGCCTTAAAAAACCGCAAGCTGGTGTAACTTATTATTTGCCAACACAAAATCTTCAACTGAAAGTAGAACGCAAGTTGGTCACAGAAGCTAAACTGAAAAAAGATCTCGATACGCTGATTGAAGCTAAAACAAAGCAAGCTGAAGAGGAGAAAAAGCAGAAGATTGCTGCTGAAACCATTGAAAAAAAACTCAAAGAAGCCAAAGGTCTGGCGAAAGCCAAGCTGGAACTTGAGCTAGAACTGGCAAAGATAGACTTATTAGTGGCGAAAAGAGATCTGACAGAAATTGACCGCAAAATAGCGGAAAAGCAAACTGAGATCGCTGGCTATAAGGAAAACACCCTGGCTTATCGTGACGTTTTTACTCTGGAGTCAAAAGCTTTACAGCCTGACCTGGATAAGGTTTATGTTGCCAGTGTAAAAAAGAATTTCTGGACATCTGAGACGATAGAGCTAAAAACCACCCCCAGTGGTTTACTGACTGGTGGTTCTGGCAAGTCGGAAGGCAATCTGGATGAAATTATTGTGGCTGCGTTTCAGGCTTTTGCTTCGGTCTCGCCTCTGGAGATGCGAACGCTTTCCTTCTTAGAAAAGACAGCAAAAGTAATTAAGCCAGAGGACCCCTGCAGACAACCTGAAGAGAAGAGTTACTCTGCTGAATTTTCATTTGATTCCGAAAGTATTAAGAATTTGGCTAACAATATGAAACAGAAAGGTTTTTGTTATCAGCTGAGCTGGCAAGTTGCGGATGGGCTGACAAAAGCAAAAGAGATCCACCTGCCGGAAACAGAATGTAAGGATGGCTGCGTAGGAGGCCTGCTTTATCCGCGTCAGATTAGGGTTGGATTAAAAGTGACTGAGCACAATCAGAGCAATTACCAAATCTTATATGCCGATGTGATTGACAGACGCAGTGTGGCCTATATTCCGTTGGACGCATCCATGTTTGCCACCAATGACTATGAGTACGAATTTAACAATGGGCTATTAACCCGTTATAAGAGTGTAACGCCCAATGAGTTTGTTGGATTTTTCTCCATGATCCCTGCTGCTGGCAAAGCCTTGCTTAGTATTCCTGCTGAAATTCTGCAGTTAAAAATTGATTATTCCAGTAAAGAAGAAGGCTACTACAAGGTACAGCAAACCTTAATGGAAGCCCGTTTAGCTTATGAAGAAGCTTTGGCTAAACAGCAGACTGATTAACTCAATCCCAATGTTGAAACCTGATTCATGCTCTGGCTGAACATCGGAAAGAGCATGGATAGTTTGATCTAGAAAGTCTTTTATTTTCAAGAGTATATGGTTCGTGGTCAGCAAGAATTAGATCGGTAACATGGTAAATTAAGAGCGCTGTTATAATTCATACAAAACACCAGACAATTTCAATCGCTGCAACTACTGCTGGCGAGCTGTGATTTTTTTGAGCTGAATTAGTTATTTCAATACAAGCTGGTCCCTGGATGTCCATGCGGCTAATTACCACTTTGGGGGCTCTGCTGAGCTGTCCAGCCTAGCTTTATCGAAGAGCGTGATGGCGTTTGATTTCTCCAGAGGATTTGAGGTTTTTCATCATTCTTCCTCGAATAACCAGCTGTTCACTGTGCTTTGGTTGACTAAACGTCAGATTTATAAACCGAATTAACTCATTGATTAACTTTTCTACACTAAAATTTTCCCTATGTTTTATAAAGTTAAAATTTAGGCCGCTGCCTCAATCCGGTGCCGTTTTGCACCAATTCAACGCAATACTTTCAGAATAGCCTGCATAGAAATTAATCATTCCTCAATAAAATCAGCCAGTTAATAAACTGGCATTCTTTGTGCTTTGGTTCTTAGCGAGTTTTATCATTGCGTTGGCTAAAGCGAGCGCACCACAATTTGAATTTAAGTGCATAGCTTTGGCTGTGTACGGGCAACGAAGCCTGGTTTCTGACCACCTTTTGGGTGGTGCAGAGCCGGGCTTTTTTTATGGGCAAAATTTGGTGGTTGAGTCAGCCGCCAAAGGCCTTAAGGATAGAAAAATGCAGCAGACCAAACAAATTCTGGTGATCGGCAACGGCATGGTGGGACATCATTTTGTTGATCAATTACGAGCCAAAGACCCATTAGCGCAAATTACTGTACTTTGTGGTGAAGCTCAGCTGGCGTACGACAGGGTGCATTTATCCGGCTATTTCAGCGGCACCAGCACAGAGCAACTGGCCTTGACGACAGAACAAGCCTATCAGGCCGCTAATATTCAGTACCGCCTGAATTGCTGGGTGGAGCAAATTAACCGCGAGCAGCAGTTGGTGGTGACCAGTCAGGGCGGGCAGTTTTATTACGACGAGCTGGTGCTGGCGACAGGTTCTTACGCTTTTGTGCCGCCTATTCCTGGTAATAATCAGCCGCATTGTCTGGTGTACCGCACTTTGCAGGATTTAGATGCAATAGCGCAAAGCGCTGCTGTAAGCAAAGTGGGCGTTGTGATAGGCGGCGGTTTACTTGGGCTGGAAGCGGCCAATGCCCTGAAACAACTCGGCTTGCAAACTCATGTGGTGGAGTTTGCACCTCAGCTGATGGCAGTGCAGCTGGATCAAAGTGGCGGTCAGATGTTAAGCCAGAAAATTACCGGGCTGGGTGTGTTGGTGCATACCGGTAAAGCCACTCAGGCGATAGTGGCTGGTGCTGAATGTCGTTATCAGTTGCAGTTTGCCGATGGCGAAAGCTTAGAGACTGACTTAGTGCTGTTTTCTGCCGGCATCCGGCCTTATGACCAACTGGCGCGCAGCTGTGGTTTAGCCGTGGGCGAACGCGGTGGCATAGTGGTGAACGATCAGTGCCAAACCTCCGACCCGCATATTTACGCCATAGGTGAATGTGCCTTGTGGCAACAAAAGATTTTTGGTCTGGTCGCACCTGGTTATCAGATGGCGCGTGTGGTGGTCAGTCAACTGACTGGCGGCGAGCAAAAATTTAGCGGTGCTGATATGAGCACCAAGCTGAAACTGCTGGGCGTGGAGGTAGGCTCTATTGGTGATGCCCATGCCAGAACGCCTGGTGCTTTAAGTTATGTGTTTACCGATCCTCGGGCGCAAGTCTACAAAAAAATGGTGGTGAGCAAAGACGGTAAACGCCTACTGGGCGCTGTGTTGGTCGGCGATACCAGCAACTACGACAGTCTGCTGCAATACGCTTTAAACGATATGTTGCTGCCAAAACAGCCGGAACAACTGATTTTACCTGCGACGTCTGGCGCAGCTGTGGCGGCTTTAACTTTACCTAACAGCGCGACTATTTGTTCCTGCCATAACGTGGCTAAGGGCGACATAGTGGCGGCTATGGATTCTGGTTGCTGTGATTTGACCAGCATCAAAAGCTGCACTAAAGCCAGTACAGGTTGTGGTGGTTGTACTGCTTTGCTGAAATCCGTCGTGGATGACGAGCTGAAAAGCCGTGGTGTTGAGGTAAAAAATCATTTATGTGAACACTTTGCCTATTCCCGTCAGGAGCTGCTGCATTTAGTCCAGGTCGGTGGTATTAAAACCTTTTCCGAACTCTTGAGCCGTCATGGTCAGGGTTTGGGCTGTGATATCTGTAAGCCGACAGTAGGTTCTATTCTGGCATCGAGCTGGAATGATTATGTGCTGAAAAAACCTCATATAGGTTTGCAGGACACCAACGATACCTTTCTCGCCAATATGCAAAAAGATGGCTCCTATTCAGTGGTGCCTCGTATTGCAGGTGGTGAAATTACCGCAGAAAAACTGCTGGTGATAGGCCAGGTGGCATTGGACTTTAACCTCTACACCAAAATTACCGGTGGTCAGCGTATCGACTTATTTGGCGCCCGTTTAGAGCAGTTGCCTGCCATTTGGCAGCGTTTGGTCGACGCTGGTTTTGAGACGGGCCATGCCTATGGCAAGTCGCTGCGTACCGTCAAATCTTGTGTGGGCAGTACTTGGTGTCGTTATGGCGTGCAGGATAGTGTCGGCCAGGCCATAGCTATTGAAAACCGCTATAAAGGTTTGCGTGCGCCGCACAAAATCAAAATGGCAGTGTCGGGTTGTACCCGCGAATGTGCTGAAGCGCAAAGCAAAGACATTGGCATTATTGCCACCGAAAATGGCTGGAACCTGTATGTTTGCGGTAATGGCGGCATGAGACCACGTCATGCCGACTTATTTGCTACCGACCTCGATACCGAAACTTTAATCCGCTACATAGACCGTATTTTGATGTTGTACATCCGTACAGCCGACCGTTTGCAGCGCACCTCCGTTTGGATGGAAAAGTTGGATGGCGGCCTGGATTACTTACGTAAAGTCATTATCGACGACGAGCTGGGAATAGGCGCAGAGCTGGAAAACCAGATGGCTGCTTTAGTCAATACCTATGCCTGTGAGTGGAAAGCTACCTTGGAAGACCCACAAGCGCTGAAACGTTTCCGCCAGTTTGTAAACAGTCCGGATGCAGATGAAAACATAGTTTTTGTCGAAGAACGTGCACAAATCCGCCCAGCTACGGCTGAAGAAAAACGCCATTGGCAACAACAAATTCCTATTACAGAGCTGTCTGTCACCACATCAGCAGAGGAGAACTAACATGGCCTGGACTGATATTTGTGCTTATGAAGATTTAGTTGAAAACAGCGGTATTTGCGCTTTGCTGAATGGCCAGCAAGTGGCGGTGTTTTTGTTAGAGCTGCAGGGCGAACCACTGATATACGCTGTGGGTAACTATGACCCGGTAGGTAAAGCCAATGTGCTGTCGAGAGGCATAGTAGGTTCTATAGGTGAGCAAATAGTGGTGGCTTCACCTTTGTATAAACAGCACTTTGACCTGACGACAGGCCAGTGTGTAGAACAACCTGAAGTGTCGATCCCAGTCTATGGGGTGAAACTGCAACAGGGCAGAGTGTGGCTGAATGCAGCAAAACAAAATCAACAAGCATCAGCGGCTTGATAACAGGGGTCGCAGAAATCCGTGATAAAGGCAAAGGACAAAGCAGACAGACAAAATAGAATCGAAGGGTGGTAAGCAAGATGAGTGTGATCAGTCATTTACTACGAGTACCACAGGCAGTGCAGTGGCTGTCTGGCTGGAACTGGAAAGGCGAAGCGGCTGATTCAGTGCAGCAAAAACCAAAGGGCAAAGGTCAGGTGGTGTTGATAGGTGCAGGGCCTGGCGATCCTGAGCTGCTGACTGTTAAAGCGCAGCGTTTATTGCAGCAGGCTGATGTGCTGTTGTTTGACTCTTTAGTGTCGGCTGAGCTGTTGGCGATAGCGCCACGGCGTTGCAAAAAAGTATTCGTTGGTAAAAGAGCAGGCCGTCATGCCATGCCACAACAAGAGATTAACCAGTTGCTTGTAGAGTATGGTCAGCAAGGTGGTTTAGTGGTGCGGCTCAAAGGTGGCGACCCGGCGATTTTTGGTCGTGTATCAGAAGAAGCCGCAGCGTTAGAGCTTGCTGGTATTGCTTTTGCGATAGTGCCAGGTGTCACCAGCGCCTGCGCTGCTTCAGCTTATTGTGGTATTCCGCTGACAGCTCGCTGTAGTGCAACTTCAGTACAGTTTTTAACAGCGCAATTTGCCGACCCGGCCAAACAGCCGGACTGGTCTGGTTATCAATACAGAACCAATAGCTCGAACCCCACTTTGGTGGTGTATATGGGACTGAACCGCTTGCAGCAATTGTGTACAGGTTTAGTCTCTGTTGGCTGGCCGGACTATACACCCATTGCGCTGCTGGATCAGGTCAGTACTGCGCAGCAAACCCAGCTGCAGGGTACTTTGGCTGATATCAGCGAGCGTCTCGCTGCTCAGCCTTTAGCTGGCCCAACCCTGATTGTGGTGGGCGAAGTGCTGAACCAGCGGATGAACGTAGATTTAAGTTTGTTACAGCAAGTGATAGTAGAAAATTAACTAAACCCTAACCCCATTCGTTTTTCCTTCTGACTGCCTTAACGCAGTCAGCTGGCGAAGCTTTGCCAAAAAATAACCTCCATAGAAGGAATTTTGTATGCGCTGTTACTCTTTACTTGCCATGGCTATCGCTGCCGCCGGACCTTCAGCTTTTGCCGCGGAGCCTGCTACTGCTTTAGCCGCACCAGAGCTAAAAATGTTATTCCGTTACCGGCTGGAAGCTGTGGATCAGGATGGCCTTGCTGAAAATGCTCTGGCCAGCAAATTGTTGTCTCGTTTTAGCCTGACTCAGAAGTTCAGCTCAAACTGGTCAGCAGGTGGCGAATTTGATTATGTCGCGGCTTTAGGGGATAAAAACTACAACGACAGTATCAACGGCAAAACGACTTATCCGCTGGTGGCTGACCCAGCTGGTGCTGATTTAAATCAGGCTTTTGTCCAATATCAAAGCGGTGAGCAGACACTAAAAATTGGCCGTCAGCGTATTAACTTAGCCAATGAACGTTTTGTCGGTGGTGTAGGCTGGCGTCAAAACGAACAAACCTTTGATGCAGTGCGTTATCAGACGAGTTTATCTGCTGAACTCAAACTGGATTACAGCTACAGCAGCAAAGTGAACCGGGTTTTTGGCAGCAAAAGCCCACAAGGCGACTGGAGTGCGGATTTACATCTGCTGGATTTACGTTACCAGCCGAACACCAATCATCAGCTAGGCGCTTTTGTTTACCAAATGGAGTTTGACGATGCACCTTTAGTGTCAAACCAAACATTGGGGCTGGATTATCAGTACAGTCAGGCTTTATCTCAAAGCAGCCGTTATATGCTCTATGGCTCTTATGCCCGGCAGCAGGACGCTGGTGATAACCCTAATTCCTATGATGCAGAGTATTGGAATGTGGAAGCTAATTTCTGGCTGGGGGCATGGCAAAGTGGTGTGGGTGTTGAAGTGCTGGGTTCTGACAACAGCATAGGTTTTGCCACACCACTGGCTACTTTGCATAAGTTTCAGGGCTTTGCCGATAAGTTTCTCACTACTCCTGCCAACGGCGTTGAAGATAAGTACCTGAAGCTGGGTTATAAACTGGATCAACTGGAGCTGATGGCTTTTTACCACTGGCTGGAAGCGGCGGAAGGTGAGGCGGATTATGGCAAAGAGCTGGATTTACAGCTGAGTTATAACCTGAATGCTCAACATACGGTATTGCTGAAATATGCGGATTATCAGGCTAATTTATTGCATAGCGACACCAGCAAATTCTGGTTGCAGTGGCTGGCGAAGTATTAAAGCAAGTGAAGTGGCTGTCCGCTTAATTCGCGGCAGCCACTAAATAGAGGAGCACTAAGCCTTGCAAAGCACAAATACATTGCCAAAACCAAAGCGGATGCAGTTCAATCAGACTCAGAGGTTTTTGATATTCGGCATTGGGGTGGCGTAAGTCGTATAAAAACTCCGACAAAGCCTGGTAACGTTTATTCGGATCGGCTTGCAGCGCTTTTTCTAAGGTTAAATCCAGCCAGACCGGCATTTCGCTGTCTTTGTTTAACATCGACTGATAGCGCAACTTTTTCTGTGCTTTTACACTTTTACCACGAGCCACATCTGGGCCATAAGGATAACGGCCGGACAGCAGCTGGTAGGTAAGTACTGCCAGCGAATATAAATCTGAGCGTTCTGTGCCTGCTAAACCTAAAAAATACTCGGGCGCTGTATACAAAGCTGTGCCTGGAATATCACCTGCTACTTGGTCATCGGCTTGCAAACCTGCCAGTCGGGCTGCACCAAAATCGATAATTTTCACTATGCCTTGCGGCGTGATGATCAGGTTGTCGGGGCGAATGTCTTGATGCAGAATTTCGCTGCGGTGCAACGCCTGCAGCCCTTTGCCCAGCTGTTCAATCATACTGCGCACTTGTTCCAAAGTAGGATTGGGGTGATCCAGTTGCCACTGTTTTAAAGTCTGGCCTTCAACATACTCAAATAAAGTATAAAGTGCAGTGCGGGGTCTGTTGATACTGGCCGGGCGTACTACATGGTTGCTGTTGACTCTTTTGGCTATCCATTCTTCGCGCATCAGCCGTTCCAGATAATCCGGCTGTTCGGCTAAATCAACAGAAGGTGCTTTCAGAACCATCAGCTGTTCCGTACTTTTGTCCACCACCAGATAAACATGACTGCGGCTGCTTTGTTGTAGCGGCCTGATGACCTCTAAACCGTCTAGTTGATCGCCGGCTTGCAGTAAAGGCGGCAAAGGCAGTTGTTGATCCAGGCAAAGAGGTAAGTTCTGCTCAGCAGGCAAGCCATCAATACGCACCAATTGCAGCGTTATATTGTCTTCACTGCCGGCAGCTAAAGCCGCTTCGGTCAGTTGCAAGGCTAACAGGGATAGATCGGATTCTGTCTCAAGCAGATTGATCAGTTCAGTTTGAGATAAAACCTCAAATAAACCGTCAGTCGCCAGCAGAAACAAATCTCCCCGCTGTAGCGGCAGACTTTGGTAGTCCGGTTCCAGCACAGCGCCGGCGCCAAGCGCCTGACTTAAAAAACTGCTGCAGCCGCGCCAGACACGATGATCTCTGGTGAGTTGCTCCAGTTGCTGGTTGCGCAGCAGGTAAATCCGGCTGTCCCCCAGATGCAACCAATGGGCGTGGCGCTGTTTTAAGATTAAGGCACTAAAAGTACAGACATAACCTTTGTCCGGATCTGAGCCAAAAGGCCCATTGCGGCTTTGCGCATACAACCAGTTATTGCTGGCTTTGAGTACCTGCAAGGCTGCATGAGGCACAGACCAGGCATCGCTGGTGCAGTAATAATCATCCAGAAAACTTTTCACTGCGGTTTCACTGGCAATCTGGCTGACTGTGCTGGTGCTGATGCCATCAGCCACAGCCAGTACTACGCCTTTACTGCTGAGTTCCGGCTCTTTTGGCAAGCAAGCGCCAAAGCTGTCCTGATTAAAAGCTTTACGGCCAGCAGTTGAATGCTGGCCTATCGAGACTTGTAACGAATTGGCTGACAACATCATCAGGCTTTCGCTAATGTCGCCACCGGGCCTTCGGCTGATTTAGCTGTCAGGTTACGTTTTGGCGCCGTTTTATAGTGAGTGCTGTACAAGGTTAAACCGGTAAAAGCCAAACCACCGACCAGATTTCCCAAAGCAGTGGGGATTTCGTTCCAGATCAGATAGTCCATGATAGAAAAATCACCACCCATCATCATGGCAAAAGGAAACAAAAACATATTGACAACAGAGTGCTCAAAACCCATAAAAAAGAACAACATAATAGGCATCCACATGGCTATTACTTTGCCGCTGACATGAGTAGAAATCATAGCTCCCACCACGCCCATAGATACCATCCAGTTACACAACATGCCCCGCAGGAATATGGTCATCCAGCCTGCGACACCATGTTCGGCATAACCTAAAGTTCGGGCTTCACCTACGCCAGCAAGTTTTGTTCCCACAGGCCCGGCTTCGGTATGAAACCCCATGGTCAGCACAAAAGCCATCATAGCAGCCACTGTTAAAGCCCCAAGGAAGTTACCGGTAAACACCAACCCCCAGTTACGTAATACGCCTTGCACCGTTACACCAGGACGGCGGTCGAGCAGGGCCAGTGGTGTCAGTACGAACACACCTGTCAGTAGGTCGAATCCCATCAGGTATAACATAATAAAACCAACAGGAAACAACATAGAGCCGACTAAAAACGAGCCGGTTTGGACAGCTACAGTGACAGCAAAAACTGCAGCCAAAGCCAAAATCGCGCCAGCCATAAAAGCACGGACTAATGTGTCCCGGGTCGACATATAAATTTTTGATTCGCCGGCATCGACCATTTTGGTCACAAACTCGGCTGGTACTAAATAAGCCATAGATCCACCTCTTCCTGTTGTTACTAATAGTTTTTCAGGCGCTGTTTTAGAAAACAAAAAAGGCGTCCGGATCATTCTGTTGCCAGATGATCGCGGGACGCCTTTGTCCTGAAGAATGTTGGGAGGTGTTTACCACCTCTGCCTTTTTAACAGAGCAACTTTAATGCCAGCTGATTTTTTTATATCAATACATTGATTTTGTTTGGTTTTCGTAAAACTGTGCTTGGAGAGAAGTTACGGCAAGGTGCCATAGTTGTGCATTTTCTGCACCGTTACAGGGCATTGCTGCTTTGTGCTTCACAGCAAAAATACGAATTTATTACGACAATCCAGCATTAACGCGCTCTGGCAGCCGTGACTGCAGGCGTGGAATAAGCATTGCTAGAGTTTCGTGAAGTAAAGCTCTGTGAGTGATGCATGAATCATACAACGGCACTCTTTCTGCTGGCCGCTAAACAAGCCGAAATTAAAGCCCTGCAGCAGCTTTCGACCAGCTGTTTACTGGTCACTACTGTCAGTGAACTGGTGCATCAGCTACAGCGTGAGCGTGGTATCAGTAATATTTTCCTGGCTTCAGGCTGCGAGCTGTTTGCTTTGCAGCGTCAGCAACAATTACAGCAAAGTGTGCAGACCGAGCAGCAACTGCGCACAGCGTTAAACAAACAGTACCTGCAAGGTGCTGAGCCTTGTCACAGCAGTCGTTTACTCAGTGGTATCTCTTTGGCTTTGCAGGGCGTCGATCATTTAGCCGGACTGCGTGAACAAATACAGCAGCAAAAAATCACACCATTACAGGCGACTGAAGCTTACAGCCGCTTAATAGCAGCTTGGCTCGCTGTGGTATTGGAATCTGCTGATTTAGCTTGTGACGCTGGCATTACCCGCTTTCTGGTAGCGTTATTTAACTTACTGCAAACCAAAGAATATGCCGGGCAGGAACGTGCATGGGGTGCTATGGGCCTGGCTTCGGGCCAGTTGACGACTGAGTTGGCCGAGCGTTTGTTATTGCTACAACAGGCGCAGCAACATAGCTCTGCCGTATTTCTGGAATTTGCCACCACAGAACAACAGCAGCAATGGCATCAACTGGATCAGGCTACAGCGGCAAAACAACTACGTCAGCTGCGCACTATGATCCAGCAGTTGGCAGGTACTGCTGCTCCTGTGCCTGCGGTCAGTGATCTCTGGTATCAGTTTGCGACAGAACGTATGGATGAAATGCATCTGTTGCAAGCTGGCCTTACAGCGCAATTACAGCAACTGACATCGACCTCGGTTGAAGCTGCGCAGCAGCAATTGCAGCAACACCATTCCAAATTGTCTGAACTTGCAGAACTGCACACCAGTTCAGGCTTAACCTTATTAATTGACCCCAGTATGCCTGGTTTATATGGGGCTTCTATGGTGCCCGCAGGTCCAGTTGAACCCGCAGTGCAGGCGCCTAGCCGGTCTTTTTATCAGCTATTGTCTGAACAGGCGCAACATATCCGCCAAATGCAGACGGAACTGGCGGATGCTCGGCGTGCTATTAGCGAACAAAAGCTGATAGACAGGGCTAAGTTATTGCTAATGCAGTATAAAAATATGACAGAAGAACAAGCCTATCGTCAGTTACAGCAAAGCGCCATGAAGCAACAGTGCCGTATTGCCGATGTGGCTGAAGCTGTAGTCAAAGCGCTAAAAGCTTAGCTTTAATACCCCAGCTGTGGGTCAAACCAAAGGGCTTTGTTTTTTAACGGAGTTTCGGCTGGAAGAATTGGATTGGTTAACTGAACTACAGTTCTGGATTTTAAATCAGCCTGTTGTATGGCGCCGCTAAAGTGTTGCGAAAACAGCTGCTGCATACTGCCATCTTCGATAGCACGAAGCAGTCCAATTTCAATGGCATTGGCTAATTCAACATTGTCTTTTTGCACAAAAAAATACAAAGCGGCAGGGTAATGTAACACCCATTTTGGCGCTACAACCAAAGACATCCCTGGTCTTTGTTGCAACTCGGGCCAGATTTCTGTCAAAGAACGGGGAAAATAATCAATACGTTTGGCCTGAACCATTTTAAACATGGCGTCAAAATCGCCACTTGCCAGCACCCGAAAATGATTGGCTTGTAAAATAGGGTAATCCGGCCAATCACCGCCTTGCACCGAAGGGCTGGTTTTTAACTGCTTTTCATCGAGTTGCTGAATTTTTTCTTCGTTTTCCTGATGTATAAGCAACAAACGCCAGCCAATTAAACCTCTGTCTATCGGGATGCGGATTGGCCGCAGCTCTTTTTCCCGCTCTGGCGATGTCATGGTCCAGACCACATCCAGCCCATTGTTTGAACCTAATTGACGTAAGGTTCTGTGCTGAGTCATCACTTGGCCGCTCGGGACCAATTGGTATTCAGTGGCAGATTTCTCGATCGCCAGATGCAGTAAAGCTATAGGATAACTTCCCCTGGCGTCTCCCAGCATCGACATTGGCCACGAATACACCACCTGTTGTGGTTGAGCCTGGCTGAGTATAGGTAACAGCAATGAAAGTAGGGCTAAGCAGCGAAGAGGATAACAAACCTTCATTACAAACATATTAGGCACTCCATGGCGTTGTTTCAGAAACTATAGAACATTTCTGTCAGCAGATAAGGGTGTCATCTTGCTATGATGTGATTTCGTCTATTGTTTGCAGCGATAGTCTGCAGCAAAAAATTGCGACAGGTGAAGAGATGATTGATGAGTTAAAAATTGAAGATTTGTTAGTGGGTGAAGGCAAAGCCGCTGAACGTGGTGCTTTAATTACTGCCCATTATAGTGGCTGGCTGGAAGATGGCACAGAGTTCGATTCGTCTCATAAAAGAGGCGAAGCTTTTCAGTGCATTTTAAGCAACAATAGGGTGATTCAGGGCTGGATTTTAGGCTTAAAAGGCATGCAGGTTGGTGGCAAGCGTAAGTTATGGGTGCCCGCCCATTTGGCTTACGGTGAGCGTCAGATAGGCAGCATGATACCGCCAAACTCCAACCTGATCTTTGAAATCGAACTGTTGGAAGTATTGACCAGAGATGACTGATAGCAGCCGCTGAATTACTTCGGTTTCACTATAGTGTTGTTAGCAACAGGGTATTAATTTGCAACCACCCAGCTTGGGCTGGGATCCTGTTATCTCAGCGACCTGCTGTTTATCTAAATCTAGTTGATAACAATTCGTATTAGTGTATTATTCGCCCAATTTTATTGGGGGGTAATGATGGCGTTACAACAGAAATTCAAAAAGTTGCCTGTATTGGTGGCAGTGCAATTAGCCTGTATGGTTGGTGTGGTTCAGGCTGCAGATGACAAAGCTGAAAAAGAAATTGAAAAAATTACTGTAGTGGGCAACTACACAGTGAATGAAAACATCGATACTGCTACAGGTTTAGGCCTGTCTTTGTTTGAAACTCCTCAGTCCGTCAGCGTTATTACTTCACAACGTATCATCGATCAGGGTTTCAGTGGCATTAATGAGGTGATTAGCCAAACTGTAGGTGTGTCGGCTAAACAGTTGGATACCACTCGTAATACTTTTAGCTCCCGTGGTTTTGACATTGATAAATACCAGATTGATGGTGTGCCTTTAGCCTGGTCTTTGGCTGGGGACTCTGGTGAAACCATCAGTGATGTTTCTATTTATGAGCGTATTGAAGTGGTTCGTGGTGCTACAGGTTTGCTGACAGGAGCCGGTGATCCTTCTGCTTCGATCAATTTAGTGCGTAAACATGCCAATTCAGCGGAGCTGAAAGGTTATCTCAATGCAGGTATTGGTCGTTGGAACAACAAATTTGCCACTGCAGACGTATCGACAGGTTTAGACAGTCAGGGTGATTTGCGGGTGCGTTTTGTCGCTAAAAAAGAAGTCGGCGACAGCTTTATGGATATTCCTGAAGACGATAAAACTGTGCTTTATGGCGTGGTTGACGCTGACTTAACCAATCAGACCTCTGTCAGTTTTGGTACCAGCTATCAGGACAATAATCCTAAAGGTTCCACCTGGGGTGGTTTAGCAGCATGGTTTAGCGATGGCACAGCCACCAATTGGGACAGAAGCATTACTTCTGCAGCTGACTGGACTTATTGGGCTTCGACCAATGAAAACAGTTTTGCTAATCTGGTGCACAACTTCGACAACGGCTGGCAGGCCAAAGCCAGCTTTAACAGCACCAAAAATACGGCAGACACTCAATTACTTTATATCTACGGTTCACCAGATAAAGCGACAGGCTTGGGTTTATCACCATGGCCTTATAAAAGCTCGGGAAGCAGTAAACAAGACAGTCTGGATCTACAGTTAAAAGGAGATTACCAACTCGCAGGCCGCAATCATGAGTTTGTTGTGGGTATGCTCAACAGTGATCAACAAGCTAAAACTGTGACCTTTGCCCAAACTTCAGCTTTTGTGCCAGTGGGTAATTTCTACGAATGGACTGGCGCTACTTATCCCGAGCCTACCTTCTCCAGCACTTCTGATGTTGCTGTAGATTTAGAGACAGAGCAGGATGGTTATTACGCTGCCACACGTTTATCTCTGACAGATGATTTAAAACTGATTGCAGGTGGTCGTTTATCGAAGTGGGAACGCACAGGTGTCAATTACGGTGTGATTGAGAATTACGGCGATGACAGTGTGTTTGTGCCTTATGCAGGTTTAATGTATCAGTTGAACGCCAACCACAATGCCTACATCAGTCAGACCGAAATCTTTAAACCACAAAATGCCCGTGTAGAATCAGGTGCATTTATTGATCCGCTCGAAGGCACTAACACTGAGCTGGGTTTAAAGAGTTCTTTCCTGGAAGGCAAAGTACAAACTGCAGTAGCGGTGTTTAAGATTGACCAGGACAATCTGGCTCAGGCTATCGGCACTTTCCCTCCTGTAGGTAACAATCTACCTGAAACTATGTATCGTGCAGCTCAGGGCGTGGAGAGTAAAGGCTTTGAAGTGGAAGTGATAGGGCAGTTAACGGACAACTGGAATATCTCTGCCGGTTATTCGCAGTTTAAAGCTGAAGATGCTGCAGGTGTCGAAGTGAATACTGACCATCCGCGCAAAAAGCTGAATGTTTTCACCACCTATGATTTTGCCAACCAGCTGGCAGGTTTGGTCGTAGGTGGTGGTATCAGCTGGGAAGATGAGCAATACAGCGGCACAGCGCCAAAAATCCTTTGGCAGGATTCTTACAGCCTGGTCAGTTTAATGGCTCGTTATGAAGTGACAGAGCAGTTGTCCGTGCAGCTGAACGTCGACAACCTGTTTGACGAAACTTACTACAGCCAGATTGGTTTCTTTGACCAATACGGCTATGGCACGCCTCGCAACTTCACTTTAGGCGCGACTTACTCGTTCTAATGTTTAATTCGGGTCAGAGTAAAATTAAGCCCAGAGGTTTAATTTTACTCTGACCCGAATTATTTAGGCTAAAGCGTAATCCACACCGGCACAAATCACCGCCACTTGAGCTGCATTGCATTGCTGTGGGCTGGCTTTTGGACTATCTGGATACACTTCAGTGGTAGTGACAAATTTGGCATCCGTCATACCGCCACAGAGTCCCAGCGAACGTTTTGGGTAATTCACTACGCCAAACTGTGCAAGTTTTTCACCGATCAGGCAGCCGTTTTCATCGGCTTCGGCTATGTGAGTCACCTGCTGTACTGCTTCAATAATAGCGCGCTGAAACCCTGGTTCTGGTTTATCTGTGTCGCCTACCAGATAAAAACCATCCGGAATATTCCAGTTGTGATTGACTGTACCATCACGGGCAGCCTTGGCCGGACGGAATTCGCTGTTATCCGAATCTGTGGTTTCGTGCAGATCGATATGTACTAATACTTCGCCACTGTGCTGGCGGACAAAAGCCATAGCCTTTGTGGCTTCATCCGACTGGCTTTCTGCGCCAAAAGAACGGTTAGGGTCTACAGCTTTTGGATTCCAGCGGTTAATAGTTTCGTAACCCCAGGGGCTGATGCAAGGCAGAACCAACAGGTTCACTTTGTCGCTGTAACGACTGAACTCTTCTTTAATAAACTTCAGTGCACCTTGCACACCACTGGTTTCGTAACCATGCACACCGCCTGTGATCAGCACTATGGGTTTATCGGTTTGCCAGTTTTTGCTACGTACCGCAAACAGCTGATAAACAGGTAAATCAAAAGCGCTGTAGTCCAGAATACCGTAATTAATCAGTTCAGCCGTATCAGGCAAATACTGCTGCAGTGGTGTCAGCACTTCGTCTTTGTAACTGCGTTTAATTTGTTGTTCACTCAGCCACTGCTGTTTTTCAGCTTCGCCCCAGGGCGTGCCTACAGTGCCTATGTGATAAATAAAGTCTTTTACTGGGCTGCTCATACCGTACCTTTTTGTTTTATATGAGTGTGTTGTTATTCAGTTGTCATTTCATCGGCAATTTGCAGCAAGCTGGCCGCCAGAGTAGCAGGGTCTTGCGCGCCGGAAATTAAGTAACGCTGATTGATAACAAAAGCAGGCACTGAACTGATGCCTGCTTGTTGATACTGGGCTTCTTCGGTACGGACTTCGTCAATAAACTGCTCTGATTGCAGCACTTTTAAGGCTTCTGCAGCATCCAAACCGGCTTTTTCTGCGCACCTTTGCAGAACTTCTGTTTTGGACACATCCTCGGCAAAACCAAAGTAGGCTTCAAATAAGGCTTGTTTCATCGCCGTTTGTTTATCAAAAGCAGCGGCCCATTTTACCAGTCGGTGCGCATCAAAGGTATTGCAGGTAAAACGCTGCTGCATTTTTTCGAAGTTCAGCCCAAGATCGGTGGCAACCTTGATCATAGACTCCTGATTGGCGCGCATTTCTGCTTCGCTGCGACCATATTTTTTGCTCAGAGCAGGCAAAATGGCTTCGGGGATCAGGTTGGGATCCGGATTCAGTTCAAAAGCACGCCACTGAATGCTGACGTCGACTTTATCTTTGATGCTGTGCATGGCTTGTTCCAGCCGGGCATAACCTATAGCGCACCAGGGGCAGGCAATATCAGAAACTAAATCTATATGCAGGTTTTTCATTCGAAGCCTTAGTAAGTGGAATTACTGTTATGTATTTGGTTGCACTGGCCGTGAATATCAAGACCATAGAGGGTTTAGCTCAAAAATAATGAGCTTGCCTGATTTACTCAGGCTGACTTTCATTCTACACTTTGCGCGTTTTTTAGACAGGAGGCCTTATGGCAAAAAAGACAACGGCAGAGCATGGCCGCGGTGAAATCCGGGATAATGCACTCAAAGCTTTAGTAACCAGTAAGTTATTTCAGCTGCAGGTGGTGAAAGCGAAAAAAGGCAAAGGCTCCTACAGCCGCCAGAAGTTTAAACAAGGGCAGAAGTGTGATCACTCTGCCCTTGTCGTTTGTGTCATCCGCTAAATTTATTCATTTCCCTTCTTATTATTCAGCTCAGGTTCAAACCTTCAGGTTCATTCTGCCTTCGCAGGTAAGCAATGACTCACTTGTGATACCCAATTTTCAACCCACTAATGCATTAAGGGAATTTTATGTTTGAAGCCGAATTCAGCAAGTTAGAGCAGTTAATCCAGAAATTAATTTCTGAAAATCAGCAGCTCACAGCACAAGTACAACACCTGGATCAAAAAGAGCAGCAGTTGCAGCAGGAACTGAAAAAAAGCACGGATCAGCTGGAGACGTTGCAACTGCATGTCATGGAGTCGGATGATCAAAAGCAGAGGACGCAGCAGAAACTCCAACAACTGACGCAGTTGTTTGAACAGCAATTGTCTGCCTGATCATGTTAAAGCAGCCTTTGGTCGTTGAGCAGAAAGTCGTGATAACAGGCCGGGAATACTGGCTGCGTTGCCCTTTGCAGGAACAAGCCGGACTGCAGGAAGCGGCGCGGCTGCTCAATCACAAAATTGCGCAAGTGCGGCAGGGCGCCGGACATTTATCGATGGAACAAAGCATAGTCCTGGCTGCTTTGAATTTAAGTCAGCAACTGGTGACACAACAAAGCCCACAATTAGAGGAATGCCAGCAAAGACTAGCGAAGTTAATGGCGTTAATCGAAACGCAAAACTAGATACTTTGTTGTGTTGGTTAAGTTTGGGTTCAGCCGGATAAGCCAGACTGAATTTTATAGGTTGCGCCAGTAAGTTACTGGCGCAGCAGAACTTTTATTGACTCAGAAGGAAGGAATCCATGAAACAAGTGAAAGTCTGGCTTAGTGCCGCTCTGTCTATAGTACTACTAAACGCCTGCAGTTCAACAGCTGAGCATCAGCAAAAATATGCTCAGTTGTACAAAGAAACGCCAAGAAAACTGATGGTAGTGGTACATGGTGATGAAGCTGTGCCTGCTGAGCTGGTGGAAGCATTTGATAAGAAAGTGCCTGACATTGTTGCAGAGCATGGCTTTGAAATTGTAGATGCCAAACAACGCCAACTGACAGAAGTACCTGCATTGACAGATGTCGATGCCGTTCTTTATGTGGATATTCAGCGTTGGAAGAAAGATACTTCTGCTGTGATTGCTGCAGAATCTGTGCTGGAACTTGAGTTTAAACTGATGTCGGTCAGATCAGATCTGGAGCTTTGGAGTCATCAGGACAAATACACCAAAACTCATTTATATCTGGGAGGGGATCTGTTGTCTGAGATGATACACAGGGCGTTTTTTGAAGCCTCTACGGCCTATGAAAACCGCGCCAGCGCAGTGACGAAAAAAGCATTTTCAGATTTCCCTGACGTACTGGCCGCCAATCGTTAAGTTATTTACAAGGCTGGCTTTTGCTTTTGGTATCGCAAAGATGGATTTTGTTGGCATAGTCCAGCCACAGATCCCATTCAGTTTGCAAAGGTAAGCTGCGCCAGACTTTGTTAAAGACATAAAGTGACTCTTTGCCTGCAAGAGATTTATGCAAAATTTTGGAATAAGCGCCGCTTTTGCTTTTGCATTCTGATACCCAGACCAGAGCCGGATAACCATTGACTGGCTCCTGACTTAAAATTTGACTGTCAAACAGTTCATCGCAGTTACGTTGGCCCTGTTGATCATCAATAGTTTTAGTTTTCAGCAGGTTGCTGTCAGGTTGTTGTTCAAATACAAAACTTTGCACGTAGTCTTCTGAATTAACAGATTGCCAACGCACCTCTGTGACATTATCCATGTCATTTGGATGGCTTTGCGTCACAGTCCATTTGCCCTCAGGCAAAGGCATAGGCTGTTGCAGCCGCTCTGTATAACGTGGCACAGCACAAGCTGTTAGTAACAAACCGCAGATCAAAACAAAGCCGGTATAGGTTTTCATAAGACTCAAATTATTCATCGTTAAGCGGAGCAGATGATGCCACCTGCTCCCTGTATAGTTAAATGCTACAGGTATTTTTGTAAAAAGGCTAAATAAGCTTCCTGAGCTTTAATACGGTTTTCCTTTTTCAAAAAGCCGTGGCCTTCATCCGGGAATAACACGTACTCTACAGGTACATTCTGCGCACGAATGGCCGCGACCATTTCATCACTCTCTACCTGCAATACTCGGGGATCGTTGGCGCCTTGCACCACCAGCACAGGTTTTTTCACCTTATCACCGTGGAACACCGGAGATATACGGCGTAAACGTTCACCATCTTTGGCCGGGTCACCCAGTTCAGCATACAAAGACTCGCGGAACGACTCCCACCAGGCCGGGATACTTTCTAAAGTACGAACCCAGTTAGTCACACCAAAAATATTAATGCCCACTTTAAATTCGTCGGTAAAAGCCATAGCGGCCATCGTTAGATAACCACCGTAGCTGCCACCCATCACGCCAATACGGTCAGTGGCTACCCAATCCAAAGATTGAAGGTATTTTTTACCAAAGACAATATCCTGCAAATCGTGTTCGCCGTGTTTTAAATCGTCCAGATGGAAGAAGGTTTTACCATAGCCACTGGAACCTCTGTTATTAACAGCCAACACCGCATAACCCTGATTGACCAGATGCTGGATAGCAGGGTTGTAGCCTGTGCGTGATTGACCGCCTGGGCCGCCGTGGATCCAGATTAAGGCTGGTACCTTAGCCGTGCTGCTGGCTTGTTTGGGTTTATACAAAAGCGCAGGTATTGCTAAGCCGTCAAAGCTTGGATAACGCACAACTTCACTGGGCACCAGCACATTTTCATCTATGGCTTTATCCAGAGCCTGAGTTAAGCGCTCTGCTTTAGCTTCGGATAATTTCCAGACAAATAAATTAGAAGGACTGTTATCAGCATTGACGTAGAAGCTTAAGTATTGGCTGTCATCCGAAAAGGTAACTCCCCGTAAATCACCTGCTGGTAATTCCGGCAATTGCAAAGCTTTGCCACTGGTTTGGTCTGTAATGCTAATTTTGGTGGAGGCGTCAGCGTTTACTGCTTCTACTTTGTATTTATTATCTTTGCTAAAGCCAATGTACATAATGTCCCAGTCAGCTTTGCTGTATGGCTGTACGGCTTTTTCTGTGATGTTGTAGGCAAAAGCTTCGCTGAATTCTGATTTTTCGTCTGAACCAAAAATCAGCTGATTATTGTCGCGGCTAAAACCATAAACCCCATGCGATACGTTGCCTTGATGCGGTGTGATATGTACGGGAGTTTTGTCAGCGCTTTGCAGATCGACCAGATACAGATTGTTATCGGCATTGGTACGCTCTTTGGATAAAGCGATATAACGGCCATTGTCGCTTAACGCACCAATGTCATAGCCTTCGTTATTCTGATAGACCAATGTGCGCTGATAGGTGCTGCTGTCGTAGCTGTAGAGATCAAAAAACTTAGGATCCCTTTCGTTACTCATCACCCAGAATTTGTCATCATCCGTCCAGCCAATAAACTCTGCTTTGTGTTTATCACCTGGTGTTAAGTCTTTAACCGAACCGTCCAACTCAAGCACATAGACATGGTGCAACTCGTTGCCGCCCTGGTCAGCTTTATAGAGTACGCGGTCATCTTTAGGAAACCAGCCTATAGGTAAAATAGATTCAGTGGTGGAATGGGTCAGAGCTGTCCAGCTCTTACCGTCCAGACTGACTTTGTACAGGTTAAATACACCTGTTTCATCGGACGCCACTAAAAGCGCGTCGGCTTTGTGGTTGATGTCGTTGCCCATATAGGACTTGGTGGCATAAAACTGCGCTGGCGTATAAGCGGGAACAGCTGCGGTTTTGCTTTCTGCTGCAGTTGCGGCGGCTGGCATTGCTGTTTCAGTTTTTGGTGTTTTATCGCAGGCGCTAAGCAGTAAAGTGCTGGTCAGCAGCGCCAGATAAAGGGAACTGTGCTTCATACAAAATCCTTATTGATCTATTTTTATAGGGGCTCTGCCTTTACTGCCTGTAGGTCAGAACGTCGGAGTACCTTACCAATCTAAGGTATCAGGACCCCAGACTCAAGTGAGCTACTCCGCCCAACGCTGTTTAATTTCAAGAATTTGTTGTAGATTTTGTTCCAGTAAATCGACCAGCAGGGGCTCAAAATGTTGGCCTTTTTGCTGTCGAATGTACTGCAGTGTTTCTTCAATACTCCAGGCTTTTTTGTAAGGCCGGGCGCTGGTTAAGGCGTCAAACACATCAGATAAGGCCACAATTCGGGCTTCGATTGGAATTTGTTCGCCGGACAGACCAAAAGGGTAGCCCGAACCGTCCCATTTTTCATGGTGATACAAAGCTACAGCTTTGGCCATTTTGAGTAAGTCGGATTCACAATCCCCAATGATCTCGGCCCCTATTAAAGGGTGTTTTTGCATCTCTTTGTATTCGTCAGCTGTCAGTTTGCCGGGTTTGAGCAAAATACTGTCCGCTATACCAATTTTACCTATATCGTGCATAGGCGCTGCGTGTAGCAGGTCTTCGGCTTTTTGTTCGCTAAAACCATAAGCCAGGGCCAATACCTGAGAATAGTGACTCATCCGCATCACATGTAAGCCGGTTTCATTATCTTTGTATTCAGCTGCGCGGCCTAACCTCTGGATCACTTGCAAGCGGGTTTGTTTTAACTCCTGCGCCTGCACCAAAGATAAATGAGTTTTTACGCGAGCTCTGACTACAGCAGGGCTTATAGGTTTAGTAATGTAATCCACAGCTCCCACTTCAAAACCTTTGGTTTCATCCATTTCATCTTTCAGCGCTGTAACAAAGATGACCGGAATAGCGCAGGTCAAAGCGTCAGCTTTTAATCTGGCACAGACATCAAAACCAGTGAGGCCCGGCATCATCACGTCCAGCAGTATCAAGTCCGGTTGCTCTTTTTGCACCAGTTGCAGAGCTTCTTCACCACTTTTGGCAAATAACAAACGATACTGCTCCTGCAAGACAGTACGCAGGACTCTTAAATTGGTAGGTTCATCATCCACCAATAACAGGCTTTGTTTTTCTGTCATCAGAGCTCTCCTTCACCCAACTGTTGTTGTAACTGCTCCAGCAGTTGCAACGCCAGGCTAAAGTCAAAATCATGCACAGCATCCAGCAACTTCACTAATAACTGCTGATGTTGACCACTGTAGTGAGACAATTGCTCTATCCCTTGATCGTCCAGTTCGTGTCTTTGTAACGATTGTTGCAAATTCTCAAGCATCACCGCCAGTTGCTTGTTATTCAACTCTGTGGATTGTGCTTGTTCAACCGGTACTTGCTCCACCAGTAGCCTTTGATGCTCAGCTTCAAATTTTGACCAGCAGCCCAGTATCTTTTGCAGTAGTTCTGCTGCTCTTTGTTGCTGTTGTTGGCGTGCGGCCTGTTCCAGTTCGGCGCACACTCTGCTTAGTGGCTCCAGTCCCAAATTAGCGCTGACTCCTTTAATGGCGTGAGCTTGCTGCTGAACAGCCTGATAGTTTTCGTCCTGCAACTGCTGAACAGCCAGCAGTATCATAGGTTTTTGCTGCTGCAAAAACTGCTCTAATTGCGGCAGATAACTGGCCAGATTCCCCCATAGCTGCATGGCTTTGGGCAGGTTTAACAACTGATCGGTAGTGGCGACTAGAGTCTGAGGTGATAAAGGCTCACGGACTTCAATAGCCAGTACCCTGGCTATTTCAAAACTCAAAGCAGCGAAGTCGATCGGCTTACTGGCAAAACCCTGCATACCTGCTTCTTTGGCCGCTGTTTTATCTTCATCCAGCACACTGGCTGTTAATGCAATGACTGGTTGAGTCGCTTTATTTTGTTGTTGCTCCCACAACCTTATTTGTTTGCAGGCTTGCAAGCCATCAAGATTCGGCATCTGAATGTCCATCAAGACTAAATCAAAGCTCTGTTGCTTAATGGTATTGACCGCTTCAATCCCATCTGTGACTGCAGTGACCTGATGGCCTGCCCGTTGTAGCAACAATTTCAGCAGTTCAAGGTTCTGCGGAATATCATCTGCGATCAGTATTTTTAGTGCAGGTAAAGCCGGTACATAGCCTTGTTGTACCACAGCGTTGGCTTGACCTTTTTTCAGCGGCAGCGTGAATTCAAAACAACTACCAACACCTTCAGTGCTTTGCACACTGATCTGGCCGTCCATGAGTTCGACCAGCTGTTTACTGATGGTTGTGCCAAGTCCTGTACCGCCAAAACGTCGGCTCATAGAGGCGTCGGCCTGAGTAAAAGCATCAAATATCTGTGGCAGGCGATCGGCGGCTATCCCTATGCCTGTATCATGAATACTGAATTTAACCTGTCGCTCCGCAGCGGTAACCTGAACCAGCACCGAACCTTGATCGGTAAACTTTATCGCATTGCCAATCAGATTGGTCAGAACCTGACGCAATCTATCTGGGGCACCGTAATAAAATTCACCCAACTGCGGGTCGAGTTCCAGCTTTAATTCCAACTGTTTTTTCCGGGCCTGGATCCACAAAGTGGATACCACGGCGTCCAGCACTGCAGGTAAAGAGAAGTCCTGTAGTTCAAGTTCAAGTTTGCCTTTTTCCAGCTTGGCACTGTCGAGAATATCGTTTAGCAAATGCAATAATGAGTGGGCGGAACCATGGATAGTAGTTAAATATTTTTTCTGTTCTGCAGACAGTTCTGAACTTAACAGCAAATCACTAAAGCCAATAATAGCGTTCATAGGCGTACGGATTTCATGGCTCATGTTCGCCAGAAAAGCGCTGCGGCTCTCGGCGGCCAGTTCTGCTTTGTCCTTTGCTTCCAGCAGTTCTACTTCCATTTGTTTGCGTTGGCTGATATCCATAATGAATCCGTCGATCCAGATGACTTCGCCTTGCTCGTTTTTAACAGCTTCTCCTTGTTCTAAAACCCAGCGTACTGAGCCTGTTTTATCTATGACTCTGTATTCGAGCTGAAAACTTTGTTTAAAAGAATCCATGGGTAGCAATAAATGCTTGTCATCAGGATGCACAAGTGACACCCAACTTAACTTAGCATAAGGCAGCATAAAATCTGTTGCCGGGTAACCACTTATGGTTTCTATAGCGTCACTGATAAACACCATATCCCAGTTTTCATTAAACAGGCAGCGATACGCAGCGCCAGGAATGTTGCCAATTAAAGAACGAAATTTTTTTTCGTTTTCTTTTAACGCATGCTCCATCTGCAGTCTGCCGCTGATATCGGTGATAAAGGCGACAAAAATATCTTCATCCGGCAGTTTGGCATGGCCTATCGCCAGTCGTACCGGCAGCATATGGCCATCTTTATGTACTGCTTCGACGTCACGGCCTATCCCAATAATTTTTGCTTCACCTGTGCTCAGATAATTGTGCAGGTAAGAGTCATGTTCGGGGCGAATCAGGGCTGGGGTCAGGATATTCACGTTTTTATGCAGTAATTCGGCCTGAGTCCAGCCAAAAATGTTTTCTGCTGCCTTGTTCATGCCTTGGATAAGGCCTCTGGTGTTGATGGTGACTATGCCGTCTACGGCGGTATCCATCATAGCTAACAAACGGCTTTCATTGGTTTTAGCCAGGGCGCTTGCCTCGCGATATTTCAATAACAGATTAATAGCAACCACTAAGCTGCTGATTACCAGCGTGATGAAGGTAATACTGATTGCCAGCACTATGGGTAACTCGCCATTTTGGCTATCTGGTTGAAATCCAACAGGAGGTACAAAACGTGCTGCTGCCATACCTGTGTAATGCATACCGCTGATAGCACTACCCATTACAATACTGCTCAGCAGGGTGAGCCAGGCCGGGGACAGATTAAAGCGTTTTAAGCCAAATCGGATCCAAAGCGCCAGGATTGCAAGAACCACAGCCACCAGAATAGAGAGTAAAAACATTGGCAAGTCGTAACGCAAAGCAACCGACATTTGCATGGCGGCCATACCTGCGTAATGCATGGTGCCTATACCAGCACCAACAAGCAGACCACCGAGCAGTAGCTGCGGCAGGTTAATTTGTTTTTTACTGATAAGATCCAGAGCTACCCAGGAAGCAGCAATGCTGGGCAGCATGGATAAGGCGGTAAGTCCGAAGTGATAACTAACATCTGTGCATAAGGCGAATGCCAGCATGCCAATGAAATGCATGGACCAGACGCCGCCTCCCAGAGCAATACTGCCACTGCCAAGCATCATCAGACGTAATGATTTCTTACTGGTACTGATGGCCTGCGCAGTGACCTGCATAGCCATAGCTGAGGCAAAAACAGCTATTAAAAACGACAGAACTACTAAAACTAAATCGTAACTGCCGGATAACAGCAAAGGATCGGCCGGGTATTGAAATAACTGACGTAACCATTCCATTTGCTGTACCTCTACTGCTTCAATTTAGTGTTTAGCTGCATAGTCCTCCACGGCTCGCCACACTCTCAATGTATTGCCGGATAAGACTTTTTCAATTTCTTGTTCAGTGTAACCACGCTCTAATAAACCACGGATCAGGTTCGGGTACATGGACACGTCTTTTAGCTGTTCAGGCAGGGAATCGCCTACACCATCAAAATCCGAGCCGATGCCAACATAGTCGATACCCACCAGCTTCTTCACATAATCGATATGATCAAGCACTTTTTCTAATGAGGCAAATGGATAAGGGTTTTGTTTTTTATACTCTGCAGTAAAAGCGTCTTTATCAGTTTGACCCGAGGCTTTAAAAGCGCCATCTCGTTGCAAACCCCACTGATTGGCTGCAGATACAACAAAAGCCGAGCCAAAGTTAATTTGGATCACACCGCCGTTTTTCGCTAAGGCTTTGATCATTTTGTCGTCCATATTGCGCTCAAAGCCAGGGACAAAGGCTCGTAAGGATGAGTGTGAGGCAATCACAGGTACTTTACTGATGGCCACAGCCTGGTAAAAAGCATCGTCAGAAACGTGAGAGATATCGACCATGATGCCCGTTTCATTCATAGCCTTTATCAGCTCTTTACCAAAAGGACTTAAACCTTTCCATTGCCGGCGCAAGTCGTAACTGGAGTCTGCAATATGGTTACTCTCAGAATGAGCCAATGTGATGTAACGAATACCACGGTCATAGAAATGTTGCAGGTTTTCCAGTTTGCCTTCGATCGGTGTACCGTTTTCCATACCTAAGGCTAAGGAAATTTTACCTTCTTTAAAATGTTTGGCTAAATCTGCGCTGCTGTAGGCCATCGCAAATTTATCAGGGGCACGGCCGACCAGCGCTTCCATATTATCGATCAGTTGGTTCGCCAACAGATAACCGCCGCCTTTTTTCTCATAAGAAGAGGGAATATAAATTGACATAAAAGGTGCATTTAATCCCCCGGCTTTGGCGCGGGGGTAATCAAACTCACCTCTTTGGGTGGCTTTAGTGACATCTTCCCAGTCGTCATGTAAACGGTATGGCACATCGATATGAGTGTCGATAATCAACTGACTTTGAGCGATTTTATTGGCTTGCTGAATAAAGTCTGCGGCCTGAGCCTGCAAACCCAAAGCGGCGATTAAACTGATGGATAATAGTGAAAAGCGCATAGATCCCTCGATAGTTTGAACTGCAAGGCAGTTGTCTTTTTTTCTTAATCTATCGCGCTTTGTACTTTGGGTATAGTGTTTCTGGTCGCAGTTTTTGCTCTTATGGCAGCAACCAGCCAGATAGCCAAAGGCTATAACAGGCTGAAATATGGATAAGCACGGTCAACCAAAACAGCAATTGAAAGCTGAGTTTGCGGTTTTTGTGCCTGAACCAGTGTTGTGCCACAAAAGCAGCCGGCCAGCCTCCCGCCAGCCCCAGCAGAAGCAGGGTGCTTTCCTGAGTACGCCATGCCTGCTGCTCCGCTGCTTTTTTATCACGCCAGTAGCCAAATAGAGTAACAATATTGATCAGCAGCAGGGCATATTTCAGCCAGCCAGGTACTAATAGCTGCCAGTCCAGGTACAGCAACCACAAGGTTAGGAGTGTAAAAACACCTATACTAAATTTTAAACTAAAGCGAAAAACCTGAGACGTGGGGTGCATTTAGGGAAATCCTCTGGAATCAATCCATGACAAATTATTTCAAAAAGTATGTATTAGTAAAAATTAATAAATGAGCCCTGATGATTTTCTGCTTAAGCTCAGCATTATCCAGCTCTAAGTCTATCTAATATAAAGAATACTAGCTGAAGAGCCACTGAATTGGTGGTGTTTTTTAAATAACACTATTTAACAACCTGAGCGCAGGGTTGGCTGTAAATTGACCGTCCTTCGGTGCTTATTTGAGCAGCGAAGCAAAACTCAAAAGGCCCGGCGTCAGGGCGTATGTTTGCGGTGGCCGGGCTGTTTTTAAGACAAAGGATAGAGTAAATGAACAAATTATTAGGATTACTACTGGGATTGTCTGCTGCTTTTTGGCTAAGTGCGGAAACTTTACCTGTGCCTTCAACAGAATACAGCGCTGACCGCACTATAACCTCTGAAATGGGAGAGATGCAGCAAAAAGTATTTCACTCGTTTGGTAAGGAGCGGGTAGAGATGCAAATGGAGGGTATGCAAACTGTGATGATTTCCAGACCTGATTTAGGCAAGTTCTGGAATCTGATGCCTATGCTTGGCATGTATATGGAAATTGATTCAGCTAAGGCAGGTCAAATGTCAGGCCAGATGCCTGATGATATAACCATCGAAAAAATGGGAACCGATCAGATCAACGGCATAGCGACAACTAAATACAAAATGTTGAAGAAAGATAAGTCTGCCGGTGGTTTTATCTGGCTGACGGCGGAGCATATTCCAGTCCAAATGGATTTTATCAGTAAGGAAGGTAAAGATAAGTCTCGGGTGAAAATGAGCATGAGCAATTTAAAATCAGGTAAGCAGGACGCTGCATTGTTTGAATTACCTCAGGGGCTCAACCCTATGCCGTCTATGGGGTCCATGATGGGTGGTCAAGGAGATTGACTATGAATTTCAAAGTTATTCCAATTTTTATGCTTTTGCTTAGTCCGGTCTGTTGGGCTGATTGTGTGGCGGAACTTACCGCTGCCGAAGCGAAAGATTACTTTGAGTTAGGCCGCAAGCAGCAAGCTGGTGGTCAGGATGTTGCGGCATTAGACAGCTATATCCATGCCAGAACCTATGTCTGCGATCAGGGGGGGAACCCGGTTTTACGTCAGGCAATCCTGGGCGCTGCGGCTTTGGGTAAAAAAAATGGTCTGTTAGCAGAGCAAAAAAAGCATTGGTTTGACGACAATGCCAAGCAATACGGCGCTTTTCAGTGGTATGAGAAGTCGGGGTATTTTGCCAAAGCAGACCATGCTTTAGTGCAAGCGTTAAAGCTGAATCCAGCAGATATTCAGTTATCTGCCTTTGCGCAAGAACACTTTCGCCAGCGCTCTATGGATTATTTTAGTCACAACAATGCAGACATCATCGCCGCAACAGAACCATATCAATTGTCACAACAAGACTTTGCTTATGTGGTTGGGTTGCCGGCAGAAAATATTAAGTTGTTATTACAAAAGCAGCCTGATTTAACTCCAAAAGAATATCTGGATGGCCTGTCTGAACTTGCTTCTGCTCATGATGAGTTGCAGCCAACAGATTTGAGTGGGCAGTTGAAATTGCAGGAGCGAGCCCGCAGTTTTGCAGGAAAATGGCAGGACAAAGGATTAGAGTCATGCGCTCAATTGTTCGAATTGGCGTTGCAATGGACCAGGCAAATGCTGGATTACAGCAAAGCTGATGTATTAAAGCAGCAGATAGAAGCAACAAGGTTGGAGGTCGCGCATAGCTTTAGTCGCGATTATGCCCATAGTTATCAGATTTTGAATCAGGCGTTGAGTTTCTATATGCAGGCTGATCGCGCGGATTTAGTACAGAAAGTGCGGGTTCAGGCTCTGGCTGCAGGCGATAAAGCTATGGCTTCAGGGTTGTATCAGAGGGCAAGTCAGTTTTATTCGGTCGCAGGTCAGGATGAAAAAACTCAGCTTGCCGAGCAAAAGTTGGCAGAACAAAGGGATAAATTAAGCCAGCAAATGGCTGGAAACCACCAGCAACAAATTGAAGCCATGAAAGCCCTTGCCAGTGATCCGGAAAAACTAAAAGCGATGCAACAGAATGCTTTGAAGTTGCAACAACAGCTACAGCAAAAACAGCACAGCCAGCAGAAAAAGTTTGGGGAAGAAACAGAAAATCTGGCAGATGAGTTGGGTATTGAGTAAGTCCAGAGTGTCGGAAATGCAGCAGGTGTTTTCGACGCTTTCAAGCGATAGCTTTTTGCTTAGTGGCGACTAAACTTCATTTCACCTGTCCAGTCAGGAATGAACCATGGCCCAATTCAACCGCTTTAGCTGTGTTTTATTGTTGTTAGCTTGCCCTGTGTTACCCGCCATTGAAACAAATGCCGCTGTGAAGGTCACGCCCGTATTAAAAACCAGCCAAAGCTGGGATGGAGCCTTACTCAAATATCCACAAGGTCAGGCCGAAATAACCGGTGTCAGAATTGAGATAGCTCCAGGTGGTGAAACGGGGTGGCATATGCATAATTCCCCTTCTTTTGGTGTAGTGTTGCACGGCCAATTGGAAATAAGGTTAAAAAATGGTAAAAAGAATGTAGTTAAAGCAGGTGATGCTTTGGCTGAAGTCGTCAACACCGCTCATAATGGCAAAAATATTGGTACTGAGCCTGTCCACCTGCTGATTTTTTATGCCGGTGCGGCTGGACAGGCCAACTCCACTGCAGCTAAAGAAGGACACTAAATGCGACCACAGATCCACATTGTTACTTTGTTCATGCTGACATCGCTGTTGGCCGCCTGTGGCACAGTGAGAACGCTTGCCCCGGATCAGGGTAAAGTCACCATCAGTCATAACAACAAAAAGAGTTATTGCCAGTCTATTCCGCGGATCTATAGCGGAGTAGCGCATAATTTTTGTCTGATGTATGGAGAGCCTAATAAAACCAGTTATACCACTGCAGCTGATGTTCCCGTCTGGGCCATAGATACTATGCTTTGTGCTGTCACTGACACTTTAGCTCTGCCATACACCATCGGCCGTCAGGTGAAAGACGGCTCCCTTAAAGTGGTGCGCTAAGTCGCTGCTTTCTCTGCTGCAGATACAAGGCTGGCCACAGCAGCACTATCAGCAGCAGCGCGTACAGCATATGTTCTGCGATCGCCAGAGCCAGCAGCAGGCACAAAGCTAAACTGACCAGACTTAAGGCTTTATAGCGGCCAGGTAGCAATTGATAAGCGGCCGCCATACTCACCAGATAAATCACGACAAAAACACCATTCACCCAACTGATTAAATCTTCCAGTTGTTGACCACTGTACCAGGTCAACAGCAGAACTGCGGCCATAGCCGCAATAATGGCGCTGAGCGCCCGCTGCGGCATCTGGTGCCGGTTTTTCTGCTGAAAATAAGCTGGGGTAATACCTTGCTCACTAAAGCTGGCCAAAGAGCGGGCCACACTGGCTGTATAGACGTTCACTGTGGCTATGCCACTGCAAAATCCTAAAATGCCCAGTACCAGCTCGCCATAGCCCCCTAATAACTGATTAAAAACACTGACCATGGCAAGTGTTTCTCCTGTGCCCATCACCAACACCAGATAACTGCAGGCGATGTAAATAGCGCCTACCACCAGACAACCCCGAATCAGAGCAGGTAATAAATCTTTGCTGGCATCGCGGAAGTCATGGGCCAAATGGGTCATGGCTTCGACGCCTAAGAAGCTCCAAAAGGCGACAGCACAAGCGGCAGCCAAAGCACTGCTGCTAAAAGCAGGCAAAGAAGCTTGCTGTATCTGCTGAGGTTGCAGCAAACCAAAGGCCAGCAACAACAAAAGGACCAGAGCAATAATTAGCAGCGTTAAGCCAAACTGTAAGCGGGCTGACAGCTGTAAACCCCGGTAATTCAGCAGCCATAATAAACCAAGCAGGCTTAGTTCCACCGGTAATCGCCAGTGCTGTGCCTCCGGCAACAATGGCGCAATAAACTCAAAGGTGATCATCAAGGCGGCAGAAGCGCCAAGGGGCACCACCAGTAAAAACATCAGGCCAAGCACTCGTCCTGCCAGTTCACCAAAAGCCAGAGCTGCAAAATGCGCTGGTCCTGTCGCATGAGGAAAACGGCTGGCCAGTAAACCAAAAGTAAAGGCGAGCGGTAACACCGCAAGGGTGAGTAACAACCAGGCCAGCAAAGCCCATGGGCCCGCTACTTCTACCGTCATTTGCGGCAGAATAAATACGCCAGTGCCAAGTAAAGTGGTGGCCATTAAGGCGGCGCCTTGCCAGCGGCCAATTCCTTTGTGTGACATAGTTTTTCTCTTCGATAAGGGCTGGTGATATTCTAATAAGATTCAAAGCGGCAATCTGCGGTTTTATACCGTGAAAATGCAGCCGTAGTGCGAATAACAGCGGCAAAATGCCGGAGCTTGTATACCCAGGTAACTTCAGGATGTAGAATTCAGCGGCTCTGAAACTCACATCTTGAGGTCACTTGGGTATATAGATGGATAAATTTGATCAGCATATTCTGGCGGAACTGAAAAGAGATGCACGGCAAAGTGTGTCTACTCTGGCTGAAAAAGTCAGTTTGTCGCGTAGCGCTGTCTCCGATCGTATCAAGCGACTGGAACAAAAGGGCGTGATCCGTGGTTATCAGGTGTTGCTGTCCGAGTCTCAAAAAAGTGCAGTCTCAGCCTACTTTGAAATTCAGCATCGCTGCGGCCGTTGCGCTGATGTAATGCATGTATTTCGTGCTATTCCTGAAGTCATGACTTGTCATGGCATCAGCGGTGAAATGGATTTATTGGTTTATGTCAAAACGGAGTCTATGCAGCGTTTGCACGAGATTCGGGAGTTACTGGATGCCGAACTGGATGTGATTAAAATCCGCACTCATGTGGTGATGAGCGAGTGGATTAATAATCTGGGGTAACAGACAGAGTCTCAGTGCTTCGCACAGCACAGTTACGGCCAGCTTTTTTCGCCCTGTACAAGGCCTGATCGGCCAGCTCTACTAAGCTTCTGCTCTCCATGGTGGCCGCTGGAATATCGCAATACCAGCCAATGCTGACTGTACAATAGCCATGCTGATGGTTGAGTCTGATCTGGTGAGCTTCAAGACGGCGCAAAAAATCGTCCAATAATAGCTGCATAGTTTCAGCATCACTGCCGACACTGACCAGAATAAACTCCTCACCGCCATACCGAACCAGTAAATCGTCTTTGCGCTGAAATTGGCTCTGACAGAGCTGTGCAAAATCTTTTAAACACTGATCGCCGAAGTTATGCCCCAGCTTGTCATTGATCTGTTTAAAGTGGTCCAGATCCATCATCGCCAGCGTCAGAGGTAGTTGCTGGCGTTGGCACAAAGCCAAAGCCTGCTGCACGCGGGGTTCAAAGTACTGCCTGTTGTATAAGCCGGTCAAAGGGTCATGCTGACTTAATTGTTCCAGTCGGATATTGGCCTCAATTAACGCCTGGTTTAGTTTTTTTAGCTTCAGATAACTGACGCTGACCACAGATATCAGCAAGATAAAAGCCAGCAACATTTGCCAGAACAACTGGTAGTCAAAGCCTTGTTCATAACGAATAGCCAGCCAGTGATTATTGATTTGCTGTTTTTGCTCCGGGCTGATCTGTTGCAGCAATAAATCGAAAATTTCCAGCAACATTGGATCGTCATTACGGCAAGCCAGACTCAACTGAGTGTCTTCAGGTAACCGCCCTGCTATTTTCAGGTTAGTGATAGAGTTCTGTTGCAGGCTGTAGCTGATACTGCCCATATTGCCTAACATACCGTATAAATGTCCCGCCTGAACCTGTAACAACCCCTGCTCATAATCCTCGTAAGGTACCAACTGCAATTGCGGATACCTGTGCTGATACAGCTCAAGGGTGCCAAAACCTGCGCGGATCCCTACAGGTGAGGTGTTGGGAATGTCGGCGACCGAGCGAATAAAAGCTTTATCCTTTGTTGTCACTACGACATTAGGAACTTCCAGATAGGCTTTGGTAAAACTCAGATACTCAAGGCGGGAAGGGGTAGGCATGGCGAGAGTTAAAAGGTCACAGTGTCTGTCTTTGGCAGCTTGCAGCGAAGCAGGCCAGTTTGATGTGGGGTAGAGCTCAAGTGGCACAGGTAGCATGCGTCTGAGCAACCTGATGTATTCAGCCGAAATACCAGTGTGTTGGTTTTGTTTTGACAAGGCCTCAAAGGGCAACCAGTTCGGGTCTATACAGTAAGTGACTTTGCCTTTCTGTTGCAGGTGCTTGATTTGAGCTTGTGACAATACAGATTCTGCAGCCACAGACCAACTGGCCAGGCAAAGACCAAGCAAAATAACAGTATGTTTAAAAGCTACTGCTGACATGAGATGAACAGCCCTGAATTATGGCATACGCTCATTAGCACCATAGGTCTGCTTTGCCAGAGTCGCAAGGCTGGAGCTCAAATATAAAGCCGGATTTTCTAAATTAGTAACGGGCGCAAACAAAAATGCCCCGTAAAGGGGCATTTTCTTAGTTAGTGCTGGCGACCAGTAACTGGCCGTCTTTCACCGGAATACGCTCGGCCGGTTGTTGTTCTAAGCGGGTTTTGTGTACTTTGCCATCCAACAGATAAGTTACATCGTAACCCACAACCTTTTGCTCTGTTTTCTGCACAGTTTTGCAGACACGGCGTGTTGTGCTTTCCACATCCTTGTTTTGCATGTCGTTTTGCACTTGTTTACCGGCATAACCACCAGCCGCAGCCCCTGCGACAGTCGCTATTTTTTTGCCTGAGCCGCCGCCAATCTGGTTACCCAGTACACCACCAACCACAGCGCCCAGCACTGTACCTGCGATTTGATGCTGATCCTGCACAGCTTTTTTCTGCTGCACTATCTGATCCGTGCATTGTTCAACCGGAACCTTGTAGTTTTCGTAGACAGCTTTACTGGCTACAACTTCGGCATACTCAGGTTCTTTGTCCAAATAGCTGTAACCGGCCACAGAACCTAAAGCAGTGACTGCTATACCACCGACCACTAAACCTGCAATCAGAGACTTATTCATGCTGCACCTCAATTCACTGTTATGACGTCAATTGCCTTTGGCAATCAAGATGACAACAGTCTAGGCGCGTCAAGCTGTATCAGCGCTGAACAGCAGATTTAAACTCAGAATTGCCTGCTCCAGTTAAAAAATAGTCGAGTGTCCCAGTCTTGTTCGCCCATAGCTGGCGTTCGGGAATAGATCAGATCTGTGCCTAACTCTAAGTTGCCATAGCTGGTTGGATGCCGATAGCTTTGTTGCCATTGATACTGTCGTTCATAACGGCCTCTTGAGATCGGATTACCGCCAGGTAAAGGCCTGTCTGTGGCGTCTACGTTGAGTCGGATCCAGGCAAGTTTGTGCTGCCAATTAGCTCCGTTTTCCAGTTGGCGAATCAAACCTAATTGCAGCACCAAAGCATCGTTGTCATAGGTTGAGCCAATGGATTTATGGTAAGACCTGTAGCCCTGCAGAAACTTATCGTGTTCGTACAGACAATTATTTTTCTCGATGTCGTTGCAATAGGCGTTATTACCCGTGAACTCCAGATAAAGCCTGCTTTTTATTTCCGTCAGATAAATGTCTGCGCCGACTTGATAACTGACTTTGGTCAGTTTGTATTTTTGTCGGTTAAAGTCTTCTGAGGTGGCCATCATGTAAAAGCCAACAGGACGGTCAAACCAGATATCGCTGTATCTGGCATCATAACCAGCCAGCATATTTTCATGGCCCTCGAGGGCGCCGCCCCGGAATAATCCCTGATACCAGTCCGACAGGCCATTCCCGTAGCCATCGCCACCCCACATCATCACCCAGCTAAAGCCAAGTTCCAGTTTGCTGATAGGTCTGATGCTGGCGCGGCTTGACCAGACCTGTGCATTGTTGATGGCGCCTTGTGCAACCTCTTCGGCCTTGAGTTCTTCCATCCGGGCAAAGCGGCTGGTAAAAGTCCATGGACCTGTTATTGAGCTTAGCCATGAATCGGCATTGCTGTTGTATCTGCTCAGACTAATACCGGCCAGAGGACGGGCATTGTGGCTCATAATGGTACTGCTATCCCAGCTTGGCCCCCAAAATTGGTCGACCCGGCCTGCGGTCAATACCCAATTGCCTAACTTTGCTGCCATATAGCTATGGTCCAGCCTGCTTCTGTTACCTTGCTCATCAGTTGAGTGGTAAGTGCCTGTTAAACGGCCGCTGAAATGCTCAGACTGAAATGATAAAGAACCACGGGCTGCGGCACTGTCGGTAAAGTCTTCGCCAAAGCTTTTATAGGCGTCCTGATCTGAGGCCGCGTGCAGTGTCACTTTTGCCGCCAAGGGGGCTTGTTGTTGTTGCCACTGTTGCTGCAGCCTGCCCACGGCCAGCAACTGCTCATCATTCAGTTGTGACATATCCACGGCATCCAGATCCTGTTTAATGCCAGCCCAAAATAAAGGGTAAGTATTCACTGGCTGACGGATCAGGCCATAATCGGACAATAACTGCAGATCAGCTTTTTGTGATAGATCGGTAGCTTCAATCCACCACTGGGCCTGCACTTGGGTGCAGGTCAGTAAAGATGCAAAAATCCAGAGCGAGTGGCGATACATAAGGTCATATCCCAGAAAAAAAACTGGGCACATTTTAAGAGATAAAGCTGAACGCTAACTGTGTGAAGATGTTATTGGGCCTGTTTTTTATAAAAAACTTAAGTTATTTACTTCTTTCCAGAAAGAGTTGTACATAAGAGCAACTGCTACTGATGGAATAATTTTGAGCTTTGGCCCAATCCAATGCGGTTGCCACCAGTTGATTGGCAATTCCTTTACCTCTGGCACTGACAGGTACATAAGTGTGATAAAAGTGCAGGTGCAATGCTGCCGGATCCAGATTGTATTGTACCAGCGCCTGCTCTGATCCCAGGTCGATGATAAATTGCTGTTGTTCGATTTGATGTTGTACCTGATATTTTTCTTGCATCTGTGTTTTCTCCATAGGATGCCTATACTTACATCTGACCACCATGCAACAGGCCGTAAAATGGCGTCACAGAGGGCTTTAGATGAAATGGTTTTGTTGGTTATGTCTTTTTCTTAGTTCTGCCGGCCAGGCCAAGACAGAATTGACCGTGCTGGTCGGTCTGGATAAACCACCTTATATCATTTTGGATGACAGTTCCGGCTATGAGTTGGATTTGTTAAAATTGCTGATTAAAAAAATGGGTTATGACGCAGTGTTTCTGCACGTGCCTAACGCCAGAATCAAAAATTTAATGCTCGAAGGTAAGGCTGATGTGGCAACTCTGCAAAAGCCAGATCCGGAAGGGCCATTGTATTATTCTGAGCCATATATTCGCTATCAGAATGTCGCCGCGACATTAAGCTCGAAAAGTATCAGATTGACCCATATGGATCAGTTAAAACCCTACAGCGTTGTGGCCTTTCATAATGCACGGTCTTTGTTGGGGCCGGACTATAAGCTATTAACCGACCAAATACTGAGTTATCAGGAAGTGGCGAATCAAAGCCAGCAGCTACAAATGTTGTTGCTTGAACGTTGTGACCTGGTAGTGATGGATAGAAATATCTTTTATTACTATGCCAAAATGGCAGGGCACAGCATGCAACCATTTGATTTTGCAGCCTTATTCTCACCAAGTTTATACAGTGCAGCTTTTAAGAATGAGCGGTTAAAGCGGAAATTTAATCAGGCTCTGGCTGAAGTGCAGCAAGAGCCAATTTTTACTCAGTTACAGCTGAAGTATTTTTCTGAAGTGAATCAACAGCTTCAGGAACCGCAGTTGTAGTTTCTGTATTGGCCGTTTGAGCTTCTTCCGCTTTTTGTTTCAGACGGATAGAGTTTTTCACCAGAATGTTTTTCTTTTGTTTGGCTCTTTTACTGATTTTCTTTTTTAACGCTTTGCTTGAACTCATGATGTTTTTTCTCTATCCGGATATGGTGGTTAGTTTACCTGACTCTGATTATTTACCCAAGAAGTTGCAGCGAGACCTCGCCGGTCATCGCAACAATCATTTGCCACAAACTACTGGGGCGAGCAGCGCAGTCAACACAGCTGCGGCTTCAAGTACGAAGGGGATTAAAACCAGCGATCTCTTACCATGCCATAATGAAAATAGCCCCATTGGCCCAATCGCCTCAACGCAGGCAGCGGAAACCTGGGTAAAGCGGTTTGATACAACGGGATCTCTGGCAAAGCGAGACCCGTCACACGCTCAGCTAAACGTCTACCCGCCTGTACAGAAAAGGTCAGGCCGCTGCCACAATAGCCCATGCTGTACAGTACATTGCCCTTGTCATCGGCCTGCGCCAGATGCGGAATATCGTCCAGTGTCATGCAAATCCAGCCTGACCAGCTGTAGTCATAACGCAATTGCTGCAGAGCCGGAAAGCTAAGTTTGAGCACTTCAAGCAGACGTTTAGCGAAATAAGGATCTTCAGCGCCTTTGCCCGTAATAGCGCCACGGCCGCCAAACAAAATTCTGTTGTCCGGCAGTTTACGGTAATAATACTTCAGTGCTCTGGTGTCCATAATCACCTGCGAGGTTAAGAAGTTGCAGGCCGCCAGCTGAGCTTCGGTCAAAGGTTCGGTCACAATAATTTGTGATAAGACAGGCAAAGTACGGGACTGCACCCCACTGTGTAGTAGTTTAGGCGTGTAACCATTGCTTGCTATTACTACTTTTTTTGCCCTGACCAAGCCTTGTGGTGTGATCAAAAGCTGGTGTTCACCATCTTGTTGCCATTGAGCGACTGGGCTTGCACTATAAATTTTAGCACCGGCTTGTCGCGCCAGTTGCTGATAACCCCAGGCCAGTTTCAGCGGGTTGACGCCAAAACCATCATAAAAACGCAAGGCGGCATAGGCATGCTGGTCGGCGACAAATTTCTGATGCAGCTCGTCACGGCTGAACAACTCCACCTGATAACCAAATTCCTTTTGCAACAAACTGGCTTGTTGCTGCAGGGTTTTTACCATAGAAGGCTTATGCGCCATCCGCAGATAACCAGCTTCCTGCTGGTCGCAGTCTATGCCTGTGGCAATCAGTGCTTTGACGGTGTCAAGGCCTGCGCAAAATTCGTTATAAATGCCGTGCATAACGGCTTCGCCATACTGAGAACGCATAACCGAATAAGGTTTTCGGCCGGAGGATTTCAATACAAAACCTGCGTTACGGCCACTACAACCCCAGGCGGTTTGATTGGCTTCCAGTACCACTGCTTTGACGTCATGCTCAGTGGCCAGATGATAAGCGCAGGACAAGCCTGTATAACCGGCGCCAATAATAGCCACATCTACTGTCAGATCCTGTTGCAACTGACCATCATCAGCAGGCGCAGGGCCTGAATGAGCCGCCCAATAGCTGTTTGGTAAAGGTTGGCCCTGGCCCGGGTGAGGGTCTAGCAGTGGGTCGTACATCCGTTTTTCCTTTTAGTTGTATTGGATGGTAATTTTGGCGATCATGGCAAGAACCAAGGCAAAAACCAAGAGTGTTTTATGTTTTCCAGCACTATTCAGTACCGCCAGTTGCAATTGCAGGATTACGCTGCCCTGTTGCAATTAGCCAATCAGGTGCATGGTGAAGGTTATCTGGATGCTCAGTCTCTGGCTTATTACCATCAGTTGAGTATTAAACAAGGTATAGATGCCAGTTTTGTTGCTTACGCCGACCAGCAACTGGTAGGGTTTCGTTTATGTTGGGCCGCAGGACAATGGCAACCGGATCAATGGTGCAGCACGGAACTCTGGCAAACTGCTGTGGCCGATACCAGTTACTTTAAATGCAATACCATAGCGCCACTCTGGCAGGGGCGCGGTATAGGCGGTGAGCTAATGAGCCGCTCTATGGCTGCGTTAAAACAACAAGGCGCCAAAGCTGGCGTTGCGCATTTATGGCGGCAAAGCCCAGGCAATGCGGCGGTAAAGTACTTTACAAAACAAGGTGGACAGCTGGTTAAAATTCACCCGGATAAATGGCGGGAAGATAGCCACAATGGCTATGAATGTGTGCGCTGTGGCTTTGATTGTCGATGTGAGGCGGCCGAGATGATAATCTATTTCTGAAAATCCTTCGTCCTTGATGCCGCAGCGGCGTTGACTTCAGTCATTCACCCCAATCGCATAGGTAATCTATGCTCATGAGGATTCACTTCTTTGTCGCCTTGCTGCACCACCAATGCCTTTGGATTTTATCCTTCGTCCTTGATGCCGCAGCGGCGTTACAGACGGGCGACCATAAAGGTCGCCCCTACAGGTTGACTCTCTGCTCCTTTTACTGCAACCCCAATGCCTTTGGATTTTATGCTGCGTCCCTGGCGCCGCAGCGGCGTTACAGACGGGCGACCATAAAGGTCGCCCCTACAGGTTGACTCTCTGCTCCTTTTACTGCAACCCCAATGCCTTTGGATTTTATCCTGCGTCCCTGGCATTGCAGGGGCGTGGGTTTATCCCCGCCCACTGGGAATCCGATTATTCTGTCACCCAAGGCATTTCCGGCAACAAAGCCAGGTGTTCTATGTAACGTTGTAAATTAAAGGTTTCGTTGCGTTCAATCACAGCTTCCATTTCCGGCGCTAAAGCACAGGCCATCAACTCCAATGCATCTTCTCTGCTGTGGCCTGTCATGCACAAGCGCATTAGCGTTTCTTTTACTTGTTTCGGATTATTGTCAGCCAGCTGGTTTTCCAGCACTTCAAAAATAATTTCCTGATCGACTAAAGGTTCCTGGCTCATTAGGGGCGTTTCCAGATGTAGTGCGTAATGGGCGCAGCATGCCAGAGCCACTTTAATGCAGCAAGTATTTCGCTGGTTTTGAGCTCTTGTCAGTGGGTAGGGATGTCACGTAGGATTCAGGTACACCATCAGAAAAGGATATCCGATGTACTCAGGGATTTTGATACGACTTATTTTGTGCTTGACTGTGACAGCGCCTGCTGTGGCTCTTTCTACCGAGAATCCGGCAAGTGATGAGTTGGTAGCCTCTGTCGCCATTTCTTCGCTACCAGATACTGAAAAAGAAACCAATCACTGGGTTTTGAAGCTCTATGACTTTGCAACCGCGGACAATTCAGTCCTTGAAAGCTATGTACAGCAGCTAAGGCTGATACAAAGCTTTTCCGAACAAGATGTCTGTAATTCTGCATCGCAGAAAACACTTCATCAGGCATTGCAATCTAATCCCAGCAGTTTGTCTGCTTATTACCTGTTATTTTCTTGTGCACAAACTGAACAGCTGACTTCTGAAGCAGAGCGTTACAGTGATGCTCTGATGGGGATAGTGTCTGCAATGGTCATTAGAGGTAAAGGGGAGTCAACCGATTTGCCTCTGTATTTCCGGGAGCTCGATGAGATTTATATTGCATTACCTCTGGCTGGACTGCACATAGTTGATATGGAAATAGTGCTGCATTATGACCGTTTTTTGTACAAAGCTTATGTGGTAGATGAAGAAACAGGTGGGTTTCAGGTAAGGTATTTATCTAATTTTGAATTTATGCGCCAGCTACGGACTCTTTTGCATGCTGAAGAAGTCGGAGATGATAAGGTCAGTCAGCAGGCTATTACCCAATTTGTCAGAGCAGATCAGTCATTTGCACGATTATTTTTGGCAAAAGCTTTGCTAAGAGAGAAGCAATATGGAAAAGTCAGGGAGTTATTACTTACCCATAAAGACACCTCACCCCTTGCCAAAGTATTGATAGCCCAATCCTACTTATTAGAAGGCGATGACACTAATCTGGAGCCTTTGCTTCCCGATTTAATCAGCAGCTATGAGCAGGGAGGCGTTTTTGCTGCAGCCTTCCTCGCCCAGTTAAGTTTCCTGAAAGAACAGCCTGATAGCGCTGTTGCAGAAGCGATGGCCATTTTAAAAGAGAGCAAAGATACCCAGCGGAACAGTATTTCTTATCAGGTGTTTGCAGAATTGTTGGCTATGCATAGGGAGTCAACAATCCATTTGAAGAAATGGTTAGGAGAAAAACCAGAGCAAGGACAGCTGGATGCGGTCCAAAAGTTATCTGAGTCTGTTCAGCAATTGGGGGCACGTTACCACCAAGGTCAAGACAAACCGCTGATGCAATTGCTGGCTGACTATAAACAACCCTCTGCACTCTATGACCTGGCCTGGTGGTATTTACACCAGGGTGATGATGTTGAGAAAAACGCTGTAATAGGCCGATTATACCTTGAACAATCTGCAGAGCTGGGCAATGCAGATGCTGAGCTCGATCTGGGTTTTGCCAAAGCACAGGGCAAATATGGTTATTCGTCGGATAAAAACGCAGCGCTGTTGCATTATAAAAAATCTGCGGAGATGGGTAATGCTAAAGCTTTGCGAAATATGGGGTTTTATTACAGAGACGGTATAGGTGTTGAACCTAATGTACAGACCGCTCTGAATTTGTTCCAACAATCCGCCAGCTTAGGTTGGGGCGAAGCCTATTGTATGGCAGGTGTTACTCACACTGCGGATGGTCCGCACCAGGATCATGAACAGGCCCGTAGTCTTTTTGAGTTGGGTGCATTGGCGACACTTGATGACGCAAAGTCGTCTCTGGAATGTTTGTATGGTCTGGGGCGATTGTATCAATCTGTGTTTCATCAGCCAGAAGTCGCAGCGACCTGGTACAAAGGTGCTGGTCAGGCTGGTTCAGCTGAGGCTTGGTACAATTTAGCAAGGATGCATGTAGATGGAGAGCTAAAAGACTCTGATATAAGACAAGCAGCTTACTTCTATCAATTGGCTGTTGACGCGGGACATGGTACCGCTGCGGCCAATCTGGGGTTTTTATACGAAGAAGGCGCTTTGGGTGCAGTCGATTTACATAAAGCACACCAGTTGTATCAGTTAGCCGCAGACAGGCAGGATCCTCAGGGTATGAACAATCTGGCAACTTTTTACCGCGAAGGCATAGTGGTCAAAAAGGATTTAGCAAAAGCTGAACAGTTGTATCTGAAAGCCAGTGAGGCAGGCAACGATTACGCAGCTAATAATCTGGCTAAAATGTATATGTTTTCTGCTAATGCTGAACCAGAAAAAGCCTGCTCTTTCTTTAAATTAGCCGCAGAACGGAATTTTTCAGAAGCCTTCAGCTTTTTCGCAGATTGTGTGCCGGAACAACAACTAGACGATGCTCTCCCTATCTTTGAACAGGCGATAGCTCAAGGCAATGCGGAGGCCGCAGAAGTACTTGCTTCCTTATATTGGAGAGGGGAGAAAACAAGTAAATCCAAAGAAAAGACGCTGCTAACCCTCAGACAGCTTGCCAAAATCAACAATGAAGAAGCGGAACTTACCATGGGTGACTTCTTCTATTTTGGGAAAGGTTTTCCATCTGATCCTAAGCAGGCACGGGGTTATTATGAAATAGCTGCTGCACTTAACAGCGCCAGAGCTATGAATAATTTAGCTGAAATATACCGTTTTGGTCAGGGAGTCTCCGTAGACCTTGATAAAGCAATTGAGCTGTATTTACAGGCATCTGAACTTAATAGTGCCCATGCTGCTTTTAATTTAAGTGAGTTATATGCTGCAGGACAAGGCGTAAAAAAGGACCTGGTGACGGCTAATCGGTGGTTACAAAAGGCATCAGATGCCGGACTTTTGCCTGCTATTTTCCAGTTAGGCCTGAATCTAATCGAGGGCGTTGGCACAGAGGCTGACCCACAAGCAGGAAAAGCTTTGATTAAAAAGTCCGCTGATGCCGGTTATGCTCAGGCTCAACTTTACCTCGATACAAATAAAACCTCAGGAAAAAAGGGATAACAGGTGACGAGAACATTTAGATGTTGTTTATGCATAGCCTTAATATTGCTGCTCAGGGGACCAGTAGCAATGGCTCAGACCTTTCAATCTGCTGGATTTAGTTACCAGATTGCGCCGCAGCAGCAGTGGGTCGTGGAGGCACCAACCGTCGATTTTAATCCTAAGGATACGATGGATGGCGCAGTCAGTTATCTGTCTAATGATGAGCAATTGTATATTGCTCAAGGCCAATACAAGCATTACCAGCATGTACGCCTGAAAGTAAACTCCAGGCAGGGTATAGAGCAAATATCCAGTTTTAGTCTGCATTTTGCACCCGAATATCAGCAGCTAACTATTCATCATATTTGGCTGTGGCGACAGGGTGACAAATTAGATCTCACCTCAAAGGCTGACATCAGGTTGGCGCAACGTGAGTTGGAAACGGATCAGAATATCTACAATGGTGTGATCAGTGCCATGGTACTTCTAAGTGACGTACAGGTCGGTGATGTGCTTGAGTATGCTTACATGGTGGATGGCGTAAATCCTATCTACGGTCAGAAGCGTTTTGCATCCTTTCCTGTCAGTTGGTCTCTGCCTGTTCAGCAAGCCAGGATCAGAGTACTGACTGAGCCGGATAAAGTTTTGTACAGTCAGTTGGAAGGTAAGAAGGTACCGCTGGTCACAAAGCAGCAAAAAGGACTCACAGAGCACATCTGGCAAAGGAGTGATATTCCAGCGGTTGAATATGAGGATCGTTACCCTTCCTGGTATGAACCATACGCCAATCTGGAGGTTTCAGAGTTCAGCAACTGGCTGGATGTGGTGAATTGGGCTTTACCTTTGTATGGGCAAGACACGGAAGTTGGAGCTTTACTGACGAAAAAAGAACACGAATGGAAACAGTCCAGTAAGTCTAAGCAGGAGTACGCATTACAGGTTGTACGATTTGTGCAAAATGAGATTCGATATTTCGGACTTGAAGTGGGACTGAACACACATCAGCCTTTTGCTGCAGATGTGGTGGCGGAGCGCAAATATGGTGATTGCAAAGATAAAACTAATCTGATGGTCATTTTGCTCCGCAGGGCAGGTATAGAAGCATATCCTGCTTTAGTTTCAACAGAGATAAGACAGGGACTCGACCAGCATTTAGCATCACCCGGAGTCTTTGATCACGTGATTACGCTAATGAAACTGGACGGGCGTGATTACTGGATAGATGGCACCCGCAATTTTCAATTTGGCGGTCTTGAACAAAGTGGACAGCAGTACTTTCAGCGCGCTTTGGTGATCAGGAAAGACGAACCCAAGCTGACAGTGATTCCGGAACCTACCGAGAAAACGTCGCACTACGGGATGAAGGAGTCTTTCAGTACCCACAATTGGAATGATCCTGTTCATTTAACTGTGGAAATGAGCTATCAGGGACGAAGCGCAAACCAGATGCGCCTGGCCATTGATGAAATGGGTTTGGCAGAATATGAGAAGAACTTAAAACATTATTATCAGCGCTTGTATCAACACACTGAACAACATCAGAAAATCAGCCTGACAGATGATAAAGAGCAGAATCGTATTGAAATTTCGGTTCGGTATCTTATTCCACAGTTTTGGGACTTGGCCCAACAACCTTTGGAGTTGGCTTTGTTTGGCGAGTCAGTGGCGGAATATGCCCAATTGCCTGAAGTGACAAGGCGTAACATGCCCTTAGCTCTGGAACCCGGTGTAGAGTCCGTGCATCAAGTCAGTTATTTATTGCCCATGGTTTTGCCTTCTTCAGTGACGTCACAAGACGTTTCACTGGAAGATGAATATTTTGCTTATCAGCGCAAGGTGACGCAGGATGGTAAGGCAGTGAATGTAACGCACACTTATAGTTCAAAGTCTGATCATGTGCCTGAAGACTCTATTGAAAAGCACCTTGGCTTGTTGAAAAAGATGAAAGAAGCACTGTATTTGCAAATTAAAGTGCCAAATCCGGTCGCAAAACCTATGCCGGAACAAAAGTTAAGGGAAAAATTCCGCAGCTTGCTAAACAAAAAAACGGCATCTTGACCTGATAAAGATGAAGTATCTAATACTTGATATCCAGACTGATTTTTTTAACCTTGGCATGGTGTTCAGCTTTAGCTTTGGCTAAGCTGGGCCACACCATTTTAAATATAAAAACAAAAACTTATGCAACAGGGATATTCGTCAAGCTGGCACAGCAGGCTGAGAGCTTTAGGACCAGGTGTTTTATTAGCTACGGCCGCTATTGGTGGTTCTCATATAGTGGCTTCTACTCAGGCTGGGGCTTTATTTGGCTGGCAACTGGCGGTACTTATTTTATTGGTCAATGTGCTGAAGTACCCGTTTTTTCGTTTTGGCGTGGAATACAGCCTGCAAAGTGGGGAAACTTTGCTCGAGGGCTATCAAAAACAAGGCCGGGGTTACTTATTAAGTTTTGTCTGGTTAAATTTAATAGCCGCCGTGGTCAATACAGCGGGTGTGTTGTTACTAACCGCCAGTTTGCTGCAGTTTTTTATGCCTGTGCAGTTGTCCTTGACCGTGCTTTGCACGATCTTGCTTGCGGTATGTTTATTGATTTTATTGGCCGGGCAATACAGGTTACTCGATAAGGTCTCCAAATGGGTGATGGTGTTGTTGACTATCACTACAGTGGCTGCCGCCATTATTGCTTTTAATAAAGGGCCAACTGCATCAGCGGATTTTGTTGGCCCTTCACCCTGGCAATTGATGAACCTGGGTTTTTTAGTGGCCTTGATGGGCTGGATGCCTGCCCCTATTGAAATTTCCGCTATTAATTCTTTGTGGCTAAAAGCTAAGCAACAGCATACCCCCGTCAGCAAGCAGGATGGGTTGTTTGACTTTAACTTAGGCTATTGGAGTACTACAGCACTGGCATTGGTGTTTCTGGCCTTAGGCGCTTTAGTGCAATACGGCTCAGAGCAAAAGGTTGAATTCGCCGGGGCCGCTTATACCAGTCAGTTCGTCGCTATGTATGCCAGCACTATAGGGGATTGGTCAAAGCTGTTAGTTGCTTTGGTCGCTTTTCTTTGTATGTTTGGCACTACGCTGACAGTGCTGGATGGTTATGCCCGCACTATCAACGAATCCTTTCAATTGCTTGGCTGGCAAAATACAGAACGAAAGAATAGCTACAACTATTGGCTACTGGCACAGGCTGTTGCCGGTATGGCAGTGATTTTATTCTTCAAATCTACCCTTGGTCCTATGCTCACTTTTGCCATGAGTCTGGCATTTATCACCACTCCAGTATTTGCCTGGCTGAATTATCGTCTGATGCGGGGCCAGCAAAAACATCTGATGCAGCCCTGGATCCGCTTTTTATCCTGGTTGGGTTTAATCTATTTATTTGGTTTTGCCTTGTTGTTTATCTGGTGGTACTTGCGTAAATGAAGGAGCTGAATAGCGCTCTTTTGGCGGCCGATTAAAGCCATCCAATATTGTTGTCCGGGCTGTGTCTGAAAACGCATAACAGCAAAAATCTGTTGTGGTCGTGCCCGTTGTGTATGACTAGGTCTGACAGCGAACTCAGAAAGCCGGAGTTTGGCGCTCCTCAGACTTCAGCCCGTTATTTTGCTTGTAAAAGACAATCAGGACTGTGTGCTGCGTAAGAGCGCCAGATTAGTAAATTTTTGGCTTAGACTGTAATGCACAGTCTTTAAAATTGCGAATGAATGGGTGGGAAAAAGGACCACATCTTCGTGGTCCCTTGATGTGAATCAGAGACTTAAAGTCCTCTCCCCGCGGGATATACCAGACACACCACTGCGTACTGTTTCCAGTATTTGGGTGCCTGATAAAGCCTCGATAAAAGCTTCCAGCTTGTCCGAGGTACCCACCACCTGGATGGTATAAGTACTGGCCGTGATATCAATAATTTGACCACGGAAGATATCAGCACAGCGTTTTACCTCTTCACGTTGCTCTGCTGTGGTTTTCACTTTGACCATCATCAGTTCACGTTCGATATGAGCAGACTCGCTTAAATCAGCCAATTTCACCACTTCAATCAGCTTGTGTAACTGTTTGGTGATTTGTTCTATTACCTGATCATCACCCCGGGTCACCAGCGTCAGGCGTGAAATAGTCGGGTCTTCAGTGGCTGCTACTGTAAGTGAGTCAATGTTATAACCACGCTGGGCGAATAAACCTACCACCCGGGCTAAAGCGCCGGACTCGTTTTCCAGCAATACAGATAAAATATGCCGCATCTTAAGTCCGCTCCGTTTTGCTTAAAAACATTTCATTCATAGCGCCGCCTGGTATTTGCATTGGATAAACATGCTCTGTTGGGTCGACATGAATATCTAAAAACACCAGTTTGTCTTTCAGGGCAAAAGCACGTTCTAAAGCTGGCTCTAACTCTTCGGCTTTAGTGACACGAATACCAACATGGCCATAAGCTTCGGCGAGCTTCACAAAATCAGGCAGGGAATCCATATAAGAGCTGGAGTAGCGGCTGTCGTAGTTCATATCCTGCCACTGTTTTACCATGCCCAAATAACCGTTGTTCAGGTTAATGATTTTGACACCAAGGCCATATTGTTTGCAGGTAGACAGCTCCTGAATATTCATCTGGATAGAGCCTTCGCCTGTGACGCAGACCACTTCAGCTTCAGGGTAATGCAGTTTCACACCCATAGCGGCAGGTAAACCAAAGCCCATAGTGCCGAGGCCGCCTGAGTTGATCCAGCGGTTTGGTTTATCAAACTTGTAGTACTGAGCAGCAAACATCTGGTGCTGGCCTACGTCTGAGGTGACATAAGCATCACCTTTAGTATGGCGATGCACGGCCTCAATTACGGCCTGAGGTTTTAAATGCGCTGCGCTTTGCTCATAGCGACCGCCATGCACTTCGCGCCATTGTTTGATTTGCTGCCACCACTGGCCCAAAGCGTCTTTATCCAATTCGCCTTTGTTTTTCTCCAGTTGCTGCAGCATTTCCTGCAATACAGGTTTGACTAAACCCACAATAGGAATATGCGCATTCACAGTTTTGGAAATGCTGGCCGGGTCAATGTCGATATGAATAATAGTAGCGTTAGGGCAGAACTTTTTGGTGGCGTTAGTGACACGATCGTCAAAACGCGCGCCTACGGCAAAAATCACGTCTGCGTTATGCATCACCTGATTGGCTTCGTAACTACCATGCATACCCAACATACCGATAAACTGAGGGTCAGATGCCGGATAAGCGCCCAAGCCCATTAAGGTGTTGGTGACCGGAATATTTAGCTTGCGGGCTAAAGTGGTTAACTCTTCTGAAGCCTGTCCTAAAATCACGCCTCCGCCAGCATAAAGCACAGGTTTTTTTGCCGCTAATAAAGTGGCCAGGGCTTTTTTAATCTGACCAGGATGGCCTTTGGCATTGGGGTTATACGAACGCAGTTTGATATCTTTTGGATACTCATAAGGGAATTTTTGACTTGGAATTGTCATATCCTTAGGAATATCCAAGACTACAGGACCAGGGCGGCCACTTTGCGCTATATAAAAGGCTTTTTTAACTAAATACGGAATATCTTCAGGGCGGCGTACCGACATATTGTGTTTCACAATAGGGCGGGAAATGCCCAGCATATCGGTTTCCTGAAAGGCATCGTCACCAATCAGATGGCTCATCACCTGGCCACAGATCACCACCATAGGAATAGAATCCATGTAAGCAGTGGCTATGCCGGTAACCGCATTTGTTGCACCAGGGCCGGACGTGACGAGCACTACACCAGCTTTGCCGCTTGCTCTTGCGTAGGCGTCCGCCATATGGGTCGCGGCTTGCTCATGGCGGACCAGCACGTGTTTCACCTGATGCTGTTGAAACATGGCATCGTAAATGTGTAACACGGCACCGCCGGGGTAACCATAGACATACTCTACGCCTTCGTCAGCTAAGGCGCGGATCAGCATGGCTCCACCAGACAGCAGTTCTGGTTGGGTGTTTTGACTTGTCATTGTTCAGGTCTCATAGTTTGCACGTGCGAACTTTAAGCCCTGTTGCGGCTGCAATAAGGCTTAAAGCAAAAATCACTGCTCTGCCGGGGGCGGAACAGCATAAATTTTCTTTTACGTGGACGGACAGAGTAAGGGGTCTGTCAAACAAACTATGCCTGATTGGATATGACTCTTTGGTCTTTTGTTTTTTAGCAGGCTTGATGGCTAATTTAAGGGAATAATCGGCGAAAGTCGACAAAAACATAAGGAATGTTTTTAAACATCGGAGCTTAGCGACGATGGCCCGACAGGGTGAGCGCCATGGATGGTGGCGAATACAAAATCTTCGGGAAAGATTTTCACTCACATCATCCCTGATGTTCGCCTCCGGCAGCTTAAGCTGTGCAAAACGGCTGTCCTGCCGTTTTGAGAACAATGCGAAGCATTGGCCCGGAGGGGGAGCGCCATGGATGGCGGCGAATAACGCTTTTTCTGGTCTGACCAAAAAAAGTCTTGCTGCTGTAGTGTGGTGATATATTGGTCTGAGGGAAGCTCTACGAAAGGCGGCGAATTGCCGGATTACATTCAAAGCGGTTTCGCCGCTGGCGAGATACTTTCTTTTGCTTCGCCAAAAGAAAGTATCCAAAGAAAAGGCGACGCCAGGTCGCAGCGAAATCCCGGCCCAAAATCGTGCGTCCAAGGCGGCTGGGTAACTCGCTCGTCGCTAGCGGCTCCTCACTCAAACACTCCCAGCCTTAAAACCTTGGGCACCCAATTTTGTCCGGCTCGCGCCCCAATGGGGATTTGGTGCCAGTAGCTCGAATAGCCATTCTAATCATTGGAAGCAAAGAGTTTTCTGTCTACGAAAACTACAAGACCTGACTTCGCAATCCTTCTAAAGGCTGCATACCATGATATGAACAATGCTTGCTCCCCCGACTTGCAAATCTAAGGCTCCGGCCACATAGTGCTTCAAAGCATTGCATAAAACCGGAGCTGTCCGGTTCGAATAAAAAATAGGTGAGTTGTGTCCGCTAATATCAAACCCGTTACTATAGAAAATGTTCGTGAACTGTTAGAGCAGTCTTTTACTCAGCCTGTACTGTTTTATTTTTACTCTGAGCGCAGTCCGGCTTGTTTGAATTTAGGTCCTGTATTGCAGCGTATTGCGCAAAGTTACCCGGATGCGCTGACGCTGGCTGTGGTGGATTGTGATCAGGAGCAGCAACTGGCGGCGCACTTTGGCGTGCGTTCTGTGCCTACTGTGCTTTTTATCAAAGAAGGTCAGCCGGTGGATGGTTTTGCTGGCGAAGAACCAGAACAAGCTATTTTACAGCGCTTAAGCGCATTTTTACCTAAGCCTGAAGATACGTTACTGCAGCAGGCTTTGCCTTTGCTTGAAGAACAAAATTGGACAGAAGCTTATCCATTGCTCAAACAAGCCAATGAGTTGGCAGTTGAGCGGGTGGATATCCGCTTACAGCTGGCCTTGGTGCAAGTGGAGCTGGGCCAGTTCGAGGCTGCCGAAAAAGCGCTGGCGACTGTATTAATGGCCGATCAGAATGCGTTGTATCAGAGTATTAAAGCGCGGTTAGAGTTGGCGCAACAAGCCGCCGACAGCCCCGAAATCAAAGCGCTTGAGCAAGCATTAGCTGCAGAACCAACGAATAAAGAGCTGCAACAGCAACTGGCCGTGCAGTATCATCAGGTGCAGCGTTCGGCTGAAGCTTTGGCATTACTCTATGAAATATTGAAGCAGGATCTGAACTTTGGTGAGGCGAAAAAGCTCTATTTGGATATGCTGGCCACTCTGCCCAAAGGTGAGCCTTTAGCCTCCAGCTACAGACGTAAACTCTATAGCCTGTTGTATTAATTCCTGATTTGAAAGGATTCCCTATGCTGCAAAAAACATGGACCAGCTTGTTGTTGCTGGTTCTGTGCTGTTGCTCAGCCCCTGGTTACAGTGCTGCTGTTGCTGAAAAAGTCTTTGCCGATTACGCCGATGCTTTGTTGCAAATTAAAGTACTAGAGCATGCTTCAGGTGCTAAATCAGCTATAGGCAGCGGTTTTTTACTGGCAGACCCTGCGCTTGTCGTAACTAACTACCATGTTGTTTCGGAAGCTGTATTGTTCCCGCAAAAATATCAGCTGGAGTTTCTGGCGCAGAACCAGCAAAAAGGCAAACTCGAGATAGTGGCCGTGGATGTGGTGAATGATTTAGCTTTGCTCAAAGCGGACTATAAAGCGGCGAAGAGTTTTCAGTTACAGCAGCAGACGCCTGTTCAGGGCGCTGCTGTTTATTCTCTGGGGAATCCACATGATTTGGGATTAATAGTGGTACCTGGCACCTATAATGGCTTACAGAAACACAGTTTTTATCCCCGCGTTCATTTTACCGGTGCTATTAACAGCGGCATGAGCGGTGGCCCGGCAGTGAATGAAGCAGGTGAAGTGATAGGGGTCAACGTGGCCTCAGCTGGCAACGATTTGGGATTTTTAGTCCCTGCTGCAGCCTTACAAAAGTTGCTGGCTAAAGCGCCCGTGGCAGATTTAAAGCAGGATATTGAGCAGCAGTTGATCGGTAATCAGCAAGCCATGTTTCAGCAAATTCTTCAGGCTGACTGGCAACTGAAGAGCTTTGGACCAGCCAGGGTACCTGATGAGATAGTGCCTTTTATCCGGTGCTGGGGGACTTCTAATGTGGAAAAAGACAAAGACGATATCAAAAGAGTGAACGCCTTTTGTAACCAGCCGGAAGAAATCTTTTTATCCTCAGAGTTCAGCACTGGCCGTATTGAAATGCAGTTTGAATGGATCCAGGCTAAAGAGCTACACCCATTGCAGTTTTTCCGCCGCTACCAGCAAAGCATTGATCAGATGAACGCAGACAACAGAGCTGGTGAGGAAGATGTCACTGCCTACTCCTGTCAGAATCAACTGATTAGTCCAGTCGAAGGTCAGCATGCCAAAGCTATATTCTGCCTGCGGGCTTATCGCAATTATCCGCAGCTTTTTGATGTGGCCTATATTTCAGCTTCTTTAGACCATCAGCAGCAAGGTGTTATCAGTCACTTTACTTTGGCTGGCGTCGATCAAAAAATGGCGCTGGAGTTCAGCCACAAGTTTATTGGAGCTGTGGTATGGCAGTAATAGTTGAAGTGCTGAACAAGCAGCAAAAAGTCACTGAGCGGCACAAGTTCGCGCAGCCTCGGGTTACCTTAGGTCGTGCCTTTGATAACGATGTGATTTTATTTAATAAACACGTTTGCCCTTACCATGCAAAACTGACGCAGGACGACGAAGGTCAGTGGTGGCTGGAAGACTTAAGTTCTGTTAACGGTAGTTTTGTCGCCGGTCGCAAGACTGTAGTCGCAAAAGAACAGTTGCGATCCGGCGAGCTGTGTTGGTTGGGAGAACAAGCCCTGAGGTTGTACGATGACGATCATCCTGTGGCTGCTACATTGCCTTTTAGCGTGGTGGGACAAAAATTACAGGCGATGGGGCATTGGTTTTTTATTCTGCTGTTTGCCTTGGTGATAGCTGCAGATCAAATAGTGGAAATCTGGCTGACCTTGCCTAAACAAGTAGAGCATCTATGGCCTTTACGTCTGACCGATATCCCCAAAAACTTGCTGATGTTTTGTATCTGGCCGGCTGTGCTCGCACTTTGGAGCAGATTTAACCAGCAGGAAAGTCATTTTTTACCTCAGCTGAGTTTAACTTATGCGGCGCTGGCCAGTAGTGCAGTCTGGGGCGCGTTCTGTTATTGGCTGGGTTTTAATCTGGATGGTTCTGGTTTAGCACAGGTGATTGAGGTGGTGGGGTACACTTTGATATTAGCTGCTTTGTTTAGTGGTAACTTATGGCTGGCGACCCACTGGCCACTGCGAGCTCAGGCCTCTGTTGCTTTAGCTGTGGCTTTACTTGCCAATTCCGGGCAGTGGGCTGGATTAGTCATGCCTCCATCACCTTTTGACCGCAGCTTGCAGTACGACTCAAGAATGCTGCCTTTGTCTTTTTATCTGGGAAAGGGGAAAGACATGCAGCAGTATGAGCAGGATTTACAGCAGTTGTTTGAGCAAGTGGAGCAGAAACGGCAAGAGTCAGATAAATAAAATTGGCCAGATCACATAACTTGCCGGCGCATCATGTGATCTGTATCCATTCTATGCTATTGAAGCTTTTGCCAGATTTCACGGATTTGGTCGGACAAGGTCATAGGGTCAAAAGGCTTCACCACTACTTCGGCAGCCCCCAAATCTTTGTAGGATTCAATTTCGTTGGCTTGAACTTTTGCGGTCATAAAAACCACTGGGATCTGGCTTAAGTCAAAATCTGCCTGCATTTTTTTTAAGGTACTGGGACCATCCATACCTGGCATCATCACATCTAACAGGATCAGCTGAGGGGCGAAGCTATGAAAGACCTTTAATGCCTCTTCTCCACCACTACAGGTTTCCACAATAAAACCACCCACCACTTCAAGCGCAACTTTCGCTACAGCCTGAATCGAAGGATCGTCTTCCACGTGCATAATACGCTTGAGTTCTGTCACCTGAATATCTCTTTATCGGCTCATACTAATGTAGCTGAGTGTGCATTATTTTTAGCTCTGTTGCCAGTTGAAGTCTGGTGCTACAGCATAAAATACTGCGCATAACCGCAAGCCGCTTTGATAGCTTCTGATGTTATGATAGCAATACGTTAAATGGTTACAGATATGTTATCCCCTTATGCCTCAGCTTTTGTCTGAACAGTTTTTGCAGTTGGATTTGGTGCTGACTCAGTATCAGCAGTTCTGGCGCTTCAGTCCTTTTCATTACACTGTGTTGCCTTGGGCAGAAACTAAAATAGCTCAGTATTTAACTTCGCTTACATTAGAGGAAATAGCGCGACAGGAGCAGGATGAAGTACATAAGCGCCGCTGTTTTTCTGAGTTTTTCCCGGAACTGAGCCAATTTAGCCCTTTTAAGTCAGCCGCTGGTAGCAGTAATACAGCAAAGACTACTGAACCACCATTTTGGTTTAGTCGTGATATCAAGGGACGTAAACTGGAGCAAATTCAGACCTTTGCGACAGAGATGCAACAAAGTCATTTACCATTACTGGAATGGTGTGCCGGTAAGGGGCATTTAGGACGTTGGCTCTGTTTTAGCCATGAACGTGAGGTGACTAGTCTGGAGTGGCAACAAGCCCTTTGTGAAGACGGTGAACAACAGGCGAAAAACCTTGGACTAAAGCAAGGCTTTATTCAGGCTGATGTGCTTGCTGACGATACGGCAAAACACCTGCAGACGACGCAACAGGTTGTGGCTTTACATGCTTGTGGTGATTTGCATCTGCGTTTATTACAACTTGCCAGCCAAAAGGGTACAAAACAGCTGGATATAGTGCCTTGTTGTTACCACTTAATAGCCACGACGCAGTATCAGGCGTTGTCTGCATTAGCGCAGCAAAGCAGTTTAGGGCCATTGAGCAGGGATGAGCTGAAGCTGGCAGTACAGGCTCAGGTCACGGCTGGAGAGCGGGTGGCTCGGTTACGTCATACTGAAGTGATGTGGCGTTTAGCTTATCAGGAACTGTATCAGGCGTTGGAAAACCAAACAGAGTACAGGCCTTTAGCTTCAGTACCTAAACATTGGTTTAGTGGTGAATTTAGTGCTTTTGCGCACTGGGCGGCAGAGCAGCACCAATGGCAAATCCCGAAGGACACCGAGTGGCATTATTACCTGCAACTTGGCCAGCAACGGCACTTATTAGTCCGAAAAATGCAGCTGGTGCGATCGATGTTCCGGCCTTTACTAGAGCAATGGCTGGTGCTGGACAGAGCCCTGTTTTTGCAACAACAGGGCTATCTGGTACAGATCAAACAATTCTGCGACTATCAACTCACCCCACGTAATCTGATGATTAGCGCCAGTAAAAATTAAAGCTCCTGCTGTTTGCCACCTATCCGCTGGAAAGTGCTTAAGGTGAATAGCGGTAGTGTTGCAAACAAAGTCTCGAAAATTTCTGCCTGAATTTGTTCGTAGTTGGCCCAGACTTTATCTGCGCTGAAACAGTAAATCTCCAGCGGTAAACCCACTTCATTGGATTCCAGCTGACGCACCATCAGTGTCATGTCCTGATTAATCTTTGGATTTTGCTGTAATAGCCACTGGGTGTAGTGGCGAAACAGCTTCAGGTTGGTCAAGTGAGGCTGTTGTAATAAGTCCTTCGCCTGCTGCGTAGCAAAAAATGGTTGTAGCACCTGTTGTTGCAGCAGTTGCTGTATTTCCACTTCCTTCAGAAAACCTATGCTGTGAATATCAATTTTGATGGCTCTTTTAATACGGCGTCCACCTGATTGCTGCATGCCACGCCAGTTTTTAAAAGAATCAGAAATCAGCGCATAAGTCGGAATAGTCGTAATGGTATTGTCCCAATTCTGCACTTTGACTGTGGTGAGTGCCACTTCAATCACAGCACCGTCAGCACCGTATTTGGGCATTTCAATCCAGTCACCACGATTCACCATATTGTTGGTGGCAAGTTGAATACTAGCGACTAAGCCTAAAATCGTGTCTTTAAACACCAGTAATAATACTGCTGTCAAAGCTCCCAGGCCACTGAGCAAATACACTGGCGATTTACCCAGCAAAGTACTAAGGATCAAGATAGCAACGACGATAAAGTCGAGTAATTTCAGAACTTGCGCTAGTCCCAGATAGGGGACATTGCTTTGCCTGTCTACAGCACTATAGATGGCTGCAGCAAAATTAATCAGCGCAGCAAAAGCCATACCTGCAAAACAATACAGATAGATCCACAGGCCTAAATGTACTGCAGATCTGAAGTCTGGCCAATGTTGGAAAAATTGTTCAGCTGAGCTGATCAGTACCACTGCGGGCACTAAATGCGCCAGATGGCTTGCCAGTTGTAGTCGCTGTTTTTCGGTTTGATGTTGTAAGTCGCCGTCAACTTTATCCAGCAAGTGGGCTACTGCGGGTAACAAATAACGCCGGGCCAGCACAAAAAGCAAGCTTAATAGCAACAAGGCCAGCAGTATTCTGATGGCCAGCATCGACAGATGTTCCGGCACTAAGTTCAGACCAAGGTAACTGGCTAAGTACTGTAAATACAGATCTAACACAAGACATTTTCCGACTTTGATGATTCTGGAGAATGGTAAGCCGCTATAGCTTGATCTTTTTTCAGCCAGCGCTGATTCAGCCAATTCTGAAAGCTGATTCTGAAGTTTTCATCATTAAAATAGTCACCTATGATCTGATGATCAACGGGCAGTATTTCAACCTGCACTACCACACGCTTTAAACGGCCACAGAGCATGTCTAAAGCAACATGACCCGGATTGTCGGGGTAAAGTATAGTGACATCCAGTACGGCATTAAATTGTTGGCCCATACTGGCCAATGTAAAAGCTATGCCACCGGCTTTGGGTGGCAATAAATGCCGGAATGGACTGCGCTTTTGTTTGTGCTTGTGTTCGGTGAAGCGGGTACCTTCGACAAAATTAATAATAGTTGTTGGGGTATCTTTAAACTTCTCGCAGGAAATACGTGTAGTTTCAATGTCTTTGCCTTTTAGTGCCGGATTTTTTGCAATTTGCGCCTGACTGTAACGTTTCATAAAAGGCATATCCAAAGCCCAGGAACCTGAACCAATAAAAGGCACCCATTTCAGTTCTTCTTTGAGAAAAAATTTGGGTTCAGGAATGCGGTTCAGTGCAAACTGACTCAATACCGGAATATCCAGCCAGCTTTTATGATTCGAAATCAATAAATACCAGCTGTCTTTTTTCAGCTCAGTCACGCCGCTGACCTGCCATTGCACCTGATTAAACAGTTCCATAAGGACTTTGTTGTAAGCGGACCAACCCCGATAAGCCCAATGAGCAGGCCTGGACCAGAAAGCTCTGGCTTTTGCGCTTGGGGACAATAACTTGGCTATTCCAATCAGAGTTACTATGCTGCCCCATAAGGCCAGATTGCAGCTGAACAGCAAAAAGGCGAAAGGGGCTTTTATTATTACAGGCAACCAGTACAACATCAGTTCCGTTCTCCCTGCTTCAGATCGGCCAGTAACTGATCCTTATCTAACCACAATTGATTCACCCAAGCCTGAAATTTCTGTCTAAACGCAGGATCTTCGTAATCTCCAATCAGAGCAGGATCTATAGGTAATACCCGCACCCGCACTTTAATGTCGTGCACCTTACCGGAAATATAATCCCAGAATGTAGGGATGCGCTTTGGATAACAAATGGTTACATCCAGCAGTTTATGTAAATGTTCGCCCATCGCATTCAGTACAAAAGAAATACCGCCCGCTTTTGGTTTGAGTAAGTGGGTAAAAGGTGATTGTTGTTTATCATGTTTATGTTGAGTAAAACGGGTGCCTTCGAGGAAATTCATCACAGAGACTGGTTTGTAGCGGAACTTCTCACAGGCTTTGCGGGTGGTGGCTATATCTGTGCCTTTGAGCTGTGGTTTTTCCGCCAGCTGTTTTGCTGTTAAGCGTTGCATGAAAGGAAAGTCCAGTGCCCACCAGCATAAGCCAATCACAGGAACGTAAATCAGTTCTTTTTTCAGGAAGAATTTTAAAAAGGGCGCTTTGTGGTTAAAGACTTTTTGCAGTACCAGAATATCAACCCAGGATTGGTGGTTCGCCATCACCAGATACCAGTCTTTGACGTTTAAATTTTCCAGGCCTTTGATATCCCAGCGGATGCGGGTGAAAATTCTCGTCGTTAGGTTATTCAGGCTAATCCAGCTAGTGGCGCAGAAGTCGAGTAAATAGGTAATCCAGGTTTGCCAGATTTTGACTGGTGGTAACTTGACTATGGCCAGGATCAGAATAGGGGTGGCCCAAAATATCGTGTTGATAATGTACAGCAGAAAAGAAAGCGAGCCACGTATTGGGGCTGGTAAAAAATGCAACATAACACCACCGTCTTATATTTAGAGGGGTTGAGCACCTGCTACAGTGCTCTTACCCCTTCACTCATCTGATCAGTGGCAAGTTTACCTTAATCTTCGAAGTAGGTGTAACCATAAACCCCGGCTTTTAACTCATCTAAATACGAGGTTTGCATTTCAGGGCTAAAGTCCATCTTGGCTAATTGCTTCTGATATGAGGCAAGCAACTTCTTGGCGTCAAACTGTACATAACGTAATACGTCAGCGACAGTGTCGCCTTTGATCGCATTGGTCAGGCGATAGCCGCCTTCATCATCCAGCTCAACGTGCACTGAGTCTGTGTCACCAAACAGGTTATGTAAGTCACCCAAAATTTCCTGATAAGCGCCAACCATAAACATACCCAGCAGGAACTGCGAGTCTTCTTTGTATGAAGGCAGCGGTAAGCTGGATTCAATACCGTTACCGTCAGCATAACTTTTCAGTACGCCGTCTGAGTCACAGGTTATGTCCTGAATGATAGCGCGATGTTCCAGCGACTCATTCATACGCTCCAGTGGCATCACAGGGAATAACTGGTCAATACCCCAGGCATCCGGCATAGACTGGAACAAGGAGAAGTTCACAAACAGCTTGTCCGCTAATTTCTCGTTCAGTTCATCGTGAATATCACGGTGTGAACGCGACGATAAATCCAGCTTGTTTTTCACTTTGTTGATGGTGGCAAAGTAAATTTGCTCAAGCAAAGACCAGTCTTTTAACGTCAGCAAGCCATGCACATACTGAGCGTGGGCATCGGTAAAATAATGCACAGCGTCGTGGTAAGCCTCGACCGCTGTACGTGGTGTGACGTTTTTATAGGAATCCCACAAAGCCCAAATCACAGCTGGAGAATCTTCGCTTGGTTCTGGCATGTTCACCAGACCTGGTGCACGTTCTACGTCAATGGCATCAGTAATTAACACTGCGTGGTGTGCAGTCATAGCACGGCCAGATTCAGTGATAATATTCGGATGCGGTAAGTCGTATTCGTCACAGACTTCTTTTAAGCCGTACACTACGTTACGGGCATATTCCAGCATGGTGTAGTTCATCGAACAGGCAGAACGTGAGTTTGACCCTTCGTAGTCCACACCTAAACCACCGCCTACGTCAACCGTAGTGATAGGCACACCTAAAGTGCGCAGCTCAGCATAGTGACGGGCACATTCACGAATAGCGTTGTGAATATCGCGGATATTGGCAATTTGTGAGCCTATATGGAAATGCACTAACTGCAACAGATCCAGTTTGCCGGCGTCACGCAGAATATCGATGGCTTGCAGCACTTGAGTGGCGGTTAAGCCAAACTTGCCTTTTTCACCGCCGGTGTTTTGCCATTTGCCTTTACCAACAGAGTTCAGCTTGATGCGGATACCAATCATAGGTGCCTGACCTAAGCTGTCGATTTCACGGATTAAAGTTTTTAATTCAGTGATTTTTTCAACCACCACATACACCTGATGGCCCATCATCTGGCCAATAGTGGCCAAACGCAGGAATTCAGAATCTTTATAGCCGTTACATACGATCCGCAATGGTTTGTCGGTAATGCCTAAAATAGCCATGAGCTCAGGCTTGGAACCTGCTTCTAAACCCACTTTACCGCTGTCGTGACTGACCAGCTTTTTTACCACAGAAAATTGCTGGTTTACTTTGATAGGGTAAACAGCCGTGTATTCGCCCTGATAATCCCGCTCTTGTTTGGCCTGAGCAAAAGAGTTGATTAAGGTGCCAACACGGTGCTGCAGAATATCGGTAAAACGTACCAATACGGGCAGGGTTAAGCCTTCCTCTTTAAAACGGGCAGTCAGTTCCGGAAAATTAATGCCGGGTTTTTTATGGTCCTGATCCGGATAGGCCACCAGGTCGCCATTTTTGTTAACATCAAAATAGCCTTCACTCCAGACTGCTACGTTATAAATGGATCGTGCTTTTTCAATACCCCAATCTGCCATTGTCGTGCCCTTAAAAAAATGATGCGCTATTTTAAAGCCAATGCTGTGAAAAAAACATGAAAAGTTTGTCTCATCCTGCCCTGGCTGGCAAAATACTTAGCTTAGTTTGTTTATAGGGGGTTTAGTATGTCGGGCGACAACAAATGGTTCACTGAAATTTTTGCAGCCAGTGGCAGTGCTTTTGGTTTGGCCATCACAAAAAAACTGGATGAGGTGCAGTCGCCTTTTCAACATATCGAAATGTTCGAGACCACCCATTTTGGCAATCTGATGGTGATTGATGGCGTGATTATGCTCAGCAGTCGCGACAACTTTCTCTATCACGAAATGTTAAGCCATCCTGTGTTATTTACTCACCCAGCGCCAAAGCAGGTAGTGATTATAGGTGGCGGTGACTGCGGTACTTTGCGTGAAGTGTTGAAACACCCTGATATCGAACAAGTCACTCAAATTGATATCGACGAACAAGTCACCCGCATGGCGGAAAAATACTTCCCAGAGCTTTGCGCATCCAATAACGACCCCCGCGCGACTTTAAAATTTGCTGATGGTATTCAATTTATGCGGGATGCGGCGCCAGAATCTTTGGATGTGGTGATAGTTGATTCGACAGACCCTATTGGCCCAGGTGAAGGTTTATTTAACAGGGCTTTTTATGAAAGCTGCTTAAAAGCACTGCGCCCGGGTGGCATATTAGTGCAACAAAGCGAGTCGCCATTGATTCATATGCCACTTTTAAAAGCTATGCGTGATGCGATGTCGGACGCCGGTTTTGCTGATTTACAAAGCCTGTTATTCCCGCAGATGGTGTATCCATCAGGCTGGTGGACTTGTACTTTGGCCCGTAAAGACGCCAAATTTGACGGCTTCCGTGTTGAAGCTGCGCAAAATCCTGTTTTTGAAACTCAGTACTACAATGCCGAAGTGCATCAGGCCGCTATGGCCTTGCCTAATTTTGTCAAAAAGGCTTTTGCAGAAAAATGATGGAATGGCGGGCGACCCTAAAGGTCGCCCCTACAAATTTTTCTGCCAGCTTGCCCAGCCTAAACTGGCTAAAATCAATGCTGACCCTGCAGATAAAGTCCACCAATTGACACTTTGTTGCCAAAACACAAAGTTCACTACCAGGCCTGCCGGGATCAGTATGTTATTCATCACAGCCAGCTGGTTAGCATTCACCTGCCGTGCTCCGGCATTCCATAACCAATAACCCAAACCAGAAGCAACCAGCCCTAACCAGGCTAAAATGCCATAGTCCAGAGTGGTACTTGGCATTTTATTCCAATCGGCAAATATGGCTGTGGCCACTAAGCTGATGAGAGTGGCGCCAACAAAAAACCAGCCAAAGTTATAACGTTGTGAGCCTGTAGAACCTAAATCCAGTTGGCGATAAGCCACCTGACCAAAAGCAAAACATAAGTTAGCCGCTTGGATCAGCAATAAACCCCACCAAAAATCTGAGCTTAAGTTTTGATAACGAATCACTAAAGCACCCAGAATAGCCAGCAGGGCAGGGCCTAACCAGCGCAGGTGCAGCTTTTTATAGCGCCAGAAGTAATCCAGTATCGAGATATAGGCAGGGGTCAAAATAGTAAATAGCAGCACTTCGGCTACACTTAAATACAGGAAACTATGATACAGCAGCAGGTACATCAGCCCCAACTGGATAGCACCAATGGCGGCAAGAGCCATAGCCTGAGCTTTTGAACTTGTGCTTTTTAATAGCCAGGGCAGGAACAAGATTAAGGCCAGCAGCATACGGCTGCTGACCGCCAGATAAGGGTCAACCCGGCCGGATAAAAATTCACCGATTAAGGAAAAGCTAAAAGCCCAAATCAGCGTAACTAACCACAATAAACCCATAAAAAAACTCCGGTGTGCTGCTACTGCAAGCAATGCAACGGCAACGGGGTAGGGGCGTGGGCTTGTCCCCGCCCGTCTCAAATTCAGAACTGATCTATCGTGGTAAAGGGGCGGGACAAGCCGCGCCCCCTACAATCCACCCGCTGCAAATTACAAGTCCAGACCGGTTTTTATATTACTCAGTTATGGCTTCGATATGTATCTCAACGCGTCGGTTCATCGCTCTGTTGCTTTCAGAATTGTTTGGTACAGCCGGGTAGCTTGGGCCTAAACCCTGAGTTTCAATACGGATTGGGTTTAAACGCTGCGCCACTAAATAATCTTTAACGCTTTCAGCACGTTTTTTCGATAGCTGCATATTGTAGTCATAAGCGCCGGTATCGTCGGTATGACCGCTTATAACCAACAGGGTTTTGTCGTATTCACCCAATACTTTAGCCACGTCGTTTAATACCGGATACAACTGAGGCTGGATAGACGACTGATTCACTGCAAAGGTGATTTGGGACGGAATTTCCAAACGCAAAATATCGCCGTCACGGTGCACTTTGACCCCAGTACCGGATAACTGATCACGTAATGCCATTTCCTGATGGTCCATATAACGACCTACGGCGGCACCCGCTAAAGCGCCAATAGCGGCGCCAATGGCCAGTCTTTTGTTTTTATGATTGCCTGTAGCTTTGCCCAGCACAGCACCCACGCCTGCACCTATAGCGGCACCTTTGGCTGTGTTCTGGTTTTCCGGTGCAATGTTCATACTGGCACAACCGGATAAAACTAAAGTGCTGCATAAGGCAACTAAACCTAACTGTCTGGCTATCATGCTGAATCTCCTGATTTTTTGTATGCCAATTCTACTTGAGTTCAACTGAATTAGCGCTGAACTAAAAACACTGCCGGGAGCAATGTTTAACAACGCCGAGCTTAGGTTTGCTTTAATAGCCTTAACAGTTCACGCTCAATGGCAAACACATGTTGATCCTGCTCATTCATATCACGCAGCGCCTGAGCCAACTGAAGCAGGTATTCACTATTAGGACCACTTGGACCAACGCTGCGGGCTATATGAGCTGCGATGGCTGCGTCTGTATCCGGGCCTAAATACGCCTCATTATCCGCGCTGGCTAAATACAGCACACCTTGCGTTTGACCAGCTTCATTCAGCCAATGCAGTGGCGTAAACACACGCAAGTAACCGTTTTTTTCGCGATGATCTAAATGCTCAAAAGTCGCAGGAGTGACTTGATAAGCCATGCCAGCGCAACGAGCTCCAGGTGCTTCAACCAGGGTTAGTACCCGTCCTGGTGCGTCAGGCGTACCACGATGATCATGCGAGCCTTGCCAAAAGCGGCGTTCCCAGCCATAAATGCACGCTGGTTTAGCGGCGACATAGTCAAAGTCAGTTTTATAAATCAGTGAGCCGTAACCAAACAACCAGACTGAGTCGAGGTGATCCAAAGGTTGGCGCTGTTTATTTAATGAAATGGTGTTGTGCGACATAAGAAGCTGCTTAGGGCAAAACACTAGTGTATTTGTATCCAGCTACTACCGAAAGGCTTTTTCTCTATGCGATTGGGCGAAAGCCTGTAGTCAACAAAGATACAGCTTCAAGTACCAAAAAAATAGCCAAAGTAATTGCGGCTACAGCAAGGCGACAAGTGATAGAGACCCCAGGAGCATAGTTTACTATGGAATACTCGCCAGTAAGCAAAGTTAGTCTGCTGGAATATGTGACTGGGGCGAGAGTGCGCAGTCAACGCCGCTGTGGTCGTAAGTACGAAGGCTATAGACATATATACGTCTAAATAGGTATGCTCAGGTGCTTAAAAAATAACTGGAGATAAATGGGTGTTATGGCTGGGTTAAAGTGGCGACGTCTGGTGCTTAAAGTGGGCAGTGCCCTGATTGCACCGGAAGCAAAAGGCTGCTCCACCCGTTATTTGCTGGCGATAGCTGGGTTTATCAGCGAATGCAGGCAACAAGGGGTTGAAGTGGTATTGGTTTCATCAGGTAGTGTGGCTGCAGGTCGTGCTGCTATTCCCTTTGCCCATAATCCGTTACCCATTAATGTCAAACAGGCCATGGCGGCAGTAGGCCAAACCCGCATGATGCAAAGCTGGCGTAATTTGCTCGACTTTGACTGCGCGCAAATTTTGCTGACGCACGATGATTTGCAGCACCGCAACCGATATCTGAATATCCACAATACGCTGCGTACTTTGCTCGACCACGGGGTACTGCCGATAGTCAATGAAAACGATACGGTAGCAACAGCTGAGCTGAAAGTTGGAGATAACGACAATCTGGCGGCTCTGGTGGCCACTGTGGTGGATGCCGATGCCTTAATTATTTGCTCAGATGTAGATGGCTTATACACAGCCAATCCACGTTCAGACAGCAGCGCTTTGCTCATTCCTGAAGTGCATCAGATCAGCCCGGAAATTTATGCCATGGCTGGTGGCAGTCATCATGCTATTGGAACTGGTGGCATGACCACTAAGTTGCAGGCTGCCAGTAAAGCCACTTCGCAAGGTATAGATACCTTAATTATTAATGGTCAGAAGGCCGATAGTTTTGCGGCTCTGCTGGCTGGCAAGGCTTGTGGCACTTTGTTCCATAAACAGCAGGAGCGATTAAGTGCGAAAAAGCACTGGTTGCTGCATAGTTTAAAAACCCGCGGCGAGCTGCTGCTCGACAGCGGCGCTGTGCAGGCCTTATTGCACAAAGGCGCTTCTTTGCTGCCTAAGGGCATCAGTGCTGTCAGTGGTGATTTTGATAAAGGCGACGCTATTTGGTTATGTGATCAGGCTGGTAAACAACTGGCCAAAGGCATAAGCCAATACAGTGTGGCCGAGCTTGGTAAAATCCGCGGTGTGCATAGCCAACAAATTGAAAGCATCTTGGGTTATTGCCCAAGCGAAGTGGTGGTGCATCGTGACGATTTAGCATTGGTAGAGGGCTGAGTATGACGAACATTAAAGCCATTTGCCAACAGGCGAAACAAGCTGCATTGCAGCTAGCGCAATTAACGGAAACCGACAAAAACCAGCTGTTGCTGGCCATGGCGGATCAGTTAGAAGCCGATACAGCTCTGATTCTGGCAGGCAATGCCAAAGATATGGCAACAGGACGTGAGAAACAGTTGGCTGAGGCCATGTTAGACCGCCTGCTTTTGACCGAAGAACGGATAAAAACCTTAGCCAATGCAGTGCGTTATATCGCGACCTTACCAGACCCTGTGGGCCAGGTTCGTCAGATGGCGCCACGGCCTAATGGCATTCAGGTTGGCAAAATGCGCATCCCGCTTGGCGTCATCGCTATGATTTACGAAGCCAGGCCCAATGTCACAGCGGACGCCGGTGCTTTGTGTTTAAAGTCCGGTAATGCAGTGATATTACGCGGTGGTCGTGAAGCGTTAAATTCCAGTTTGGCTATTGCAGCTTCGCTGCACAAAGCAATGGCAAAACAGGGTGTTAATCCAGCAGCTATTAGCGTGATCCCAGATCCGGACCGGGCTTTATTGCTGGAATTGCTGCAGCAAAAAGACAGCGTCGATTTAGTGATCCCACGAGGCGGTGAAGGTTTAATTCATTTTGTCAGCGACAACAGCAAAATTCCGGTCATTCAGCATTACAAAGGCATCTGCCATTTGTATGTCGATAAAGCGGCCGATCTGGATAAAGCCATGGCGTTATTGCTCAATGGCAAAACCCAGCGGCCCGGCGTTTGTAATTCGCTGGAAACTCTGCTGGTGCATCAGGCAGTTGCGCCGGAGTTTTTAGCTTTGGCCTCTGCAGCTTTTGAAGAAAAGCAGGTGGAAGTGTTTGCCTGTGATTCATCTTTGCCTTATTTCGCTGCTGCCACCAAAGCAGATGAAGCCCAGTTTGATACCGAATATTTGCGCTTGGCTATCTCCGTAAAAACTGTGGCTGATTATGACGAAGCGGTCGCTCACATTCAGCGCCACAGCTCGGGCCATACCGAGGTGATTTGCACTCAGGATATCAGCACTGCACAGCGTTTTTTAAAGCAGATTAACAGCGCTGTGGTGATGGTCAATGCGTCGTCGCGCTTTAGCGATGGTGGTGAACTTGGCTTAGGGGCTGAGATTGGCATTTCAACCTCCAAGCTGCATGCCTATGGCCCTATGGGGCTGGAGTCGCTGACTACTGAGAAATATATAGTGATAGGGGACGGTCAAACCCGCTGAAGTGATTCAAGTTTATCCCGCTTGCGCCGATAACAGAGGCAATTCTCTGTTTTCGGTGCAAAGCTGATGATAAAAATGGACTTAAACCAGATGCTTAATCTGAGCATTCAAAATGTCATGCCTCAGTCAACGCAGGCTGCCTCTGTTTCGGATGACAAAACCTTAGCCACGGAAAAAGACAGCAGTAAAAATCCTGTTGGTATACATGTTGATCTGTCACCGCTGGGCTTACAAAAATCTAAGAAAGCGGAAAGAGATAAAGATATTGACGAAAGTGAACTGCCTGACAATGTCAAACAGGGTCTGAAAGCTATTCGTGATAAGCAGGAAGAGCTGGAGAAAAAACAAAAAGAGCTGCAACAACTGATGAGCAACAGTTCTATGCCACCAGAAGAAAAGCAGGAAAAGGTAAAAGCCTTACAGGCCGAAATCAGTACATTAAGCCGTGGTCTGGTGGACTCTAAAAATAACTTAGTCAGCTCGATGCAGGATCAGGGGTTAACTGAACAACAAATTCAAACCGCTATGGCGCTGATGAACTAAGCTGTTATTTTTGCTACACAATCAGGTTTAAATACCCGTATAGCAGAAGGCGGGTTGGCTGCTAATTTAGCTGCCGGGCGTATGGGCCGTTTGACCAACTCGCCACCACAGTTCGGACAGACTCCCGCCAACTTTGTGGTGCAGTCCTGACAAAAAGTACATTCAAAAGAGCAGATGTACACCTGATCTGCAGGTGTTAAATCTGTATCACAACATTCGCAGTTAGGTCTTAGTTCAAGCATACTAATGTCCCCTCAGGTCCGCTGTTCCAGTAGTGAAACTTGCCGCCTATTGCATCACGACAACGGGCTAAATACGGTCTGCTTTCAGGCCATATTCTGGTGGTATCAGGCCTTAATTTGGTTTTTAGCCTGAGGTTATTTCTGCGCCGGCATAGTCCGCTTTTGGTAGTGTCGTATCAGACGCTCCATTTCACCTTGCCTGACCAGTTGGTCCACCGCCTGTTGTAACGCTCTAACCGTAGTAACAGAAACTTTCAGGTTAAGTGCCAAATAGTTGTGACCTATAAAGGAAATATCCATAACAGCTTCTACATCAGCTCTGGTTCTGCCAAAGGTAGACATCCAGCTACCTATGACTTGCTCTGAGCCTATAAGTAAATCTATTTTTCCTGCTAAAAATAACGGAATAGCATCAGTTTTGTTGGTAACCAGCAGCAGATTTTTACCCAGACTGTATCCTTGTTGCTGTAAATACTCTTCAAAGATATCGCCGTGAGTGACGGCAATACCAAAAGCTTTAGCTTGCTCCAGATCTGTAGGATTCACTTCAGGCCTGCTTTTGAGTCGATACAAGTAAGTAGTGGAAGAAGCAAGTGGGCCAACCCACTGAAACTGTGGTTCTCTTTTGCTGGTTCTTGCAGTCGAGAATAAACCACTATCTGCGGTGTGCAGGGCTGATTCATAAGCTCTGAGCCAGGGCAAAGATTGGAAAGTGCAGTCGACTTTGGCCTTGAAGCATGCTTGTCGCAGCAGGTCAGCATTCACACCTTGTACCTTGTGCTCTTCTGTATAGTTATAAGGGAAAAATTCTTCAGTAAATAGCCGAACAGGCTTAGCTAAAGCTGGCAAGATGAAAAGCGTGCAGAACAAACCCAGATAATATCTCATGGGCGATCCAGAAGTGAGCCTGATGCACTGACATTAATGGCTTCAGGCAGAAAGTCAAGAGCAGCTTTTATTGTTGCTTCTGATTAGACAGGAAGCGAATACTTTGCTTTGATAACTAAATCAATACTTTACTATAGGTTATTATGAGAATTGCAGTGATAGGTGGTGGCATTAATGGGTTATCTTCTGCATGGCAATTAGCATTGGCTGGCCATCAGGTTGTTTTATTTGAACGTGACGAGTTGATGCAAGCCACCAGTAAATCCTCTTCTAAGTTGTTGCATGGTGGTCTGCGTTATCTCGAGCAGGGCGAATTTCGTCTGGTGCACGAGGCTTTGCAGGAAAGGCGCTGGTGGCTAAAAAAAGCACCACACTTAACCAAAAGATTACCACTGCTTTATCCCATCTACCAAAAGGGCCAAAGACCAGCCTGGCAAGTTAAAATAGGCTTGTGGCTTTATGATCTGCTCAGCGGAAAAAAAGGTATAGGCCGGCATCGCTGGTTAACTGCGGAACAGGCAAAACGTTGTTCGCCACTGCTAAAAACTGATGGTCTGACAGGGGCTTTTTTATTTTTTGATGGTCAGATGGACGATAGGAAACTAGGTTTGTGGGTGGCAGAGCAAGCTGTCAAAGCCGGAGTAGAGATCCATCAGCATTGTCCTGTCAGTCAAATCACCGCTACAGGAGGTGTTTACGCCGCCAATAGCTCTGAATGGCAAGTTTTTGATCTGATCGTGAATGTGGCAGGACCATGGAGTAATCAGCTTTTAGAGCAATCCGAATTGCCGCTGCAACAAGCGCTGGATCTGGTGCGTGGCAGCCATTTGCTGGTCCCCGCTATCAGTCGTTATGGTCATATGCTGGAAGTTCCGGGAGAACGCCGTATTGTCTTTGTTTTGCCCTATCAGGGAAAAACTCTGATAGGTACCACTGAAGTCCGGCAAACTCTGACAGAAGCAATAGAATGCAGTGATGCAGAACAGACCTATTTGCTGGCCTTATATAACCGTTATTTTGACAAACAATTGAGCGGGGCTGATGTGCTGAGTAAATTCGCCGGGGTAAGGCCTTTATTGGGAGGAAGCGACAATGCCAGCACTGCGAGTCGGGAATATGCTCTGAACTGGCAGCAGCATTTGTTGACGGTATCGGGAGGCAAATGGACCACAGCCAGGGCTTTAGCCCGGACTGTGGTGGAACATGTGCGGCAAAAGAGCTTATAAATCCAATGCCAGAATTTTTGAGCGGCGCTGGTAGTTATACAGCTGCTGCTTTTTCTGTGGTAAATCCTGCACTGTCACCAGTTCAAAACCATGTTCCTGGAACCAATGGATACTGCGGGTAGTCAGGGCAAATAGGCGGTAATACTTACGTTGGCGCGCCAACTGAATAATATTTTTCAGCAAGGCGCTGCCCCGATCTGCATCACGGTATTGTTCATGCACAGCTAAACAGGCAAATTCACCGACGTTTTCTTCAGGGAATGGATAAAGCGCGGCACAGCCAATAATTAAGCCGTCACGTTCAATCACCACAAACTGGTCTATTTCCATTTCCAGCTGTTCACGCGAGCGACGCACCAACAAACCTTGTTGTTCCAGCGGCCGGATTAAATCCAGGATACCGCCTATATCCGTGATGCTGGCAGCACGTAAACGTTCTGCTGCCTCGGTCACAATCTGAGTACCAATACCGTCACGGGAGAATAACTCCTGCAGCATAGCTCCATTTTCGTCATAACTGACTAAGTGGCAACGGGGCACTCCGGCCCGACTTGCAGTAATAGCCGCATGTAAAAAGGCAATGGTCGCTGTGCAGGCATCCTGATCTTTTTCCATTTGCCACATCAAATGTTCGGCATAGTTGGGCATCAGTTCTGCTGTGATATCGCCATCTTCACCGACAATACCGCCGACCTCATTAAAACCTATAATTTTTTCTGCTTTGAGTTTAATCGCCACTTGGGTAGCAATTTCCTCTGCTGTCAGGTTAAAGCTTTCGCCCGTGACAGAAGCTGCTATAGGGCCCATCAGCACTATGCCGTTGTTATCCAACTGACGGCGAATACCTTGTACATCGATACGACGCACTCTGCCGCTATGTAAGTAGTCTACGCCATCGTCCACGCCCAAAGGCTGTGCTATAACAAAATTACCGCTGACCACGTTGATTTGAGCATTGTGCATAGGGGTATTGCTTAAGCTCATGGATAAACGGGCGGTAATATCCAGTTGCAAAGCACCTGCGACTTGTTTGATCACCCGGAACGAATCGTCGTCTGTCACCCGGATCCTGTTGTGGTAATCACAATTTAAACCAGCGCTTTCTAATGCCTTATTAATTTGTGGTCGTGCGCCATACACCAGGACTATTTTAATGCCCAGCGTATTTAGCAAAGCTATATCATTAATAATGCTGCGAAAGCCGGGTTGATCTATGGCTTCACCACCCAGCATCACCACAAAGGTTTTGCCGCGGTGGGCGTTGACATAAGGAGCGGACTGACGAAAGCCATCAACAAGTTCTGTAGTGCGCACTATGGTTTTGTTTCCTTCTGGCAAAAACAAAATAAGATTAAAGCTGACCTGTGACAAGAATGCTACAACTGCTGCAGCTTCCAAAAAGCTGCAAAGGCCCTTATGGGTCAACTGCTAAAGCGCGCACTTTAAACAATTTTGGATAAATAACCAACACATAATTTATGTTGTTTTTTATTCGTTAAATTAGTTATTAATTATCATATGGTTGCATTTTTTCTCTGCTTTAGGTTGGGTTGCTTTTGGTTTTTTATCCTGTTTAGTTGAATGATTATGTCTGTAGGCCTGAGGCCTGACTAAAAGATACAGGCCTGATGCCGGGCCAGTGTTGCTGAGGCAACCTGACGCATCAATTGCTGATGTTCTGAGGGGATAGAGAATTCCGCCAGGTTGCTCAGGCTATCGGCATTTAGACCTGAAATAGCCTGATAAAACACCAGTGCTGTCAAAAAAGTACCGTTGACTGAAGTATGGTTACCATCGGCCTGATGTAATCTGAGCTCAGGTGCCAGTTCTGCCATCAGGTCAAAAGCAAGGCCAACCGGAGCTACGCAGCTGGGTTCTTGTTTAGCTATAAAGCTATGAATGGCATGTACTCTGGCGGCTTCCTCCGAGTTTCCGGCTCGTGGATGTTCAGGAAACAGCAGGGGCGTGGCTTTGTAATGTTTTACAGCGCTCACCCAATAAAGACTTGCGTCAATAGGGTAGTCAAAAGCACCTGACATGGAGTACTTCTGGCCTTGCAAAATCACATGAGTCCAGGTCTCTGAACTCAACTTGGTCTGGCTGTCGGCATCTTGCAGTCGTTCATCCAGAAATAAGCTATTGGCTGCCACTGTCGCAGTCGCAGAAATGCCCGGGCGACCAGCCCGGATCAGTTTGACAATCACGCCTCCTAAATCGTTAACATACACATGGCTGTTGCCCATTAACAAAATATTGTAGCGATCAACATAACGGTTATCCGGTATTGCCAGACCTTGTGGCGATGGCGCAGGAGGTTGTAGCGGTTCTTGAGGCGACGATCCTCCGCCACAGGCAGCCAAAGCTGTCAGAGCCGTCAGCAGAACCACAGAGATAAAGTGATGAGTGTTAAAACTGGCCATAATCCTTGCTCCTGTTACATGACTGACAAGCCGCAGCCTCGACAAGAGTTTGACTTTATTGGGGCAAAAAGCCTTACCTATACAGGATAAATAACGGATGAAAAAATGACGTCAGGCCGGCAAGACGCCGGCCTGCGCTTATGGAGTTAATCCAGAATAATATGAGGTAAAAAGCGAGAGCTGTCTTTGGTGATTAACGAGTTATCTTCACGAATACCAATACCAGCCGCACTGTTGCCTACCACCCAGCTACCAATCATGCTGTAGCTGTCACCAAACTTGGGTAAAGGCTGTAACTTCTGACGAATAAAGGCCGAATCAGCATAAGGGCCAGGTTCGCTGATTTTTTCGCCTGAAGAGGTAACTATCTCCACATTGGCGCCTTCACGGGAAAACAGCGGTTTACGCACCCAGCCAGCAGTAAAACTCTGGCCAGGCTGTTCGAAATGGCTTTCCAGCAAATTAGGGTGCCCCTGGTACTTTTGCCACAGCAAAGGCAGTATGCCTTTGTTCGATAACAACATTTTCCAGCCAGGTTCCAGCCATTGGGTTTGGCTGCTTAAGATGACTGAGGCAAAATCCTCCTGTAGCATAAATTCCCATGGATACAGCTTAAATAAGCCACCTATGGCATAACCCTCAAGGTCAACCAGTTGACCGCCAGCTTCGCCCAGCTGTTCCAGCTCGATAAAACGACTATCCACACCAGCTTGTCTGGCAATATCCATCAGATACATTACAGTACCTTTGTCTTCGATACTGTTGGCAACAGAGGCAAAATACAAAGGATTGGCCAGAGGCAGGTTGGCAAAAGCGGTCTCGAGCTGGTCTTGCAAGGAGTTAAACTGATCAGCACCTTGTGGCACTTTGCCGCGCATGATCTGGTCTTCCAACCAAACCCACTGGAAAAAACCTGTTTCAAACAAAGAAGTTGGCGTGTCGTAATTCAGTTCCAGCAATTTAGCCGGGCCAGTACCGTCGTAGACTAAATCCAGTCGGCCATATAAAGACGGGGCTTTATTGCGCCAGGAGCTGGCGACAAAGTCCCAGAATTTTTCCGGTATAGCTAACTGCCGCAGCTTTTCTTCATCGCGAATAACGTCATCTACTAAACCTAAAGCCATTTGATGTAGTTCTTCGGTTGGTTCTTCTAAATCCAGTTCAATCTGGCGCAGATTAAACTGGTAGTACCCAGTTTCATCCCAATAAGGCTCACCATCAAAGGTATGAAACTCAAAACCTACAGATTCGGCATAAGAGCGCCAGCCGGGGCGCTCGTCACAAGCTATTTTTTTCATGCTGTGTTAACCGCCAAAACCTGTGGCAGAAGAACTGGAACGCTTTTGCGCCTGAGCGCCAAAGCCGCCCCGATTTACTACACCAGCAGGCTTAGGCTGCACTGACGAAGGTTTGACATAGGCCGGACCAACGCCTTTAGCAACAGGCGTATTGTTAGCGGTGCGGAAGGTACTGCGGTCATCCCTTGATTTATACAAAGGCTGCGCCTGTACAGGTTGTTTTAGTTGCGAGCCTGAACGGTTCAGCATTTGACCTGCTAAAAAGCCCATCATCATGGGCATAAAAAAGCCACCGCCGGAGGCCTGAGCTTGTTGTGGCACTTGTTCTGTGCCTGCGTTAGCCGCGGCCTGAGCCGGTGTTTCGCATTGGCCAACACCAAAGTCAGTTTCACAGGCGGCTTTGTCTGTGTACTTAGGCGCAACCTGACTGTGCATGGCTAAGGCCTGGCCTAAATCGGCTTTACATTGTTCAGGATTGTAATAAGCAGCACATTGGTCGACAGTCTCAAAAGCCGCAGTTTGTACCGCCTCCTCCTGACCACAGCCTGCCATTAAAAAGGTGGCAGTAGGCACCATTAACACTAAAGCTGCTTTTTTACTGCGTTTCAGCACTTTTTGTTTCATCAGTGGCTCCTTGAATTATTGTGCAGGTTAATAGGTCATGCTAGCGGCGTTAATTAAGCCAATAGCAATAGAACAACCTGCGGAAAATACTCCGGCTGCGACTTCACCTTTGTTAATACGCTCAGGTAGTTGTTTTAGTGCAAAACGCACTACTGCAAAAGTCAGGACCTGCACTATTAAGGCAATAGCCCCCCAAATGGCGCAGTCAGCTAAGGATAAAGAATGAGTAATAGCGCTGGATAAAGGCAACGCAAAACCTATTAAAGCACCGGCGAAGGCTATGGCTGCAGCGCTGTTGTTTTCTTTGATCAGGGCGAGTTCGTCCTGTGGTGTGATCCAGGTGTAGAAACGGCAAAACAAGGCTATTAATAAAATAGCCAGAAAAAAGAAGCTGATAAATTCCGGAAAACCAGCCACAGAGGCCAACAGTGTATCACTCATCACAAAATCCTTTCGGTAAGTTAGGTCAGCAAGGATGATCCAGAAAAGCCAGCCAAAAGGCAACAACTGAATCCGATACTATGTTGACTTAAATCCTTGAACTAACCAGTTTTAGGCTATGCTCAATAATAAAGTCAAAGCACTAAGTTGCTGATCTGTTAAGGAGTTTATGCCAATGTTAAATCAAATCTCAGTAAAAATTCGCCTGTTGCTACTGGTTTGTGTGCCATTACTGGTGTTAATTGCCATTAGTTTGATTTCAGTCAGGGAAATGGGGCATTTAAGCGACGGAGCAACAAGTATTTATGAAGACCGGGTGGTGCCGCTGAAACAAATTAAGCAAGTGGCAGATGCTTATGCAGTCACTTCTGTAGATTTATTGCATAAATATCGTGGTGAGGTGCTTTCTGCTGCGGAAACTGTGCAGCAGCTAAAACAACAAGGTCAGTTGGCCGATCAGATTTGGCAGTCTTATCTGGCAACAACCTTAACGACAGAAGAGTCTGAACTGGCAGAACATGCTAAGCGACAAATGGCGTCGTTCAGCCAAAAGCTGCAGGACTATCAGCGCCAAATCAGCGAGGGTGGACTTATGCAACGTAGCGCCAAAGATTTTAACACTGAGCTCTATCAGCAAGCGGATCCGCTGAGCGCCTCTTTAGCAGGTCTGATTGATATTCAACTGGTCGAAGCCGAAAAATTTAAGGTGGCAGCCGCCTCTCAATATCAGTTCTTTATGCAGCTGTTTGTCGCAGCTTTATTGTTGGTGCTTATTTGTTTAGCCGTTTTGTCCTGGTTAATTTATCGCTCAATCCACAGACCTTTAAATCAATTACAGCAGGCCATTTCTGTAGTAGGCGATCAGTCTGATTTACGTGTCAGAGCGCAAATCACCGGAACAGATGAGATCGCCGTAACAGCCACAGCATTTAATCAGACTATAGGTAGGGTGCATCAGTTTTTTACTGAATTAGCAGATGCTGTGTCGCAATTGGCTGCAGCCTCCGAAGAAATGAGCCAGATCAGTACTCAGGTGAGCGGTACAGCTTTTGAACAGGAACAACAAGCGAATTTAATCGCCACCGCCGTGAATCAAATGTCGGCTGCTATTCAGGAAGTAGCGAATAGTGCCTTAGCAACCTCAGAACAGGCAAATGATGTTGATCAGAAGACGCAGCTGGGCTATCAAAAGGTGATTCAAAATGCCAGTTCAATTGAACAGCTGTCCACTGTGATCAATGGCGCCAGCAAGGTGATTGAGCAGTTAAACGGCGAGTCGGAAAAAATTACAGCAGTACTTGCTGTGATCCAGACTATAGCGGGTCAGACTAACTTACTGGCGTTGAATGCGGCCATTGAAGCGGCCCGTGCTGGTGAGGCTGGCCGCGGTTTTGCTGTTGTTGCTGATGAGGTCAGAACCCTGGCAACTAACACCCAAAAGGCGACTGAATCTATACGTACCATGATAGATAACCTGCAGGCATCAGCTGGTGAAGCTGTGCAAGCTATGGCTCAATCTGGCCAGTACGCCAGTACCAGTGTGCTGAATGCTCAGGAGGCAGGAACTGTGCTGGAGGATATTAAGTCTGCAGTGGGCACCATAGTGGATATGAATGTACAGATTTCGGCTGCGACCGAACAGCAAACTATAGTAGCCGAGGAGATTAATAAAAATATTAGTGAGTTTAGCGTCAGCATAGGCGAAATGACCCGCAGTGCAACTCATAGTGCTGATGCCAGCAGTTCTTTAGCGCAGTTAGCCAGCCGGTTGCAGCAGCAAGCCGCATTATATAGGGTGTAAGGTCTCGAATTGAGGCCACTTATGTGGCCTTTATTTTTTATGGCGTCAACTGCCGCTCCAGATTTGGGCAGTGGTGTTTAGTTTCCCACCTGAAACAAATCTTCTCTAACCCGCTGTTTTGCAGAGTCGATCGGCCAGTACTTTTTATAAAAACCTTGAGTTGCCACTTTTTGGGGCAAGAACAGCGCCGTGCACTACTTAGTGACAAAGCTTTGGGCATGAATACGTATTCATCTTGTGACTGGTGTTCAGCTGGTTAATAACTATTCATGGAACATTTTATAAAAATCAGGACGTCCTTTGATTGTGTTGTACAGGGAAGGTCCATAACAATCCAGATCGGGGACAAGAGGCATGCCAAACTATCAACATAGTTTGCTGGCGCTCGCTATTGCTGCAGCAGGGTTTAGTTGCAGCATCAGCGCAGAGGAAGCAAACCAGCAACTCGCACAGCAAGAACCACAGGTAAGCGCAGGTTCGAATACCAGCAAAACTAAAGAAGAAGTTGAAGTCATTGAGGTCAAAGGCTTTTCTAGCAGTCTAATTAAATCGCTGAACGACAAACGTTTCGCAGACACAGTAGTTGAATCCATTTCAGCAGATGACTTAGGCGCATTACCTGACGTCTCTATGGCGGATGCCTTGACCCGTTTACCTGGTATCTCTGCCGTCCGCACAGGTGGCCAGGCTTCCGAAATTAATATCAGGGGTATGGCTGGTGGTTTTGTGTTTTCTACACTAAACGGCCGGGAGCAGGTATCCACCAGTGGTCAGCGTAATATCGAATTTGATCAGTACCCATCCGAGTTAATCTCTTCGGCTGCAGTATATAAATCTCCTAAAGCTTCGCTGATTGAAGGTGGCGTCGCTGGTACGGTAGAGTTAAAAACTGCCAGTCCGCTGAAAGCGAAAGACACTCATAATTTTACCCTGAATGGCCGCGGAATGTTGAACGACAGAGCCGATGAAATCCCCAATGGTCAGGAGACTGGCGATCGTTTTAGTTTGTCGTACCAGGGCAAATTTTTAGATGAAACCTTAGGTATAGCTATTGGTTTCGCCCGCTTGTATCAGCCAAGTGTCTCTACCCAATTTGTCGGTTTGGCTTACAACAAACAGGCTGATGTGGATGGGATCAGCGAAGCAGAGCCGAACGAGCTGATCAGTGAAGGTTTTGAAATGCAGCACCGTGGCGGCGAAGAAACCCGTAACGGTTATATGGCTGCAGTGGAGTGGGTACCTACAGATAAGTTAACAGTCAAAGCTGATGCCTTTATTTCTAAATTTGATACTGAGGCTTTTGCCCGAGGTTTCAGGGTCAAACTGGAGGGAGATGGCGCAGCCATAGGTAACCCGGTGATCAAAGACAACCTGGTCATAGGGGGCACCTTTAACCGCAAAACCAACGGCAATACCAGAGTTGAACTGGTGAATGATGACAATACAGACAACGATGAAGTACAAAGTTTTGGCGTGAATTTCGACTTTGAAGCCACTGACGAGCTGAGTTTAAACTTTGATGTCTCTCATTCCTCTGCTGACAGTGTATTTAAAAACGGCTTACTTTGGGCTCTGGTCGCTCAAGATGCCACAGTGCCGAATCCGCAACTGGACGGCAATGTCTCTATCAGTTATGCACTCAATGGCTTAAACCTGCCTGACGTAGGTTTTAATCAGGAAGCCGCTTTTACCGATATTGACAGGGTTATGCTCAGCAAATATGGCATTTACCCTTATATCAACTCAGACGAGGTCAATGCTTATAAACTCGATGGCAAATACCAATTAGATCATGCAGTGATCAGTTCAATTGAAGCGGGGCTGAGGTATTCAGAGCGCGAATACTCCAACGATCGTCAGGTATTTGAATATGGGTCAGATGGTGCCTTTTTAAGTTCGCAACCTCCATTACGTTTAACCGCTGATATGGTGAGTGTGGTGAATTTCAGCGGCAAGTTTTCGCATTTCCCCAGTTATCTGGCGATAGATGCGGACAAGGCGCTGAATGCCTGGTTCCCTCAGGGTATTCCACAACCAGTGCAAACCTGGGGTACCGGCAATACAGGTATTTTGCCTTCCCAACGAGTATCTGGTGGGCCTGACACTGCCTGGTCTGTTTTGCAAAGTGGTGAAGTCTACGAGGACGTGATGGCCGCTTATGTGCAAGCCAATCTGGATACGGAGATTTTTTCTATCCCTGTGACGGGCAATATTGGTGTTCGTATGGTGGAAACGGACCAATACGCCTCTGACTTAACAGATGTTGGCGGCGATGCAACTTTAGGTGCTCAGAACATCATGGATGCCGCAGGTTTAGTCAATACCAGATATAAACCAGGGGTAATAGGCCAGACCTACAGGGATTATTTGCCACAGCTTAACCTGAACTTTGCTATTACGGACAGTGATCAAATTCGTTTTGCCGCGGCGAAAGTCATGTCGCGTCCACCTATTGATCGTTTGGCGTCTAACACCAGCTATACCATAGATCAGTTAACAGGACAGGTGAATGGTTCTAGTTCGAACAGTCCCTTCTTAAAGCCATTTTACGCCACTCAGTACGATATTTCTTATGAGAAATACTTCACTGAAACAGATGGCGCTTTTGTCGCTGCAGTGTTTTACAAGGATATAGAGTCCTTTATCAACACCTTCACCATAGCGGACTTCGATTTTAAGGCTGCAGGTTTTCCTATCCCTGATTTTATAGTTCGTGAAAATGGCTCAACTATAGAAACTCAGCCAGGCAACTACACAACAGCGGTGAATAATGACAAAGGGGGTTATATCCGTGGCGCCGAAATTGCCTACACCCAAGTCTTTAAGTTCCTGCCTTCTTTTTGGCAGGGTTTAGGTTTTAGCGGAAGCTACTCCTACACAGAAAGCGAAATCCAGCAACAGGTTAGTTTGGGGGCTCAGACCATAGACATTACCTTGCCTGGTTTATCAAAAAACGTCATGACCGCAACGTTATTCTGGGAATACGAAGGCTTTGAAACCCGCATCAGTGGCCGCTACCGGGACAATTTTGTGTCAGAACAAGTGGCTGTTGAAGCTCAGACTGTGAACTTCGATGGTGAAACTGTGATTGATTATCAGGCTTCTTACCAGATAAACGACAACCTTGGTGTGTTGTTTCAGGTGAACAACCTGACGGATGAACCGACCAAAAGTTATTTTGGTAACGAAGCCAATACAGGCACTATCCAGTTTTTTGGTCGCCAGTATTTTGTCGGAGCGAACTACAAGTTCTGACCCCGGGTGACGACTTCGGCACCCAGCCTCAGAGCGGGTGCTCATAACAAGAATTGATTGGAGCACGACTTATGTTTCAGATAACAAATAGCTTAAAGCTGGCTCTGTTAGGGTTGGCTGCGCTGACGCTGGCTGCCTGTGGCGGTGGTGGCAGTGATTCAGTGGAAGGTGGTACTAAACTGCTGACCTGTAATGTGCCACAAATTCCAAATGCAGCAGGCACGGCTTGTATTGATCCTCCACCGATCAAGTGTAAAGCACCTACTGTGCCTGATGCGAAAAACGAGACCTGTATAGTTGGGGTGGATCCGAATGCTCCGGCACCAGTGTTTTTTCCTGCCACTACTCAGGCTGCTTTGTTTTATAAAAGAGCGGATGGCAATTATGACGGATACAGGCTACATACCTGGAATAACGACGCCTGTTCTGCCTATAAAGATAGCTCCCTGGCGGCATCATGGGACAATGGTTTAGTGCACAACGGTGTTGACCCGAACTACGGTGCTTATTGGATCCTGGAGTTAAAAGATGGAGTGGCCGGTGTGGCTGGAGCCTGTGGTAACTTCATTATTCACAAAGGCACGGATGACGCCGGTAAAGAAATGGGCGGTGGCGATCAGAAGATGCCATTAGGTCCAAAATCAGACGAAAAATTTGCCCGGATGAACTTTACCTTTTCTGGTGTGAATTCAGTCTTTGAATTTCCACTTTTGGCATTAGGTGTGTCTATAGCTGACTCGGCAGCACACTGGTTAGATGCCAGCACTTTTGTCTGGAATATTGATAGAGCTATTGCCACCAAAGTGCAGTTACATCATTCGGCGACCGCAAATCTGGCGATAGATGCAGATGATAAGTTAAATGGTGACACTGTTGCACTAGAAGCAACAGAGCTGACAGATCAGCAAAAAGCCATGGTACCTCATTTGGCCAATTGGCCTGCATATCGCAGCAGCATGACAGAAGCGCAAGTTAAAGCAGTGTTGAAAAACCAGTTGGTGTTGTCAGCTTATGACGCAGACAATAAATTGTCGGCGGCCAGTTATGTGCAAGCAGCTAAAGTGTTGGACCACCTCTACACCAGCGGAGAAGCAGATGCGGATGAAGCCACACTAGGCGTCGTCTATGACGGCAACACAGTAAAAGTTTCTGTATGGGCGCCAACAGCACAAAATGTAGCATTAAAACTCTATAACGCAGCAAAAACTCTGACGTCTACCCAGACTATGAGCCTGGACGCCGCTACCGGCATCTGGAGTTATAGCGGCACTAAGGCCAATCTGGATCGCAACTTCTACCGTTTTGAAGTCAAAGCCTATCATCCAGCGACTAAAAAGATAGAGACAGTAGAGGCCACAGACCCCTATTCAGTCAGTCTGTCAACCAATGGCCGCTACAGTCAGTTTGTCAACTTGGCAGATGAAGATCTGAAACCTGAAGGTTGGGCCAATCAGATTATTCCGACTATTGAGAATCCTGAAGATACAGTGATTTACGAGGGGCATATCCGGGATTTCAGTATTCGTGACACCAGTGTCAGTGCCGCCAATAGAGGGAAATATCTGGCCTTTACCGAAATGGACAGTGCCCCCGTGATGCATCTGAAAAAACTGGCTGAAAGTGGTGTGACGCATTTTCATATGTTGCCGGCCACTGACATGGCTACGGTGAATGAAGATGTGACTAAGAGAGTGGAGATTACTGACACAGTAGGTAAGCTTTGTGCTGTGAATGCCAATGCGAAAGTCTGTGGCAAAGAAAACGCAGCGACAATACTGGCAGATTTACTGAAGTCCTATCAGCCGTCAGGCGAACTGGCTCAGCAGTTAGTGGCTGATATGCGTGCAACAGATGGCTTTAACTGGGGCTATGATCCGCACCATTTTAATGTGCCAGAAGGTAGTTATGCGTCTAATCCGGAAGGCGTGGCCCGTATTAAAGAAATGCGTGCTATGAACCAGGCTCTGCACGAAATCGGACTACGTGTGGTGTTAGACGTGGTGTACAACCACACTAATTCCTCAGCCATTTTTGATAACTCGGTCTTTGATAAAATAGTGCCCGGATATTTCCACAGATACAATCCGGTGTCAGGCAGTATTGAGCGTTCAACCTGCTGTGAAAATACAGCGCTTGAACACAAAATGATGGATAAATTTGTCAAAGACTCGCTGGTGCTGCTGGCCCGTGAATACAGCTTTGACGGCTTCCGTTTTGACATTATGGGCCATCATCCGAAGGCTGGTATTTTGGCAGCCCGCGAAGCTGTGCGCGCTGTTGACCCGGATACCTATTTCTACGGTGAAGGCTGGAATTTTGGTGAGGTAGCGGATGATCGTTTGTTTGAACAAGCTCGTCAGGCGAATATGGCCGGAACCGAAGTCGGAACCTTTAACGACAGGATCAGGGATGCGGTGCGCAGCGCAGCTTTGTTTAGCGACCAGGGCGAAGATGGAGAGAAGCAGCAACAGAACTTTATTGAAATTGGTCTGGCCGGTACTTTAAAAGACTTCGTGTTGAAAGATTACAGAGGCAATACAGGTACAGCGTCTGGCGTCAGCTGGAATAGTCAGCCAGCAGGTTATGCCACAGATCCGGCCGATATTATCAACTATGTGTCCAAACACGATAACGAAGCTATCTGGGACAAACTTCAGCTGGAATTGCATAACGCTGGTGTAGATTTGACTCTGGAAAACAGGGTAAGGGTCAATACTGTAGCTTTAGCCATCCCCTTATTAAGTCAGGGGATTCCATTCCTGCAGATGGGGGATGATTTACTGCGTTCTAAATCCATGGACCGCAATAGCTATGACTCAGGTGATTGGTTCAACTTTGTTGATTTCAGCAAAGAAAGCAATAACTGGAACGTAGGTTTGCCTCTGGCTCAGGACAACAGTGCAAACTGGGCTACTATTGCTGCTGTTGCAACCAAATCTAATACCAAAGCCGGGCCAGAAGAAATCCGGTTCTCTTCTGATGTATTTAATGAATTTCTGCAAATTAGAAAAAGTAGTCCACTGTTTCGTCTAACCACGGGCCAGGATGTTATGGACCGTGTTGGCTTTCACAATATTGGTAAAGCGATGAAGCCAGGGCTGATAGTGATGAGCATAGATGACGGTATCGGCTTGACTGATATCGACCCTGAAACTGATGCTGTGGTGGTGGTGATCAACGGGACTTCTGCAGAGCAATCTCACAAAGTGGCAACAGCCAAAGGTTTTGTGTTACATCAGGTACAGGCCACTTCAGCAGATGAGCTGGTACAGCAGGCCAGTTTTACAGAAGCCGCAACAGAAGGTACTTTTACCGTACCTGCATACACAGCAGCAGTGTTCGTCAAACCTCAGCAAGGTGCTCAGGGCGAAGGCTTAAAAGCGGATGCGACTATGGGAGCTGCGGATATTCCGCCATATGGTTTAACCACAGTTTATGTACGCGGAGGCATGAATGGCTGGGGTGAAGTGGATGCAATGAGCTACGATGGTGATGGTGTCTACAGTGTCAGTATCACTGTTGCCGCTGGTGACTATGAGTTCAAAGTAGCATCTGCGGACTGGTCCACTGTCGATTTTGGTTCATCGGCACAACAAGTGACTCTGGGTGCAGCCAAAACCTTAAGCCGTGGTGCTTCTAACCTGAAAGTCACTTTCCCTAAAACATCCACTTATACCTTCACTGTGAATGCCGCGAACCCGGAGGCTCCGCAAATCACTGTGGCAGAGTTTGTGCCTTTTGGCGCAACTACTGTTTACCTGCGTGGTAGCATGAATGGTTGGAGTGAAAATAGCCCTCTGCAATATGAAGGCGCTGGAGTTTACAGCCTGACCGTGAATCTGGCCGCAGCCGATCATGAGTTCAAAATCGCCTCGGCGGACTGGTCCACAGTTGATTTTGGCGCAGCGGATCAGAATGTCACTTTGGGGGCTGATAAAACCCTGACTGCCCGCGGAGCCAATATGAAATTGCAGATTACTGAACAGGCTGATTATAAATTCAGCCTTAACGCAGCTAACCCTGGAGCCCCTGTACTTAAGGTAGTTAAAGCGCAGTAAAAGTCTGCCATAGATCCGATGAAAAAGGCTGTAACAAATTACAGCCTTTTTTCATTGGGTTTTCAGCACCGGTTTTTTGCATTGCAGGTTTTGCTCCGGTTTGAAGTCGTGACTGTAACGTCTTAATGCCAGACCTATTCAGCCTGTCTTGCATAGAAGCTTGCAAAGTCACTGTAGTCAGCTAAGTTTGCATTAATTTGGAGCATTGGCTCTGATCTTGTCTTGCAAATAAATCAGGCAATCCAATGAGTTGTTTGCACCAATATCATGCAAAATTTCATCAATGCTCTGCAAAGGGGCGTCATAGCCTAAGGTGAATACGTATTCATGTTGAACATTGGCGGCGATAAGTTTAACTAGTAGGGTCAGATGAATATCAACTACCAGACAGATATAAGTCTGAACAAAAAAAACAAACAAATCCGGGGATAAGGGCATGAATAAATTTAAGTTAAGCATACTTACTATGGCGATTGCGACTGCGGGAGTCAGCTCCTACAGCTATGCGCAACAAGCCGACCAGAGCAAAAAAGCAGAAACAGCCAAAGAAGAACAGATTGAAGTGATAGGGGTCACAGGTTTTCGTGGCAGCTTACAAAAAGCTCAGGCTGTAAAAATGAGCGAAAACTCCATCGTTGAAGTACTGTCAGCAGAAGACATTGGTAAGCTGCCGGATACCAGCGTGGCCGAATCTTTAGCCCGATTGCCAGGTTTAGCTGGTGAACGCCGTAATGGCCGTACCAGTGGTTTGTCTGTACGTGGTTTCAACGAAAACTACGTGGGCACCTCATTAAATGGCCGTGAATTATTAGGTATGGGTGACAACCGTGGTGTTGAATACGACCTGTACCCTTCAGAAATTGTTTCTACTGCAATGGTTTACAAAACTCCTGACGCGACGCTGATGGCGCAGGGCATAGGTGGTACTGTCGATTTGCAGACAGTCCGTCCTCTGACTGCAGAAGATACTTTTGTGGTGAACTTAAACTATGAGCAAAATGACCAGGAAGCCGGTAACCCGGATTTTGACGATCATGGTCATAAAGCCTCTATCAACTACGTTGATAAATTTGCAGATGACAAGTTAGGTTTCGCTTTGGTGTTGTCTTCTATCGAGTCACCGCGTCAGGAACAGCAGTTCCGTGGCTGGGGTTATCCTGAAGCTGCAACTACTAAAGGTGCTCCAGGCGTTACAGTACCGGATGACACTTTCATTTTAGGTGGTCATGATACCTTTACCCGTTCAGCTATGCTGAAACGTGATTCTATTGCGACCATCATTGAATACGATGCCAGTGACGATTTAAAAGTAAAGTTTGATGCTCTTTACATAGATTTCAACGAAACTGACGCGCGTCGTGGCCTGGAAGAAGGTATGGCGGAGTGGGGTACTGGTGCTTATACAGTAACTGAAGTTCAGGACGGTTTAGCGACTGCTGCCTATCACAACGGCTTCTTCTCTGTGATCCGTAACGATGCCCGTGAACAGGACGCAGAGCTGAAAACTTTTGGCCTGAATCTGGAATACAATATCAGCGATAACTGGACTACTGAGCTGGATCTGTCGACTGGTAAAGTAGATAAAACAATTACCGATGTGGAAAGTTACTCTGGTGTAGGCCGCGCTGGCGGTACAGGTCCGGACAACAGACCTATTATTGCCCGTTCATGGGTAATGACCTCTTCTGGTGCCATGTTTGGTGCTCACCCTACTATAGCTCCTGTTGATCTGACTAACCCTGCCTTAATCCGTTTAGCTGGTCCTCAGGCCTGGGGGGGGTCGTTAGCTCCTGTTCCTGCTTTCCAGGATACTGGCAATGGTTTTGGTCCTACTACAGCTCAGGATGGTTTTGTTAATAAACCTATTTTTGAAGAAGAGCTGGACAGCGTGCGCCTGCAATTTAATGGCGTTGTAGAGTGGGGCATCTTCACTGGCGTAGAAACTGGTTTTGTTTACAAAGACCGTAGCAAGAGCAAAGTCAATAATGGTGCTTACCTGACCGCTAACGTCTGGCCAAATTCAGATGCAATTCCTAACGTTTTAGGTGTGGCTGATTTAAGCTTTGTGGGTATCAATGGCGTGTTGGCCTATGACAGCTTAGCGCTGTATAACGATGGCTATTACATTTCAACTGATGCTGCATTCCTGGAAAATGGTCGTTTTGGTGACACCTACGAGATCAAAGAAAAGATCAGCACATTGTACGGTATGTTAGATATCAATACAGAAGCGGGTTCTATCCCTGTGACTGGTAATATCGGTGTACAGATTGTGAAGTCTGACCAGGAAGGTTTTGGTTTTAATGCGTCCTCGGGTAGCGACCGTTACACAGATGCTATACCTGTTTCTGCTGGTGCTGATTACACTGATGTGTTACCAAGCATGAACCTGAGTTTTGAAGTCGCAGACAGCCAGTTCATCCGCACCGCTGTGTCCAAAGTCATGAGCCGCCCACGTATGGATGACCTACGTCCAAACAGTCAGGTGACGTTCAACTTCAATGACACCAACATTCTGGATGATGATCCGTTAAACAGTGCCTTTGCAGGTAATGCGGGTAACTCAGAGCTGAAGCCGTTAGAGGCAGATCAGTTCGATTTATCTTATGAGAATTACTACCATGACAACGGTTTTATCGCGGCAAGTTTCTTCTATAAAGATCTGAAAAACTGGCACCGTAACATTACCTTAATTAATGATTTCTCTGATTATTATATCCCTGGTTATCACCAGACTTCAGCTCAGGCTACTCCGCCTAATGCACCACCAGCAACCTTCCTGGGTCGTCTGGATATTCGTCAGGACGGTTTAACTGGTTTTGTTCGTGGTTATGAAGTTCAGGCTAGCGTACCTTTTGACATCATTGATGAAGTGTTGGATGGTTTTGGTTTAGTTGCCAGTGCCACCTTTATGGACGGTGAGTTAGATGATGGTGGTCGTGTACCAGGTTTATCAGAAGAGATTTACACTCTGACTGCTTATTATGAGCGCGCTGGTTTCGAAGTTCGTGTTTCTGGTACTAAACGTGACCAGTTTGCGACTGAAACCCGCGGTCTGAGCTTAAGCTTGTCTCCAACTGTTGACCAGGGTAGTGAGCTGTGGGACGCCCAAATCGGTTATGACTTCAGCGAGTCAGGCATAGATGCATTGGATGGTCTGCGTATTTCATTGCAGGGTCAGAACTTAACGGATGAGAAAACAATCCAGAATAACCCTGGTGATTCCCGTCAGATCACTCAGTACCAGAGCTTTGGCCGTAACTTCCTGTTAGGCTTAAACTATAAGTTCTAATGCAGGCTGAGCTTGTGTCGGTTCTGTAGAACAGTCCGACAACTGACAAACTCTGTTTAAGACCCAGCCTCAAAGGCTGGGTCTTTTTTTAGGGAACAGGCATGAATCGAATAAAAAAAGTAGTGATACTGGGCGGTGGTACCGCAGGCTGGCTGAGTGCTGCTTTACTGAAAAAAGTATTAGGCGCTGTGATTGATATCGAGCTGGTTGAGTCCGATGCTATAGCTACGGTGGGAGTTGGGGAAGCCACAATTCCGCCCATCCGTCTGTTAAACCAGGTGTTGGGGATCCATGAAGCCGACTTTCTGCGCGAAACAAAAGCTACCATTAAACTGGCCATTAAGTTTGAAGACTGGCGGGCTCAGGGGGAGAGTTATTACCATAGTTTTGGCGCACCAGGCCGCAGCCTTAGTTTTTGTCATTTTCATCACTTGTGGTTGAGGGCCAGACAACAATTTGGTGATATGACTCCTATCTGGCATTACGATTTAAATTACCTCTGTGCTGAAGAGGGCAAATTTGCTCCTATTACCGCGAAAGACCCGATACTGGAATTGCCTTATGCTTATCATTTTGATGCTGGCTTATATGCAGCTTTCCTGCGTAAGTTCAGCGAACCTTTAGGGGTAGTGCGTACCGAAGGTATGGTGGAGCAGGTGACTCAACATCCAGATGGCCACATCAAAAGTTTGTTGCTCAAAGATGGTCGTGAAGTAGGAGGTGATTTATTTATTGATTGCTCAGGTTTCGTTAGTTTGTTGCTACAGCGCAAGCTGGGTGTTGGCTATGACGACTGGAGCCACTTCTTACCTTGTGACAGAGCATGGGCCGTACCAACAGCACGCTTTGAACAGACTTTGCCTTATACCAGAGCCATAGCGCATCAAGCTGGCTGGCAGTGGCGAATTCCGCTGCAGCACAGGAATGGCAATGGCATGGTATTTAGCAGCGCTCATTACACAGAGCAGCAAGCTTTAGATCTGCTGCTTGGTAATTTACAAAGCGAAGCCTTGGCTGATCCTAAACTGATTAAATTCAAAACCGGCCGTGCCCGCAAACAGTGGCACCATAATGTGATTGCCGTTGGCTTGGCCAGTGGGTTTCTTGAGCCTCTGGAATCTACCAGTATTCACCTTGTGCAGTCGGGCATAGTGCGGCTGCTGAAAATGTTTCCGCATAACGGCGTAGATCAAGCCACCCAAGCTGAATACAACAAACAATCTGAAGCTGAGTTTGTTTATATCAGAGATTTTTTGTTGCTGCATTATCATGTCACAGAGCGAACCGACAGTCAGTTTTGGCGTGACATGCGGCAACTGCAGATCCCTGATTCGTTAAAACACAAAATTGAGTTATTTCAGGCCGATGGCAGCATTTTCCGCGAGCAACACGATTTGTTCCATGATGCCTCCTGGCTGCAAGTGATGTTAGGTCAGGGCTTATTACCCCGTGATTACCATCCTTTGGCTGATAGTTTCTCTGAAACTCAGCTCAAAGAAATGCTCAAAAGCATAAAAACCATTAAACAAGAGCCGCTAGCCAAGTTGTTTTCACATGATGAATTTTTGCGTCGTGTTTGCCCAGCTTAAGCCAACTAGTGCAGTGCGCCTGTTCTGATGATGGACTGGCCTGATACAGGATTTTTATATGAGATTATTTCGTTTCTGGCTTATTTTTGCTGCCTTGCAGCTGAGCTTTGTGCTTCATGCTGCTACTTATCAGTCTCATCAGTTGTTGGGCAATAAGCTGCAGCTTCAAACCGATGAATATGGTGTATCCCTGAGTTTTAAAAGCAATGGTGCAGTTGAAGTTGTTTATCAGAAAGCTGGCCTGAAACAACTGCCATCTTTTGCTTTGGCTGCGCCAGAACAACAGCTTGCAGCAACTCTGAGTGAGCAACCAGGTCAACTTGAATTTGCAACCTCAGATCTGAAAGTTCGGATTAATAAAGTCCCGTTCCAACTTAGCTATTACCGTGGCAATGAGCTGATACTGGCGGAAGAGTCTGGCTTTTTTGCCCATGAAACTTTGCGTGGTTTTCGCTTTAAGTTGCAGCAAGACGAAAAGTTATTAGGTACAGGCGAGCGCGTTGTAGGCATGGATAGGCGCGGTCAGCGTTTACCTTTATACAACAAAGCCAGTTATGGTTACACCACCGAAGCGCAGCAAATGTATTTTGGTTTACCTGCTGTACTATCGAGCAAAAAGTACCTGGTGCTGTTTGATAACAGCGCCAGTGGTTTTGTTGACTTAGGTAAAACGGAAAAAGATGTACTGCAGTTTGAAGCTGTGGCTGGTCGCACCTCTTATATAGTGATGGCGGCAGCTACTTATCCAAAGTTGATTGAGCAGTACGTCACTGTCACAGGTAAACAACCGCTGCCACCCCGCTGGGCTTTTGGTAATTTTGCCTCCCGTTTTGGTTATCACACCGAAGCCGAAACCCGCGCCATAGTGGATAAATTTGCCGCTGAAGACTTTCCGCTGGACGCTGTAGTGCTGGATTTATACTGGTTTGGACCTGATATTCAGGGTCATATGGGCAATCTGGCCTGGAATAAAACCGCCTTTCCAAACCCTAAAGGCATGATCAGCGACTTTAAAACCAAAGGTGTCAATACTGTGCTCATTACTGAGCCTTTTGTGTTAAGCACGTCCAGTCGTTGGGATGAAGCGGTCAAGGCCAAAGCTTTAGCCAAAGATTTAGCTGGTAAGCCTAAAACCTTCGATTTTTATTTCGGTAATACTGGTCTGGTGGATGTGTTTTCAAAAGAAGGCAGCCACTGGTTTGAAGGCATTTATAACGAGCTGGCCAACTATGGTGTGGCAGGCTGGTGGGGCGATTTAGGTGAGCCTGAAGTGCATCCGACTGATGCTATTCATAGCATAGGCACTGCGGATGAAATCCATAATGCCTATGGTCATCGTTGGGCCGAACTGCTGTACCAAAACCGTTTAAACCAGCAACCAGCGCAGCGCCCTATGATTATGATGCGTTCTGGTTTTGCCGGTTCGCAGCGCTTTGGCATGATCCCCTGGACTGGTGATGTCAGCCGCAGCTGGGATGGTTTAAAACCTCAGGTCGAGTTGTCGCTGCAAATGGGCTTGTTAGGTATGGCCTATACCCACTCTGATTTAGGTGGTTTTGCTGGTGGAGAGGTGTTTGATAAAGAAATGTATATCCGCTGGTTGCAGTACGGTGTATTCCAGCCGGTGTATCGCCCTCATGCACAGGAGCAAATAGCGCCGGAGCCTGTGCTGCATGACCAGGAAACCAAAGATATTCTGCGTGACTATGTGAAATTACGTTACCGCTTATTCCCCTACAACTACACTCTGGCGTATCAAAACAGCAGTACTGGCATGCCACTGATGCGGCCGTTATTTTTTGAAAATGAAGCTGATACCAGCTTAATCACTAATAAAGACAGTTATTTGTGGGGCGATGCCTTTTTAGTCACGCCGGTCACAGCTGCAGGAGTCAAGTCTGTTGCAGTGCAATTGCCTCAAGGCGTCTGGCTGGATTACTGGACAGGCAAAGTTTATCAGGGTGGCCAAACTATTGAGCAGCCAACAGATTTAACCAGCTTGCCAGTGCTGGTGCGGGCGGGTTCTTTTGTGCCTATGGTAAGCGCGGTACAAAGCTTAAAGGACTACAGCAGTCGCCAGTTAGAGCTGCATTATTATCATGACCAGTCCGTTACCACTGCTAAAGGCCAGATGTATGAAGATGATGGTGTATCACCTGATTCGCTCAAAAATGGCCAGTATGAGTTGCTGACTTTTAGTGCTAAAGCAAACAATAACCTGACACTGGAACTGAACCGGACCGGCTTAGGCTATGTCGGTATGCCAAAACAGCGTGAAGTCACTTTGGTTGTGCATCAATTGGCTAAAGCTACTGCAGTGCTGGTTAATGGCCAAACATTGAAATGGGTGGGTTCAGAAGCAGAGCTCAGCGTAGGGACCGCATGGTTTGATAAGGCTAAGCAGCAAGTGCGACTCAAGTTGAATTGGGATCAAGCTAAAGTGAAGGTGGTGCTGTAATGACAGCTATTCATCCAATAAAGTTAGTGCTGCTGAGTTTGACCTTACTGACTCCTGCGGCTTATGCCAGTAAAATCGACCATCTGGAGCCTGCCTTTTGGTGGGCTGGTATGAAAGACTCCAAGCTACAACTTATGGTGCATGCCAAGGATATTCAACAAGCTAAAGTGCAACTGAATTATCCCGGCGTCACACTCACTGGGCTGCAAAAGGTCGAAAACCCCAATTATCTGTTTGTGGATTTAGATCTCAGTCCTGATGTGAAACCCGGTAGTTTTGATCTGGTGTTTACAAAAAATGGCAAAACAGTAGCCAAGCATAACTACAGCTTATTGGCTCGTCAGCCAGGCTCAGCACAGCGTCAGGGCTTTAGCCAAAAGGATCTGGTTTATCTGATTACACCGGATCGTTTTGTAAACGGCAATCCCACTAATGACGAAGTGAAAGGCTTAAGCGAAGGGCTCAACAGAGGTAACCCAGGCGGCCGGCACGGCGGGGATATTGCCGGTATGCAGCAGGCTTTGCCTTATTTACAGCAGCTGGGTGTGACGCAAATATGGCCTCAGCCACTGACAGAAAATAATAGCCCAGCTTATTCCTACCATGGTTATGCGGCCACGGATCTGTATAAAATCGACCCACGTTTTGGCAGCAACAGTGACTATAAAAATTTTGTGTCAGAAGCCAAAAAACTCGGTATAGGCGTAATTCAGGACATAGTGGTGAATCACATAGGTTCAAACCATTGGTGGCTTAAGGACTTACCTGAACAAAGCTGGCTAAACTACAACGCCAGTTTCCATCCGACTAACCATGCCCGCACCACGGTACAAGATCCTTATGCTGCCAAAGTGGATGCCAAAGCTTTTGTTGATGGCTGGTTTGTCGACACCATGCCGGATTTAAATCAGCGTCATCCGTTACTTGCCACTTATCTGATCCAAAACTCAGTCTGGTGGGTGGAATACGCCAATCTATCCGGTATCCGTGAAGATACTTATTCCTATGCCGACAAGGACTTTTTAACGGCATGGTCAAAGCGCCTGATGAGCGAGTACCCAAATTTTAATATTGTCGGTGAAGAGTGGAGTGCCAATCCTGTCGTGGTGTCGTACTGGCAGAGGGGTAAACAGAATAGCGATGGTTACCAGTCTTTTACCCCCAGCATGATGGATTTCCCGCTGTATTACGCCTTACTGGCTGCGCTGACCGAACAAGAAGCCTGGGATAAAGGCTGGGTTAAACTCTATGAGGCTTTGGGCAATGATGTGATCTATCCGGATCCAACCAACTTAGTGCTGTTTGAAGGCAATCATGATACTGCTCGTTTGTTCTCTTTGTTAAATGAAGACAGAGACTTGTATCGGATGGCGCTCATTTACTTGCTGACAGCACCCCGTATTCCGCAGCTTTACTACGGCACTGAAATTCTGAAACAAAGTCCTAAGCAGCGTGACGATGGTTTGGTGCGCAGCGATTTCCCCGGTGGCTGGCCCGGTGATGCAGTGAATGCTTTTACCGGACAAGGCTTAAGTAAAGTTCAGCTTGAGGCTCAGCAACTGGTGAAAAAGCTGGCGAATTACCGCAAAACCAATACGGCATTGCAGCAAGGAAAGATGAAGCATTTCAGCCCTGTCGAGGGTGTATACAGCTATGTGCGCTATCAGGAGAACAGTCAGGTTTGGGTATTTTTTAATAAAAACGCCGAAGTAAAAACTGTTGATTTAAACCGTTACGTTGAGTTAATGCCTGCCCATGCCCGTTTTAAAGATGTGCTGACAGGCCAACCTATCCAGACTAAAGGGCAATTGCAATTAGCCGGCCGTAGCAGTGTGCTGCTGGAGCTTCAATAGGGTAAAGGTGGGATTTTAAGTAGTTTTAATACCAAATTACGACCGGCCCGAAGCAAAGGATAGCTAAAGCGGGCGCGGCGCGCTGATCTGAACCAACTCAGCCAGAGCCTGTTGCGCCAGTTGGGTTCGTTCATGCAAGCCAATAACTGCACAACCTCTGCGCCTTTTAACCAGCGTCCTTCCAGCTTCAGCAGCATAGTTTGATTCAGCACCAGAGCCTGCTGCTGTAGTTCTGCCAGTAACAAGGGCTCTTGTTCTGGCAAATCTCTGGCATTGAGTAAAACCAGTTCACCATACTGCTGGCGCAGACGTTGTGCCGCTACATAATTGCGGCACAAAGGGCAATCACCATCATAGATCAGTACCAGTTGTTGCATATGCTGCCTTATTATTGAAAGCTCTACTGTAACTGAAAATCCAGAGCTTTGGTCTGTGGCGATAAAATAGCCGCTTTTTGATTGGCGAAACAGCGACACAGGGTTAAACTAGTAAGTAGTTTAATTTCTGGCCGCCAGTCCAGATGGAGTTTGTCATGATTAACAATGTCACCACGGGTTATATTCCTTCAACCTCTACCGCCAATACTGCGGCAACTCAGGCCCCGGCTAGTTCTTCTGCTACAAGCAGCAGTCCGGCATCGGCCAGCAAAAAAGCGGAATTGGAATTTAGTCCGGGACGTAACTCTGCCAAAGATTATTCTGCTGTGCAGCAAAGTCTGGCTAAAGGCAAAGGTGCAGTGGAAAGTGCTCAGGCAGCTACTACTGATATCAAAGACTCTTTGGTGAAAGTGCGTGAAGTGGCCACTAAGCTGGCGGATGATTCCTTAGCAGCGCCGCAACGCGAAAAGTTACAAAAAGAATATGCGTCATTACGTTCAGGTATAGAAAAGTCGCTGGAAAGTGCCAGCTATAAAGGTGCTGATGGTGGCAAAGGCGTCAATCTGCTGACAGATAAAGATGCGACAAAAGTAACCACCAACAGTTATGGCAGTCAATCTGAGCTAAGCAGCAGTAAACTGGATAAAAGCTTAGGTTTACCGGAAAAAATTGGTTCTGCTGCTGATGCAAAAGCCTTGCTAAATGGTAAAGAAGGCAAAACCAGCGCTTTAGCTTCAGCCGAAAAATCTGTGAATGAAAGTTCAGAACGTTTAGCCAAAGAAGACAAAAAGCTCAAAGCTCAACTGGAAACCGCCACAGCAGTCAGCAAAGCGGCGAGCAGCCTTGAAGCTGAGCGTACAGGAGGCCGTAATCCAAGCCGTACTGTGCCTGATGAAGAAAGTAGAGCTGCGTTATTAAAGCAAGCGGATGAAACCCGTCAGCAGCTGAAGCAACAAACTTTGGGTTTAGGTAATAAAGATCAAGGCGCACGCTCTTTGCTGAGCCTGTTCAGTTAAGCCACTCCAATGCGAAATCCGCTGGATATTTATCGTACTACCCGTCTTTTAGCGTCGAACACCAAAGCCCTTGAGGCCCAGGTGTTTCGCCGTGTCTTGTATCAATTAGAACAGGCACGACAAGGCTCTGAACTGGAGCAAGTTAAGGCTCTGGCTGATGTCAGAGTGCTGTGGTTGACAGTGCTGGGTTTAGTGACAGATCCGGACAATCATCTGCCGTCCGCTTTGCAACACAATTTACAGCAATTGGCGAGCGCCGTGATTGTGGAATTGGATTTGCCTGTTGCGGAGCAGGACAGGGACTGGCTGGTACAAGTGACCAGTCAAATCGCTGCCGGTCTGGAAGACTGATTTAGTCTGAAGCGTTAACCATCAACCCGTTCAGACATTTATCCGGTTTGAGCGACCACTAGTCGCAGTCGACGCCTTTCAACTGGACAATAGCCTCCTTTTCTTTACACTGGTTTTGCGTAAAAACCAAATAACTATACCCAAAGTAATTGGAGTTGCAGGGAGAGCCCGCGTCAACACAGCTGCAGCTTCAGGTGCGAAGGGAATAAAAACAATTCCAGGAAGAAGCATGTTAAAAAAAACCACGCTAGCCCTCGCTGTGCTGATGGCACTGACAGGCTGTGACAAAGCCCAAACTCCGACTCAATCCACTGAAACCCCAACAGCAGCTGTAGCTGAAGTTAAGACCTTAACTTCAGGTATTGAAATCGCCAATATGGATACCAGTGTCAAGCCGCAACAGGACTTTTTCCGTTATGTAAACGGTAACTGGCTGGCAAAAACTGAAATTCCCGCTGACAAAGGCCGCTGGGGTAGTTTTGATGAGCTACGTGAAAATGCCGACAAGCAAGTTCTGGCCATAGTGCAGGAGCTGGCTGCTAAAACTGCAGAACCAGGCACAGACAATCAGAAAATCTCTGATTTTTACCGCTCCTACATGGATACAGCCAAACTGGATGCGTTAGGTTTAGAGCCGTTAAAAGCTGATTTTGCCAAAGTAGATGCACTGACTTCTCATGCCGACTTAGCCAAACTTTGGGGCGAGTTACAGGCCGATCGAACCGGCACTCCTGTAGTGTTATATGTTGGCCAGGATCAGAAAGCTTCTGATCAATACATTACTCAAGCCAATCAGGCAGGTTTAGGTATGCCTGACCGCGACTATTATCTGAATAGTGATGAAAAATCGAAAGAAATTCAGCAAAAGTATCAGGCTTATATCAGTAGAGTGGCTGAACTGGCTGGTTGGACTGATCCGGCAAAAGTAGCAGCTACAGTTTATGCCATTGAGAGCAAATTGGCCGAAGCTCAGTGGAGCCGCATCCAAAACCGTGATAGGAATGCGACCTATAACAAACTCAGTCTGACTCAACTGGCCGAAACAGCGCCAGGTTTTGATTGGGCGGCTTTGTTAAGCGCAGCCAAACTGGCTGACGTAAAAGAGCTGGTGGTACGCCAGCCCACTTATCTGACGGCTTTTGCCAAATTGCAAAGTGAGATACCTGTAGCAGACTGGCAAACTTACTTAAAATTCCACTTGGTTCGTGCCAATAGCCAATTATTGGCCAGCAGCTTTGATCAGGCCAGTTTTGAGTTTTACGGTAAAACCTTGTCAGGCTTAGAAGCACAGCGTGATCGTGAGAAACGTGCTGTGTCTGCACTGGAAGAGTCTTTAGGTTTTATGTTGGGTAAAATCTATGTGGAACGTCACTTTAAGCCTGAAGCCAAAGAGCGTATGGATCAACTGATCAAAAACCTGAGAGTTGCCTTTAAGCAGGCTATTGATGGTCTGGAGTGGATGAGCCCTGAAACCAAAAAAGCGGCGCAGGAAAAGCTGACTAAGTTTAACGCTAAGATTGGTTACCCGGATGTATGGCGTGACTACAGCTGTCTGGAAATAAAAGCGGATGATTTAATTGGCAATATGCAGCGTAGCAGCCAATGTGAATTTGACCGTATGGTGGCCAAATTAGGCAAAGCTGTGGACCGTACTGAATGGGGTATGACACCTCAGACAGTCAATGCTTATTACAGCTCTACCATGAATGAAATTGTGTTCCCTGCCGCTATTTTGCAGCCACCATTTTTTAATGTGGATGCCGATGATGCAGTGAACTACGGCGCTATAGGTGGTGTGATAGGTCATGAAATTACCCATGGTTTTGATGATCAGGGCCGTCGTTCAGATGGGAATGGCAACTTAACCGATTGGTGGCAGCCAACAGATGCAGAGCAGTTTAAAAAACGTGCTCAGCTGATGATTGACCAGTACAGTGCGTTCAACCCTATTGATGATTTAAAACTGCAAGGCGCTTTAGGCTTAGGTGAAAACATTGCCGATTTAGGGGGATTAACTGTGGCTTTTAAAGCCTATCAAAACTCATTGAATGGCAAACCTGCTGCTGTGATAGATGGTTTCAGCGGCGATCAGCGTTTCTTTATGGGCTGGTCTCAGGTCTGGCGTATCAAGTTCCGTGATGCGTCCTTGCGTCAGCAAGTGATCACCGGACCTCACTCGCCTGGTATGTACCGAGTGTTGGGGGTGTTATCGAATATGCCTGAGTTTTATCAGACCTATGATGTGAAGCCTGGTGATGGCATGTACCGTGAAGAAGCGGTGCGGGTTAAAATCTGGTAACAGAACAAAATCAAATTCAGGGGCGCTTTTTAGCGCCCTTTCACTTTATAACAAGGCAAGGCATAGTAAGGCTGTGCCCTGGTCTGAATACGTATTCATCTTGTTGTGCAGCATGTATCACTGTTCTAATCGGGCACCCGATAAAAGCAAGTGCAGCACAATCAGACTGACACAGCGATCTCAGGTGAAAGGTCGGCAGACTAAAAGCCAGAGTGCTTCGCCAGAGATTCACAGCGTATTTTATTCAAGAGTGGCTGATGAAAGGATAAAAATCCTTAATACAGCTGCCGGACTCAACAGGACAACGATATGCAACAAAAGCCTAATCTCAGTTTCTGGCAGATCTGGAACATGTGTTTTGGATTCCTTGGCATCCAGTTTGGTTTTGCTTTGCAAAACGGTAACGTCAGCCGTATTTTCCAGACGCTGGGCGCCAGCATAGATGAAATCCCTATTTTGTGGATAGCTGCACCTTTAACAGGGTTGCTGGTTCAGCCTTTGATTGGCCATTTCAGCGATAAAACCTGGACTAAACTGGGCCGCCGCCGACCGTTTTTTCTTTATGGCGCTATAGTCACTACGCTCGCTTTGTTTTTTATGCCAAATTCCCCAGGCTTATGGATAGCAGCCGGTATGTTGTGGATTTTAGATGCGGCTATCAACGTGACTATGGAGCCATTCCGTGCTTTTGTTGGTGACAATTTAAATGCCAAACAACGTCCCATGGGTTTTTCCATGCAAAGCTTTTTTATTGGTATCGGTGCTGTAATAGCTTCTGCTTTGCCCTGGATCCTGACGAACTGGTTTAATGTTGCAAACACAGCGCCTGAAGGTCAGATACCCGACTCAGTGAAATATTCCTTTTACACAGGCGGAGCTGTGTTACTGCTGGCTGTGCTTTGGACTGTGATCCGCAGCAAAGAATATAGCCCGGCTGAACTGGCACAATATGAAAAAGCGGAAATGGCCGAGCCGCATCATCAGGCGCCGGCTATGCAGCCTGCGGGTTCAGGTAAAACCTACTTTCATCGTGGCTGGGCTTTTGTGCTGGTTGGTATTATTTGCCTGACTGTAGTGTACAACTGGGACATGGATAAACAGCTGTATATTTTGGGTGGTGGTTTAGCAGCATTTGGTTTGTTGCAATGGCTGACCAGCTGGTACAAAACCAAAGAAAACTACACTATGCTGGTGCAAATCATCGACGATTTGTACAGCATGCCTATTACGATGCGGCGTTTGGCTGTGGTGCAGTTTTTCTCCTGGTTTGCGTTGTTTTCCTTATGGATTTACACCACAGCAGCTGTTACAGCCACTCACTATGGCAGCAGCGATACCACCTCTGCCGCTTATAACGAAGGTGCGGATTGGGTAGGTATTCTGTTTGCGATTTACAATGGTTTTGCCGCTATCGCCGCTTTGTTAATTCCAATTATGGTACGTAAATCCAGCATTCAACTGACTCATAGTTTTAACCTGGTTTGTGGCGCTTTTGGTTTATTTGGTTTTATGTGGATTGAAGATCCGCTGATGCTCTGGATCCCAATGATAGGTATAGGCATGGCATGGGCGTCGATTTTATCCCTGCCTTATGCTTTATTAGCCGACAGCCTGCCCGCCAATAAAATGGGGGTCTACATGGGTATATTTAATATCTTTATCGTGTTACCACAGTTGCTGGCGGCCAGTATTTTGGGTTCCTTAGTTAACCATCTGTTTGAGAAGCAAGCCATTTATGCTTTAGTCATAGGTGGGGTTAGCTGGATTATTGCGGCCTTGTATGTGCTCAGAGTGAAAACACGCCGTCTGGCTTCTAAATAATCAGCCCCTTGATGGTTCTCCCGCTTCTGGCCATGTTTCGCGATGGACAGGCCAGAAGCACCTGTTTCTTATTCTTTGATTAGTTTTTCTGCCATCTGAATTGCGCCCAAAGCTGGCGCTGTTTATCAGTCATAAAACTCCAGGCTAAAATCCGGCTTTGTTTATTACCCTGGTGCATCTCCAGTAACTGCTGTTCAGCGCCCAATGCAGTCAGTTGCTGCTGCAGCGCTGGCAGGTTCTGTTGTTTTGACACCAGGCTACTAAACCACAAAACTTGTGAGCTATAACTCTGACTCTGTTCTATCATCAGGCGGATAAAGGCAGCTTCTCCGCCATCACACCAGAGTTCATGCGAACGGCCGGCAAAGTTTAATTCGGCGCTGTTAAGCCGAAGATTACGGGCTTTACGTTGACTGCCTGCTGTGGCCTGTTCAGCCGAGGTATGAAAAGGGGGGTTGCATAAGGTCAGGTCAAATACGTCATCAGTTTGAATAATGCCATGGAAAATATGGGCCGGGTTTTGTTGTGGTCTTAAGGCTATTTTATGCTGCAACTGATTCTGTTCAATTAACAGCGCAGCGGCCGCCAAAGCTTGCGGATCCAGCTCTGCAGCCGTGACTTTCCAGCCATATTCAGCCTGCGCCAACAAAGGATAGATCAGGTTCGCACCACAACCTATATCCAGTAGTTGCACTTTTGCACCTGTAGGTAATTTGTTTTTGTTTAGCCTGGCTAACAGATCTGCCAAGTAATGCAGATAGTCCGCCCGACCAGGTACCGCAGGACATAAAAATCCATCTGGTAGCTGCCAGTGTTCAACAGAGTACAACTGTTTTAACAGCGCCTGATTCAGAGTTTTGACGGCCTCAGGGTTTGCAAAGTCGATGGAAGCTGTGCCATAGCCATTATCCCGGACAAAAGCAGTTAACGCAGGAACTGCCGCACAAAGGGCGGAAAAATCATAGGGCTGCTGGTGTTTGTTACGTGGATGCAGAGTTTTGCCAGATATGTTCATCAGAATGACCAGGGCTGCAGCTTACTAGTCTGCAGCACCACTAGAGTGACGGATAATGATTTTGGGCTGAATTTCAGTCAGCTCCACGTGTTGATGGTTAATCAGTTTTAGCAAATTGACCACCAACATTTCGCCTGCCAAAGAGGTATTCTGCTGAATAGTGGTTAAGGCTGGCGAGGAAAAAGAAGCCACAGGAATATCATCAAAGCCCACAACTGCTACATCCTCTGGTACTTTCAGGCCTTTTTTCTGGAGAGCGCGGATAGCGCCTATAGCGATCAGATCACTGGCGCAAAATAATGCATCAAAACTTTTGCCCTGAGCATGCAATTCATTAATAGCATCAAAACCTGCTTGCTCTGTTGAAATAGCATCCAACTGCGCCACTGTATCTTCGGCTATTCCTGCTTGCTGTAAAGCGTGCACCATACCTTGATAGCGGGCTAAAAACTCAGGGCTGTTATCGGACGCATTACCAATAAAAGCAAAGCGTTTTCTGCCTTGCTGCAACAGGTGCTCGCCAGCCAGTTTGCCACCTTGCAGATTATTACTGCGAATCGTAAATTCAGGATGGCCATGCACTTCCGCGCCCCAGCAAACAAAGTGGGTTTGTTGGGCTAACAGCGTATTAAGTTTTTCTTCGTAGTCTTTGTAGTCGCCGTAACCTAATAAGATAATGCCATCGGCTTTTTTGCTGTCTTCATAGTCGGCATGCCAGTCATTGCTTAATTGTTGGAAAGAGACTAACAAGTCGTGACCACGCTGACTACAGGCGCGGGTAATGCTGCCAAGCATAGCGAGGAAAAACGGGTTAATTTGTGATTCGTCTACAGTAGGGTCTTCAAACAGCAAAAGCGCCAAAGTACCAGTCGTCTGTTTGCGCAAGTTACTGGCATTTTTATCCACCTTGTAATTGAGCTGCTTGGCAATAGCGAAAATTTTATCTTTGGTTTCCTGATTAACAGCCGGACTGTCACGCAATGCACGTGAAACTGTGGATTGCGATACGCCGGCCAGGTAGGCGATATCAAAAGAGGTCGCTTTTCCTTTCATTGGTGTCATCGGGGCTATTCCTGGCTGATCTGTTGACTTCATATACCCTTCTTACTTGAAGCTGCAGCTGCGTTGACTGCGCTCTATAGCCCCAGTCACATAGAATACCTATGCTCTTGGGGTCTCTATCTCTTGTCGCCTTGCTGCAGCTCCAATTAATTTGGGTAATACCCTTCTTACTTGAAGCTGCAGCTACGTTGACTGCGCTCTATAGCCCCAGTCACATAGAATACCTATGCTCTTGGGGTCTCTATCTCTTGTCGCCTTGCTGCAGCTCCGGATCCCGTTTTTCAGAGTGGTACTGCGCGCATTAATGGCAGGCATCATAGCATTAAATTGCCTTGTTGGATCCTTTTCACTCGGGGCCAAACTTAGCTGATAAGCGGATTTAAATACGTATATTTCTTAGTAATAGATCCTGGAAGTCCGGCACTATAGTGCTGCTACCCTATGCGTCAATTTGTGTGAAGTTGTTAACTTTACTTAAGCTGTTTTGCATTAACTGCTAGAGTATGCGCATGAATAGATTGGGTGACCTGTCGATGAAATTAGTAGTGTGGCTTTTTGTCATCTTTCTCAGTGGCAGCGGTGCCGCCTGGGCATGTGCCACAGGCGAAGAAACTTGTGTAGGGGATGAACAATTTCAGTTGTCTGTTGCGGTGGGCGCAGGTCAACGAAGCAACCCTTTGTATGATGGTAAAAGTTTTCCGATGCTGATTTTGCCGGATTTCAGTTATTACACTGATACCTGGTTTGTCGACAATGGAACTTTTGGCTACAGCCTGGTGCAGAACGAGCAATTTGCCGTCAGTCTGGTGACCAGGTTGAATTCGGAAAAAGGTTATTTTCAGCGCTGGTTTGCCGGTAACGTGATTACGATGAGTGGTTCGAGCGCACTGTTACCTCCAGCAGTGGAAACAGGCTCAGAAAAGACGATGAGTAATGTGTCAATTGGACATGTGAAAAAGCGACCCACAGCTTTGGATGCCGGATTACAGCTAAACTGGTTTGGTGAACAGTGGCAAAGCAGGGTGAATTTTTGGCAGGACGTCAATTCGAAATACAATGGACAGAATGCGAGCTGGAGTTGGTCAGGTTACTGGCCTCTGGCCGGAGGCAAGTTCGACCTGACGACAACACTGTATTGGAAAAGCTCTAAACTAATAGATACCTATTATGGCGTTGGGGAAGATGAGCTGTATTATCTGGAAAGATATAAAGGCCGTGACAGTTGGCAACCCGAACTAAGGTTAGGCTGGCAGAAAGCTCTGACGTCTCGCTGGTCATTACTGACTTTTTATAGATATCTGCATTTGGATGATGCTATGACCGATAGTCCTTTAGTCAAGGACGATTCAGTGCAGACCTGGTTTGTAGGTATGAGTTATCGTTTTTATTGAAGCAAGGATAGGGAATGTTAGGGCTGTTATTCGCTGGTAATTTGTTGCTGGCAAACGCCCAACCCTCTGAGTGCGAGGCTGAATTATGCTGGTCGGTGAGTCCGGCTTTTTGTGTTGCTGCAACGCCGGAGCAAAGCTGTGAAGCACAGCTTAGTGTTAGTTGGTACAGCAACAAGGCACAAAATCTATGCCTGTATTTTGCTCAGCAGCAAATGCAGTGCTGGAGTCAGGCGCAACAGGGGCAGTGGCAGCAGTTTTTAAGCTGGTCGGGAAAGACGGAAGTCAGATTGCAAAATGACAACCACGTGTTGTTACAAAAAGAGTTAATTGTATTAAGTCGCCAGCCGGAAAAAAGAAGACGCCTGGTGGCGCCCTGGAGTGTGTTTTAATGCAAAAAATCTTATTGGTTGAAGACGATGCCCGTTTGGCTGCCTTAGTGCAAAATTTCCTGCAGCAGCAAGGCTTTGAAGTCCGGCTGGAAAGTCGTGGTGATACAGTTCCCGCGATTTGTCAGACCTGGCAGCCTGATCTGATGATCCTGGATCTGATGTTACCAGGTATGGATGGTTTCACCATTTGTCGTACTGTGCGTCCCTGGTTTACGGCTCCTATTTTGATGCTAACAGCCAAGCAGGGGGATATTGATCAGGTACTGGGATTAGAGCTTGGTGCTGATGATTATGTGATTAAACCTGTAGAGCCCCGCGTACTGCTGGCCAGGGTACATGCTTTATTAAGACGCGGTAGCCCGGCGCCTAAGTCTGATAATCAGGAACTCAGCTTTGGTCAGTTGACGCTGAATAACAGCGCCAGAGAAGCGCATTTTGGTGGGCAATTGGTGGAATTGACCAGTTATGAATTTGATTTGTTGTGGATGTTAGCCAAACATGCGGGGCAAACTGTCAAACGTGAAGCTATCCATAAACAAATTATTGGACGTGAGTACGATGGTCTGGACCGTACCGTAGATGTCCGGGTGTCACATTTACGCCGCAAACTGAATGACAATGCCGAAACACCTTTTCGCATCAAAACAGTCTGGGGCAAAGGTTATTTGTTTGTGGCTGATGCCTGGAATGATTAAAGTCCTGAAGATTCAACTTATTACGTCGTGGCCATGGTGTTTTCACTTTGTTGCCACGCCATTGCGGTCTTGTGCCGATTTGATATTTAAGCCTAACCATAGGCTTTACTTCGGGTTGAGTTAGTGTCCAGATTATTTCTGCATTTTTACCTCTTTATTTCCTTAGTGTTGGTCGGAGTTGGCTGGACTGTCGAGCGACTCTGGCAGGAAACTCAAAGTGAGGTACCCCCCTGGGTGCTGTTAGTCGCCGAAAATCTGGCAGGACAATTGAGTACTCAGGCTTTACCTGCGGCTAAGCTGTCTTCTGATTTAGTAGCGACTATGCTGCCCGCTGGCAGCATTTTATGGTCTGACACTGAGCTGGCAGCCTTGCAAGCCGGTCAGGTAGTACCCTTATTTACGCGGGATCAGGTATTTTTTTACGCCATGCAACAAGGCAACTTATGGCAACTTGGACCTGCTGATTTAGCTGAAAATACAGTGCCCTCATACTGGTTCAGTTTACTGTTTCTGGGGCTGCTTGCTGTGGCTGTCTGGTTATGGCTTTGGCCAGTTGCCCGCGATATTCAAAAGCTGAAACAGCAGTTATCAGACCCAAAGGCCACAGCTGCTGTGCCCGTACGCTCTTTTATTGCCCCTATAGCAGCTAGTTTTGAACAAATGCGGCAACAAATTCAACGTTTGCTCGGATTACAACGTGAAATGACTCAGGCTGTTTCGCATGAACTTCGCACTCCGTTAGCCAGGTTAAGTTTTGCGCTGGAACTGTCCGCTTTACCTGCTGAGGAAAAACAATTAATGCTCAATGATGTCAAAGAGCTGGAGCAGCTGGTTGATGAGATGTTGGATTATGCCCGGTTGGAATCCACCCAGCCTCAATTGAAGTTGCAGCACGTGGATCTTTCGGAGTTGCTGCAGAATTTGGTTGAAAAGCTATCTGCTTTGCCTGGAGCCGCTATTGAATTGCAGGTAAAGCAATGTTGTGTTTATGTCTGCGACGGTCACTATCTGGAAAGAGCAGTGCAGAATCTGCTGGTTAATGCCAAAAGATATGCCTGCAACAAGGTTTTGTTATCACTGCATTCCGGCACAGAGGCTGTCGAAATTTGGGTTGAGGATGATGGTCCTGGTATAGCACCTGAGCTAAGAGCTGAAGTGCTGAAACCTTTTGTCCGTTTAGATCCCAGCCGACAAAAAGGTTTTGGTGGTTTTGGCCTGGGCCTGGCTATTGTTTGTCGTGTGCTGGAGTGGCACAAAGCCAGTTTGTCAGTCGGGGAAAGTCAGGCAGGTGGAGCAAGCTTCAGAATAAAACTGCCGTTAGTTCCATGAACCAGCGGCAGCAAAACGCCTTTAAAGACCGAGATCTTTTAGAAAATCATCATCCACGTCAGCGGATGTCATAACTTCTACAGGTTCAGCGTCGGTTGCGTTTGTATTGGCGATAATGTCGTCCGGATTTTCATCCTGCACCGGGCTAAAATCATGCAGCTGGATAAACTCAGTTTTATCCATCGACAGTTCCATGTAGAAAATAGCGTGGTTTGGCGTGCTAAAAGTGACCCGGCGTGCCTGAGGCTGGTCCAGCTGGGTATTGATCATAATTTGCACTTGTTTATTAATCGCCATCATTTTAGGTTGGCTTTGATTAATAGAGGTTTGCAGCTCCATTCTGACTCTGTTGGTAAAGTCGCCGACTATTTGATTCATCAGCTCACCCATCACGTTACCTACTTCGTCAGAGGTATGGAAGTTAGCCAACTCAGATTCTGGCATTCCCATACTCATCATGTATTTACGGTAAATCTCCATGGCGGCCTGTGAGGTGAAGTTGATGATGACCAACCCAGAAAAACCGCCATCAAACAACACAAAACAGCCCAGATCAGGACGTAAGCAGGTCTTCTGGATTTTTTGTACCATAGGAGAATAAGCAACTTTATCGTTGCCAGCAGCAGCTAAAACCTGAGTCACTGAATGACAGAGGGTGAGCAATATTTCTTCTGTAGTAATTACTTTAGTTTTTTTCATCTCATAAACCCGGCTAAGCGACAACATTAACCTTAGTATATCTCTATTCCAACGCATAAGACTATAAAAAGCCTGAGGCTTTATGTTAACGATACGGTGTACCTGGTAATCTGATGCATAAATTAAACAAGGGTCGGGATAGATGACCGAACAAGAAAAAATGGCAGCTGCGTTATGGTTTAATCCAGCAGACAAAAGCCTGGCTCTGCAGCGGAAACAAGCAAAAGCGCTATGCCAACAGATGAATCAACAAGGGCCTTTGCCTTTTAAGGTTCATCAACAACTGGCAACTCAGCTTTTTGGTAAAGTAGGTAGCTGCTATATCGAGCCTCACTTTTTCTGTGATTATGGATATAACATAGAACTTGGACAGAATTTTTATGCCAACCATAACTGTGTCATATTGGATGCAGGAAAAGTCAGTATTGGTGACGATGTATTACTGGGACCCGGGGTACAGATCTACACTGTGACTCATCCTCTGGACGCAGCCCAGCGCAAAGCAGGGCTGGAGCAAGGCCATGCCGTCACTATCGGCAATTCAGTGTGGATAGGAGGGGGCGCTATAATTTTGCCTGGTGTCAATATAGGAGAAGGCGCAGTTTTAGCAGCAGGAGCTGTAGTGACGAAAGATGTAGCTGCTCATGTTGTGGTGGCAGGTAATCCTGCGCAGATTATTAAGACATTGGGCTAAAGTCTTTTTTTCGCATGAAGCTGCTGAAGTTCACCTGATTCAGTCAGATGAAGCAGGCCTGAGTTAAACTTTGCCTGCAACTCAGCGTTCCAAAAGGCGGCAGGATAATCGACGGATGGAAAAATCTTCTGGATTTGTATGCTGCCCGGCCCATAATTTTTTTCCGCATAATAGGCCAGTACCTTCTCATCACCTACCATCAGTTGCACTCTGTTATTCATCAGTAGCTCAAATTGCTTTTGCCGGTCAGCTTCTTCCAGATAATGAGCTTTTTTGATCACTGCTGCGAAATCAGGTCCTAAGACTTCGCTGGCCTGTTGATATGCCACTATGGTTTTGTCTTTTAAATCTTCCAGCGTGGTGATGTTCAGAGGGGTACCGCTTTTACTAACCACAACATCCAGTACAGTAAAGTACGGCTGACTGTAAAAAGCGCCAGGGTAAGGCACCGCAACCGGGCTGGCTATATCCAGTTTATGTTCTGAGAAGAGTTTCAGTAAACGGCTGTAGCTATAGAGTTCGAATTCAGCTTCGATTCCTTCACGCTGCAAAATAGTTCTGACAATATCAAAATCCAGCCCGGTGATTTCTCCCTGAGCATTACGATAAGCCCAAGGGGCCGAGTCATGTAATCCAACTTTGATCGGTGCTGCTTGAGCCAATAAACACCAAAGACTAATCAATAGAATGAGCTGTTTCATAAGAACTCCGGCAATACGAGCGGCAGCTAAACTTTGTTGTTTTAACACAGTTCAGGACCAGTGTCGCAAATTTTACGACTATGGGTAGGATATTTTTTGCCTCAATCAGTTATGATCTGACTTCTTCCTGCCAGGATTTCATCATGAGTAAAACAGTTTCCTTCAGTTTATTGCTGCTGCTCGCCAGTATCATAGCTATTACTCCTTTGGCTATAGACATGTATTTACCCGCTATGCCTTTGATGGCGAAAGAGTTGGGCACGGACATAGGCGTGATCCAGCAATCTTTAAGTATCTACCTGGCCGCTTATGGTGTGGGTATGCTGCTGTTTGGGCCCTTAGCCGATGCGCTGGGGCGTCGCCCTTTGGCGTTAGCTGGTTTGCTGTTTTTTAGTCTGGCCAGCTATGCCTTGGTAGGGTGCCAGGATGCAGAGTGGTTATTAGTCTTGCGCGCTATTCAGGCCTTTGCAGGTAGCGCTGCTACTGTGGTTGTGCCTGGTATTATCAGGGCTTTGTATCAGGAGCATACCGCCAAGGGAATGTCCTATGTTTCTATGATCATGATGATGGCACCTCTGATAGCGCCTGCTATTGGCAGCGCTGTGTTATGGGTGGGCCATTGGCAGGATATATTTTTGGTATTAGCTTTGTACTCGACTTTGATTTTGCTGCTGACCTGGCGATTTTTACCTGATCCTGTTCCTGTGGTTAAAGGGCGTAAGCTGGAGCTGCTCTCCGGCTATAGATACGTGTTTGCAAATCTGGCAGCCCGTCCACAAATAGCGACTTCTATGTTTGCTTCTTTTGCCTTTTTCTGTTTTTTAACTGCAGTTCCTTTTGTTTATATTGAATATTTTGGTGTCAACGAACAATTATTCAGCCTATTGTTTGCCGTAAATGTCGGTATGTTGATGTTGGCTAATTTTTGCAACAGCAGGCTGGTCAGTCGTGTTGGTCCGCAGCGGATGTTGAATCTGGGGTTGGTGTTGGCTCTGGTGAGTGCCACATTGCTCTGCCTGGCTAACTGGTTTGAACTGGCTCTAGTCTTTACTGTGCTGAGTATTGCGCCTTTGATGGCGAGCTTAGGTTTGATTGCAACTAATGCTGATGCGATGATTTTAATGCGTTTTCCTGAACATAGTGGCACTGCGACCGCAGTGATAGGGACTTTGCGGTTTGGTAGTGGTGCTTTGGCTGGTCCTTTGCTGGCTTTGGCATACACAGGGACAGCTTTACCTTTTGCTTTGCTGATGCTCGGTGGTGTTGTGGCTATAGGGTTAAGTCAGTTGATTGGGGTTATGCAGGCTAAGCCGACTGCAGATAGTTGAGCAAGCGGTCAAAGGCGCGATAGCTTAAGGCTTCGAGCAAATCGCAGCGTTCAATCTTTGGTCTGGCCGCCAAATCTGCCAAAGTACGGGCTACTTTTAACAGCTTGTGATAGCTGCGGGCTGACAGTTTTAGCTGAGTCAGGCAGTGTTCGAAATAGTCTGCATCTGCACTCGTCAGCTGGCAGTGCTGTTGTATTTCAGTCAGGTTTAACCTTGCATTGGCTTTGCCCTGTCGTTGCCATTGCAGTAAACGGGCTGCTGTGACTCTTTGTCTCACACTGCTACTGGACTCTTCAGCCTGATGCTGGCTTAAACTGCCTTTTGGCAATAAAGGTACTTCGACCTGCAATTCAATTCTATCGAGAAATGGGCCTGACAAGCGACTTAAATAACGACGGATTTGTTCCGGGCTGGAGCGCCCATCTTTATGATGGCCAGAGGGGCTTGGATTTAGTGCGACCACCAACTGAAAACAGGCCGGAAACTCGGCTTGCCGGGCTGCTCTGGAAATAAAGACTTTGCCCGTCTCCAGGGGTTGCCGCAGGGATTCCAGCACAGGACGGGGAAACTCCGGCACTTCATCCAGGAACAACACGCCGCTGTGCGCCAGTGAAATCTCACCAGGACGAGGTATAGAGCCCCCTCCAACTAAAGCTATAGCGGAGCAAGTGTGATGTGGCTGGCGAAATGGGCGCTGATGCCATTGCTGCAAGGGCCTGGGCTGGGCTGCTACAGAGTAAATAGCAGCAGTTTCCAGAGCTTCCTGTTCGTTCAATGCAGGCAGAATCCCGGCTAAACGCTGCGCCAACATAGATTTGCCAGTACCAGCAGGTCCAAACATCAGCAGATTATGTTCGCCCGCTGCTGCGATTTCTAGCACCCGTTTTGCCTGCGCCTGGCCTCTGACTTCGGCCAGATCCGGCTGCAATTCGGGTGCGGATTCGGGGATGGCCGGAATAGCAGGTAAGGCTTGATGCTGTAATAAAAAAGCATGCACCTGCAACAAGTGTTCTGCACCACAAAGCTTGATATCGGGCACCTGCTGAGCTTGTATCGCATTAAGTACCGGGAATACCGCTGTATGTTCTGCCATTTTACAAGCCAAAGCTAAAGGTAATTCCCCAACTATGCTGCGAATTTCTCCGGATAAGGCCAACTCACCAAAAAACTCATAATCAGATAGATCAGCCTGTAACTGCCCACTGGCATGCAGTATGCCCAGTGCAATAGCCAAATCAAAACGGCCACCTTCTTTGGGTAAATCTGCCGGAGCCAGATTGACTGTGATTCGATGATCCGGAAACTCAAAGCCGCTGTTAATCAACGCACTACGTACTCTGTCTTTTGCTTCTTTGACAGAGGTTTCTGGTAAGCCAACCAGCTGAAAACCGGGTAAACCACGGCTTAAATGCACTTCAACAGTCACCAGAGGCGCATACAAACCACAACGCGCTCTGCTGTAAACCAGGGCCAGAGCCATAACCCATCCTCGGATATTTTGTTTACTTAATTTTAACCTTGGATTGTCAATTCGCCAGTATGTACACTCAATTACTAAACTTGTTTATTGTTGTATGGCATTCACAATGCAAAGTTGTAGCGATACACATGTTTTTACAGATTATTCATTTTCCTTTTTGGGATTTCCTGCTATTCCTCTAACAACGATAAAAAATAAACCAGCAGCCTGAACCCTCATGCTGTATGTGTTTTATAAGCAAAAGAGGTTGCCGTGTGGCGAGCGGGGAGACAAAAAATAAAAAAGCCTTTACGGTCTTTACCACAGCTATTCGTAGTGACGGTCCTCATCACTGCTCCGTTCCAGCTTTGGGCTGCGAGTTCTGCTGAGTCTCAGCCCAAAAACAGATTTATCCAGTTAGTGCAAAGTGGCCAGCTGCAGCAGGCTTATCAATTGGCTGAAACATTAGAGGATGAATTGGCCGGAGATGCTGATTTTGATATGGCGTATGGCCAGATTGCACTTCAGGTTGGACAAAACGATAGAGCCGTCTTCGCATTGGAACGGGTCGTGGCCGACAAACCTTTGTGGCTACAAGCTCGTTTTAGCCTCGCTCAGGCGTATTACAAAACCAAAAATTATCCAGCAGCTTTGCAGCAGATCAGCATATTGGAGCAGCAACAACTGGCTCATTTAGCGGAGCCTGTCGCACAGTTGCGCCGAGCGACGGTATCGGCAGAAAACAAGCTCAAGGGTCATCAAAGACACAAGTTCAAATATGGCTTAGGCCGGGATAACAATGTCAATAGTGGGACGGCTGAGGATAGAATTTTCATTCCCTCTTTAGGGGAAATTGATGTGTTTCCACAAAGCAAAGCCAGCCAGGATTATTTTCACCAACTGGCCTACAGCTTTGATGGGCGCTGGCAACAGGATCAGCGCTCCGCCTGGTTAGCAGATATTCAGCTGGATACTACTGTCTTTCACCAGCTTTCTGAGTTTGACAGGGAGTCTCTGGCCGCCGGTCTGGGCTACGAGGCTGATTATCAGCAATACAGTTATAGCCTGAAAGCTTATAGCAGGCCGCTACGTTTGGGCGGCCAATGGTATCGTAACGACTGGGGAGGGCTAATCAGTGCTCACTATCAGCTAAATGCAGTTCATACTGTTGGCGCGCAGTGGACCTCGGGTCGTTCAGATAACAGACTAGACGACAGGCTGAATCTGACCTTACACAGCTTGTCTGCGTCATGGGAGCGCAAAGGCCAGAGATGGATCAATCAGGCCAGTCTGAGCTTTTCTGCTGAACGCAGTCGTCTGGACAGTGCAGATTACAACAGCAGAGATATCAGCTCGTTCAGCTACAGCAACATTTGGCTTGTCAGCATTGCACATCTGTTGGTGGCCCGAGCCGAGTTGCAGGATATCAAATACAAATCTCCTCATCCTCTGTTCAGAGTGGTTAGGGACGAACGCTTGTTTTTATTTACAGGCAGTTGGATCTGGCAACACTCCGCAGCTGTGAGCACCGAATTCAAATGCAGTTACACCGACAAAAACAGTCCCATCACTTTGTACCAATATGACCGCACCGAATGTGTACTAGGAGCCAGCTATGCGTTCTAACCTGAGCCTTGCACTGATCATCGGACTGGCACTACTCAGCCACATCACTTACGCACAAAACAACACATCAAATGCTGGTTTGACGCTAATGGCCAGAGGTAGCGTAGTAGCCATAGCAACTGATACTCAGCAAAGTCGCGACCTGAGCCGCAAAGCACCAGTGTTTTCGGTGGATCAGGTCAGGACAGGTGCACAAAGTCAGGCTCAGTTCAGGATGACGGATGGCGCTTTACTGGCTTTACAAAGTGAAACCGAACTTTTGATCTCAGAGTACAAGCCTGGTGATGGAAATCAGCAAGGATCTGTGGTGATGGAACTGGTGAAAGGTGGCTTGCGCACAGTGACTGGCTCAATTAAGGGAGATGCCGGTAATTATCAACTGAAAACTCCTGTGGGTAGCATAGGTATCAGGGGAACGACCTTTCAATTATCTTATATCAACGAAATCATGCTATTAGGTGTGTGGGATGGTCAGATTGAGTTACAAATTACCCGATCAGATGGCCAGGTAGAGAATGTAACTTTTGGCAAAGGGCAAAGTGCATCATTTGCTCAAATTAGCCAAAGCGGTCAGGTCACACCTTTGCTGACCCCGCCTGCGGCATTTTCGGGTCAATCTACTGGAATAACCGGAAACAGTAACAACGCAGGCAGCGTTGTTGGATCTTCATCAGGTACGGACTTTTCCGATTCGACCTCAGGTTTATCCTCGCAGGCAGGCCAAGACACATCTTTTATTGCAGAACAGGCTTATCAGGGCAGCAACAGTCAGAGCCCTGTGGCTGAGTTAATTGCTGCACGTTCTGGCAGCTACCAGTACAACAATCTTGAACAGTTTAGTGTGCAGAGCACGGCAGGACCAGTGTCAGACTTTCAGGTGAGTCTGACGATAGATTTTGATAACGGTACAGTGCCACAAGGTGAGCTGTCTTTTAATGATGCCGGTGGTGAGTGGTTTGCAGCTTTTAATGGTCTGGTTAATGTTGACCAACTGGAGTTAGGAGTGAATTTTGCCAGTCATGGTAACAACAGAGCTCAAGGCCAGATAGACACACTTTTTGTTGACGGTATTGATCAGATCCTCGGTCAGTTTGTGCTTAGTGAAACAGCGAACCCTACCACCACTGCAGGTGGGGTTTTTTTGATCAAATAGCGTAGCGATAAAGGATGAAGCTTATGGCCCTGATTCGGTTTCGCATCCTGATGCAATGCGGTTTTCTGTTGGCCGTCTGCCTGTTTCAAACCGCTTGTGGAGGTTCGGCCGCTGAGGGTAGTGCCGATCCATCTGTTCCTCCGCAATCAGGCTCAGATCAGGTGAGTACCGGGCAGATGGTGGCTTTTGGTTATGCTCAACTAGCCTCTGGTTCAGCTTTGCAAGCCAACAGGGTGCAAAATAGAGCAGTGAGTAATGCCACAGCAAATTATCGTTTTCCGAGTTCAGGCGAAAGCATCAGTGGTAACCTGACCCTGGCTGTAGATGTAGCTGATCCAGATGGTATTGCCCGCGTCTTGGTTGGATTTAATGGCAGTGGGCGGGCGTTGGTCTTATGCACTGCAACCTGTGGTTCTGCTTTCTCCCAAACTGTAACAGGAGTGAACCCTCGTAATTTTGGTGTAACTCCGGGGTCTCTCAGGTTAGAGTTATGGCTGGACGATCAACTGGGCAACCGCGTGCTGTTCGATGCACGGGATATCGAGTGGTTACCTCAAGCTGTGGAAGGGGTAAGCACCAGTCGCTCCGGGACTAATCTGGACGTTAACTGGACTGCCAATACAAATGCGCGGCGCTATAACCTGTATATCGCCGAACAACCTGGTATTACACCTGAAAATATACTAAGCAAGACGGGGGGGCGGCAGTTTTTAGCATTGTCACAAAATAGTTTTTCTGTACCTCAGATAGAGGCGGGGAAACGCTATTTTCTGTTAGTGACAGGAGTGGACTCTTCAGGGGAAAGCCAGTTTTCGGAGCAACACCTGGTGCAACCCGTTGGATCGCCGGAGTTTTCTGCCCCAGTTGCAGGGCCGGATCAATTTAGCCTGAATGAGGATGAAGAGCTCAGAGGGTCTTTATTTGGCAACGACTCTCACCCGGACGGCCGCAGTTTCTTTTTGGATAGCCAGCCTGTGCGTTCGCCCGATAACGGCTCTGTGACTCTGGATCCAGATGGTTCTTTTGTCTACAAAGGTGCCACGGACTTTTCCGGCACAGACAGTTTTATTTACCAAATCACAGATGACAAAGGGTTAGTCGCTCAGGCCGAGGTTAGCCTTACGGTGTTGGCGGTGAATGATATTCCGCTGGCATTGGATGATAGCTATAACCTGACGGCCAATACTGGCCTGAGCGTCGATTCTCCGGGGGTACTTGGCAATGATCTGGACCTTGACAGCGCTTTATTGCAAGTCAGGCAAGTGACAGCTCCAGCTCATGGGCAGCTGCAGTTGAGTCAGGATGGCGCTTTTTCTTACACCCCAGAACAGGATTATAGCGGCGAAGATTTTTTTGTGTATCAGGTGACAGATGAACAAGGTGGAGCTGCGCAAGCTCGGGTCACTTTGCGTATTGAGTTACCAAACGCCGCTCCTGTCGCACGTAATGACAGTTATCAGACATTGGAAGATCAGGTCTTAGTGATTAACGCTGCAGGCATATTGCTGAATGACTATGACCCTGACGGTGACAAAATGCAGTTGGTGCCTGAGTTACTGACTTCAGTGCAAAACGGCGAACTTATTCTGGCGTCTGATGGCGGTTTTCGTTATCTGCCGCGGCAGGATTTTTTTGGCAGCGACAGTTTCAGTTATCAAATTAAAGACTCAGGAGGATTAATCAGTCAGGCCAGCGTTGCTTTGACTGTGCTGCCACAAAATGACCCACCAGTGCTGCAGGATCAGGCCTATTCTGCTAACCCGGGGGTCACTTTATCTATTGCCGCACCTGGTTTGTTGGCTCATGCGATGGATGTGGATGACACTGAACTTCGCTTGCTCACCACGCCTTTGTCTGCTCCGACTAAAGGCTCTGTCAGTTTGGCGGCTGATGGCAGTTTTAGTTACACATCAGGCCCAACCCAAAATGGTACTGATAGTTTTAGCGTCCAGGTTACAGATGCTGCGGGGGAGACTGGTTCAGCCACTGTGGTGATTAATCTGATCACTGATGCTCAGGCTCCTGTTCTGGAGGATGCGGCTTTACAAATTTTTGATGATAACCCTGAAGGCTATGAGTTAACTCAGCTGTTTGCTATTGACCCGGATCTGAACGATACAACTTCCTTCAGTATTATCAGTGGGAATGAGCTTGGTTTGTTTAATCTGACGATACAAGGGTTGTTAACTGTTGCTGATGCAACACGTATGGCAGAACAAGCTGGCACTGTACAGTCTTTAGTGATCCAGGTGCAGGATAGTTATGGATTGGTGGATCAGGCGATACTACAGATAGAGATTTTCGCTGGTTCGGTTATAGCAAACCCTGATCAATACACAGTAGATCAAGACAGCAGATTGTCCGTATTGCCAGGTGTGTTGGCCAATGACCTCGAATCGTCGGGAGCTGAACTGACGGCCAGCCTGATCACTGGTCCTGCTAACGGCCAGTTAAGTTTGAATGCGAATGGTAGCTTTGTTTATATACCCGCTGCAGCTTTTTTTGGTTCGGACAGTTTTACCTACCAGGCGTCAAATGGCTCAGCGTCAGATCAGGCTGTGGTAGAGCTGACAGTCCGCAGAGTGATCGCTAATGTTCAGGCTAATCCCGATAGCTTCAGTGTGAATGAAGACAACCTGCTGACTGTAACCAGCGCCAATTCATTGCTGCAGAATGACAGTCTTCGGGCCAACCAATCTGCTACTGTGAGTTTGGTTCAGGGGCCAGCCCATGGCACCTTAATTCTGAATTCGGACGGTACCTTCAGCTACCAGCCAGCAGCCAATTATTCAGGCAATGATTCTTTTATCTACAGGTTGTCGCAGAATGGGAGAAGTGACGAGGCGCAGGTGACTTTGTCTATTTTGCCGGTGAACGATGCGCCTGCTCTGATGGACACTACAGTAACCATTTCAGATGATTATGTGGATATGCAGTCCGTCACGACTTTGACAGTGGTTGACCCTGACCCCGGGAGTTATCAGTTTGAGATAATATCCGGCAATACCGGGGACGTTTTTAGCGTGACTTCCGCCGGGCAAATTAAAGTAGTCAACGCGGCAGCGCTTAACGCTGGTACTACACCTGGCTACAGTTTGATGGTCCGGATCACTGAAGATAATGATAGTAGTCTGACCGATACAGCTCAGTTGACGATCACAGTAACAGCTGCTCTTACCGGAGATGTTACAGAGGTAAAGGCTGACTATTCGTTTGCCGCTGGAACTGAATTGTCGCTGCAAATGATGCTCAGTGGAGAGTACAACAATCCTGCGTCAGTTATTCCCCTTAGCGATGGTAAGAGTTTGATCCTCGGTACAGTGCACTCTACAGCAGATAGAGAGTTGTTTGTGGTCCGCCTGAAAGCTGATGGTTCAATAGATACAACTTATGCTGATGATGGCCTGTTCAGAAACCGTATATTGTCCAACACCACAGAAGATGCTGTGGCGGCTGTACTGACCAGCGGCAATCAGTTAGTGGTACTGGCAAATTACAGTGATAACAGTGGTTCAGGATTTGTTCTGTTCAGACTAAGCAGTTCAGGCGTATTGGATCCAACTTTTGGTAACGGCACTGGTTACGTGTTATGCGAGGCGACACCCTGTGGTGGAGATGCTCAGGCCACAGACCTGATTCAGAATCATCTTGGACATTATGTAGTATCCGGGGTTAGAAATGGCAACGAAGGCTTTTTGCTGGAGTTTGCTGACTCAGGGTACCAAAACGGCTGGATTAGCAACCTTGCAGCTATTGAGCAGTTTGACCAGGTGCTGCAGGACAGTAGTAATAAATACTACGGCATAGGCCAATCAGGGAATGGACATATAGTAGTGGCAAGGTTTTTTTCAGACTTCACCAAGGACGATCCTGGCTTTGGATCAGGCTACTATGAATATGATTTTGGTCTTCAAAGCTCGATCCCATACGATGCCGTGCTTTATGACGATTATCTTTATGTCGTAGGCAGCCTGACAGATGGAGCGAATCCTGGCAGTCCGGATGGGTTATTCTTCAAACTGGACAGCAATGGGCTGCTGGATTCAGCTTTTGGAAATGGTGGTTTTTTCCAGGTAAATGGCGACAATGACAAGCCTTTGTCTTATAAAGCGGTTAGTTACGACGCCTCTGGATTCTACGTCTTCACGGCCACCACATCAGCGGCAGAGGATCTGCTTTCGCTAAGTAAGTACAGTCTCAGCGGTGCCTTTGAAACCGATCAACCTTTGTCTTTTGACGGAGAGCTAACAGCTGTCGAGCTGGTCAGTGCCGGTGCTGATTTATGGCTTTTGGCACAAATGAAGGATCCTGCTTATGGTGATGTCAGCGATGTCGCATTTAACTGGGTAGGCAAGTATCAGTCTTTTAATCTTAGTGCTACTACAAGTTTTTCGGCGGATGGCCAAAGGTGGTTTAACGCAGGTTTTGGCACTGACGTTTTGCAGGGCACGCAAAGGCTAATCCTCAACGACCAAACCGACAAAACATTGTTTTATGGTTACAGTTATTCCTTTGTGAATGGGAGTTATCAGCAAGGCTTCATTGGCCGTTTGGCTGAGGACGGCGCATTAGATCAGACATTTGGTAATCATGGTGTTGTGCTGCTCAGAGATGAGCAATTGAGCGAAATGACGATCAAGGCTGTACTGGAGGCGGCGGATAACAAAATCTATCTCGCAGGCTACGGGGTTGACAGTTCTGATCATGAAATTGGCTACTCGCTCAGACTGGATCAGTATGGTGATCTGGATCCAACTTTTGCCACAGGTGTGCTCGAACTCACCCCTGCTGCATTGGGAACTTATGATCAATCAGCAGCGGTTCAATTGCGTTTAACCTCAGCGGGTCAGTTGTTGGTGGGCGCTGAATACCGCTTAAGTAGCCCGAATAATGTTGATATTAGCTTGCTCAGGTTAAATACGGATGGAACTGTAGACAGCAGTTTTGGTAATGCTGGTTTTGCGCTATTCAGCGCCTTAGACGACAGCAGTACTACAGCGGAAAATCTCGACATTATGGAACTCGATCCGGACGACAATATAGTCATAGCGGGGCAATATAAACTCGCCTCTGATCCTCAGATTTTTATTGCCCGCTTTACCGACGATGGGTTGCTGATGAATAGCAACAATAGCCCATCAGAGGCATTTGGCACAGCAGGCCTTGGTTACAGCCTGATCAATCTCAATGCGAATTCGGTTTATTACGAGAAAATGAACAGTTTTGCTTTTGATAGTACAGGGCACTTGATATTGGCAATGTCACAAGGTTTTGAAGGCGACGATTCGTATTATTTGTACCGTTTGGAGCCCGATGGTCTGGCCGATACTTCGTTTAATACGGCCCAGCCCCGGCTTTATAGCAGCTTCAGTAATTCTGTCGCTATAGATTTAGTGATTAAACAAATTCTACTCGATGGGTCTGGTCGTTTGTTGATGGCCGGAACTTATGGGGTTAATGCCTGGATTGGCCGGGTATTGCTGGATGGCTCCGGCAGTGCCCCCGGACGCTGGGATCCTAACTTTGAATATATTTCCGGTACAGCTGGTGCTTATGTGTTCACTGGTTTTGGGTTTACTTCCGATTTAACTATGGAACTGGCGGGTGACAAACTTTTGCTGGGGTGGAGTAAATTTTTTAGCCCCAAATACAAATTCGCCTTCAGGCAGTACAGGTTGGATGAATATGACCCAAATAACCAGTAGTGAATCATCATGCAAATAAAATTTTATGGTGTGCGTGGCTCTATCCCTACTCCTGGCGTTGAGACTCAAAGGTATGGAGGCAATACTCCTTGTATCCTGGTGACCAGTAACGGTGGGCAGCAGTTGATTTTAGATTCAGGCACAGGTATCCGCTCTCTCGGAGAAGAATTACTGTCTGGCACTGAAGAGCTGGTGTTATTGCTGAGCCACAACCATTGGGATCATATACAGGGTTTTCCTTTTTTTGCCCCTGCTTACCAGGCGGGGCGCCCGATCCGTATTATTCCGGGTAAAACTCAAGCTGAAGACAATGAAGCCATTTTGAAGCAGATGTCTGGTGAGTTTTTTCCCGTGGCATCACAGCAATTAGCCTCACATATTCGTATAACTGCTATGGCCGCTGATCAGTGGCAACTTGGAGATTTTGCTATTCGTCGTTGCCGGTTGAATCATCCGGGGTCTGGCAGCGCTTATCACATCAGCGCGGATGGTCAAACTTTGGCTTATGTCACAGATAACGAGCTTTTCCCTCCGGAACAGACGACAACCTCCAGAACACAATGGCTGGAATTTGTCGCCGGAGTGGATTTGTTGATCCATGATGGCCAGTACCTGGAAACCGACATGCCATATAAATTAGGTTGGGGTCATTCTCTGATCTGTCAGGCTGTGGATTTGGCCACAGAGGCCAGGGTAAAACAATTGGTGATTTTTAGCCATGATCCGGCCAGAACGGACCAACAGCTGGATCTGCTGGCGCAGCAATTCTCCGGTCATAGTCCAAAAGTACTGCTGGCTAAAGAAGGAATGGAGTTGTGGTGCTGAAGTACTGGCGTCGCCATCAATGGGTACTGCTGTGCAGCCTGCTATTCAGCTCAACTCTGGTATTAGTCCAGTTCAATGCAGTGAATGAAGAGCAGGCCGTGCTGAAGCGACTGGATGGTTTGTTGTATGACCTCAGATTAAAACTGATGCTTCCCTTCAGAACGACAACAGATTTGCCTGTAGTGATTGTTGATATTGACGAAAAAAGTCTGCAACAGCTTGGACGTTGGCCATGGAGTCGGCTGATTGTGGCTGAAATGGTGGAACAGTTAACTGCTGCCGGTGCTGCTGTTGTGGCTTTTGATGTGATTTTTTCTGAGCCTGAAGTGAATCCGGTGCAGCAAGTTTTGCAGCGTGTTGGCCAACAACAGTTATCCGCTCAGACCAGCTCTGAACTGCAAAAAGTCGCCCCTTTTTTAGATGCAGATCAGCGGTTTGCCAGTAGTCTGCAAAACAAAGAGGTAGTATTGGGTTTTTTGTTTCAGCAAGACCAGGTGGCTGTTGGTCAGTTACCTGCCACTTATGTGGAGCTAGATAGCCCGGTCGGGAGGAGCTCTGTCAGTTCTTTTGTTGGTTACGTGGCCAACACAGCAGTACTACAGCAACAAAGCCCGGGCACAGGTTTTATTAATTCTTCGCCTGACCCTGATGGTTTTATTCGTAAGGCAGCACTGCTGATCCGCTATCAGGACAAAATTTATCCCTCACTGGCATTGGAAACCGCCCGTTTATATGCGCTGGCACAGCAGTTAAAAGTAGAGACTGCTGCTTTACAGCAGATTAACACTGTCGTTGGGGTAACAGTTGGGAATACCCTGGTCACTACAGATTTATATGGCAGGGTACTTATTCCTTACCGAGGGGCCGCCAAAAGCTTTCCTTATGTCTCCGCTGTTGATGTAGTGAAAGGGGAGGTGGATAAAACACTTTTCAAAGATGCTGTGGTTTTTGTCGGAACTTCAGCTGTGGGGCATGCAGATCTGCGCTCCACTCCTGTTGGTATGCAGTACCCCGGAGTTGAAGTGCATGCAAATGTATTTGAGGGGCTGCTCTATCCACAATTGATCCATTCCCAGCCTGATTGGGCTGAGGCATTGGTCTTTCTGTTTTTAGTCAGCATGGGTGTGTTGATGAGTCTGGTTTTTCCTGCTTTAGGGCCTATTGCTTTAGCCACTACGGGGGCGGGTTTGTTAATACTGACAGTGGCGGCTAACCTCTATAGCTGGCAAGTGCTGAAACTGGATTTACCTTTAACATCCAGCTTGCTACTTATTTTAGCTTTGACCTTGTTGAATCTGATCTATGGTTTTTTTAGCGCTTCACAGCAAAAGGCGAAAATTAAATCAATTTTTGACCAGTATGTGCCTCCAGCTCATATAGAAGAAATGCTGAATCATCCGGATAGCCTGAGTCTGGATGGCAAAAGAAAGGCGATGTCTGTGCTATTTTCAGACATTCGAGGTTTTACCAGTTTGTCAGAGAAGTTGACAGCGACAGAGCTCAAGTCTTTGTTAAACCGCTATTTTTCGCCTATTACTAAAACTATTTTTGAGCATCAGGGGACTATAGATAAATATGTTGGTGACATGGTTATGGCATTCTGGAATGCTCCTTTGGATGTCAAAGACCATGCGCTGCTGGCGGTAAAGTCAGGCTTTTCTATGTTGAAAATTACGGACGAACTTAGCCAGAGTTTTGTGGCTGAAGGTTTACCGGCCATAGATATTGGTGTGGGGATCAATACAGGCGAAATGAACGTTGGGGATATGGGGTCTGTCTATCGCAGAGCCTATACAGTGCTTGGAGATGCTGTGAACTTAGCGTCCAGGCTGGAAAGTCTGACTAAATATTATGGCGTCAGGTTTTTGGTCAGCCAGTCCACAGCACAGCAATGTCAGGGAGTCAGGTTTCGTTCTGTTGATAAAGTACGGGTGAAAGGAAAAACAGAAGCAGTGACGCTGTATGAGCCTATTGATCCAGACTTACTGACCAGGCCGGATGTTGTGGTAGCTTTACAGCAACATGAACAGGCTATTGCATTGTATTTACAGCAAAACTGGAATGAGGCGAAACTATTATGGACCAAATTGCAGCAGCAGAAAGACCATAAATTGTACGCCTTGTATCTCGAACGACTGGATCAGTACCTTCAGCATCCACCTGGTGCTGAATGGGATGGAGTCTATACTCATGCAGATAAGTAGTAATGGTAGCGAATGATGATGACTGAACCTGCGGTATTGCAGCATCTGATAGATATCGGTATTGCGTTGTCGGTAGAACGGGACACCACCCTTCTATTGGAGCGTATATTAAAAAGTGCTCAGGTTTTAACTCAGGCTGACGGTGGCACTATTTATTCGGTAACGCCTGACAAGAGTCTGAAATTTGAAACTCTGATCAACAATTCGCTGAAACTGCATTTGGGAGGCAGTTCAGGCCAGCCTGCGCCTTTTCCTTCTATTCCTATCTATGTGGAAGGTGAAGTGAACAGGCACGCTATAGTAGCGATAGCAGCTGCTGAAGGAGACGTCATCCATATTCCCGATGCCTATGCATCTGGCCAATATGACTTAAGCGCTGCCCGAGCTATGGACCAGCGTACCGGGTATCACACTCAGTCCGTGCTGACAGTCCCTATGAAAAATCACGAAGGCGAACTTAATGGTGTATTGCAACTGATTAATGCCACAGTTGAGGGGCAGGTCAGTGTTTTTTCAGCTCAGCAAATAGAGTGGGTGCGCTCTTTGGCTTCTTTAGCAGCAGTCGCTTTAACGAACAAACAACTGATTGAAGATATGGAGGCCTTGTTTCAGGGGATAGCCCGACTGATAGCTAAAGCTATAGACGAAAAGTCGCCTTACACTGCGGGGCATTGTAAGAGAGTGCCTGAGTTAACCATGATGTTAGCTAATGCGGTACACCGGCATAACTTCGGGCCTTTAGCAGATTTTGTGCTGACTGAAGCGGATAGGCATGAGTTAAGTGTGGCGGGTTGGCTACACGATTGTGGAAAAATAGCGACACCAGAATATGTGATGGATAAAGCCAGTAAGCTGCAAACCATTTTTGATCGGATAGCGCTGGTGGATGCAAAAATTGAAATAGCGAAAAGGGATTTTGAATTAAGCCTGGCCGGCCCACTGAGTCTGGCAACTTATCTGCAGGATCAGGTTCAGATTGATCAGCTGCAACAGCAATTGGCGCGAGGCTTAACAGCCTTGGATAAAGAACGTGAGTTTCTGCGTAAGGCCAATATAGGAGGTGAGTTTATGGATAAAAGCGATCAGCAACGTGTCGCTGATTTTGGCCGACAACAACAGATTAATATTGCTGGCGAAGAACAAAACCTGTTGTCCGACAACGAAATTTATAATCTGAGCATAGCCCGCGGCACTCTGACGCCTGAAGAACGGCAAATTATTAACCGCCATATGGATATTACTGTCGATATGCTGGAGTCTTTGACTTTCCCCAAGCATTTGCAGCGAGTCCCTGAATTTGCTTGTGGCCATCATGAAAAAATGGATGGCTCAGGTTACCCCAAAGGTTTAACAAAAGAGCAAATGTCGATCCCTGCCCGTATGATGGCTATCGCCGATATCTTCGAAGCTTTAACTGCCTGTGACAGGCCTTATAAAGAAGGCAAGGCGTTAAGTGAATGTCTGGCGATTATGGGACGAATGACTCAAAATCAGCACATAGATCCTGATTTGTTTGATATTTTTATCGATCAAAAAGTTTATCTGCAATACGCTGAACAATTTTTAAAACCCACGCAAATAGATGAAGTAGATTTAAATCGTATTCCCGGTTATTTGCCACCAGAGCGAAGGTATAAAGCCAGCTAAGACGGATTTAACTGGGGATAAGGTATCAGTGAGAAAGTCGGAGTCCCATGCGAGTTGTATTGATGTTGTTAACCTGCTGTCTGAGCTTTTTCAGTGGAGCTACTGTGGCCAAAAGTTATGTTATTGGCATAGAGCAATTAGACTATTATCCCCATTATGACTTTAACTCAGACCACCCCAGAGGTTATTTCTTTGACCTGATCCAGCTCTATAGTCAGTGGAGTGGCGACCAGTTCGTGTTTAAAGCATTACCGGTCAAAAGGTTGTATAAAGATGCCGCTGAACTGACTGACTTTGTCTACCCGGATAATCTGGTGTGGCAACCCCAACTGGATATCGATCACAAGGTCACTAAATATTACAGTGATCCAGTGATTTACACTTTAGGGGGGACTATGGTACTGCCGGAAAATCAGCAGATGCGGCTAAAGGATTTTAGGCTGTTGGCAAATATTCATGGTTTTTCTCCGACATTGTGGGTTGGCTTGAAAAAAAACTATAAGTTCAAAATATTAGATGTGCCAGATGCTGAATCAGCCTTAGGCATGACGCTAAAGGGCCGGGTGGATGCCGCCAATGTGGAATATAATGTGGCTCAGTATCATCTGGCTCAGATGAAAGACAGCGGAACATTGGTGATAGCTGAACATTTACCTTTTACTAATCTGGCTTTTCATTTGTCCAGCCAAAAACATCCTGACCAGATACTAAGGTTTAACCAGTTTCTGCGAGAGCAGCAGCAACAAATTCAGCAATTAAAGCAACGATACGCTTTGATTGAGCACAAAAAGCAATTGCCAAAGTTACCACAACAACCAAAGGTTCCAGCTGAAATTCGCAGATAAAGCCGTTACACTAGCTACAGTTATTTAAATTCATTGGGAATTGTATATGTTTGAATGGATCGCCAGTCCGGAAGCCTGGATAGCCTTAGGCACGCTGGCAGCTTTAGAGATTGTCTTAGGCATAGACAATATTATCTTCTTATCTATTTTGGTGGGGCGTTTACCTGAACATCAACGGGCTTTTGCCCGCCGCATGGGACTGGGCTTGGCTATGTTTGCCCGTCTGGCTTTATTGTTTTCTATCTCCTGGGTGATGGGGTTAACTGAAACCTGGTTCACTGTGCTGGGTAATGATATTTCCGGCCGGGATGTGATCTTAATAGGGGGCGGTTTATTCCTGCTGGCTAAGTCCACTCAGGAAATTCACCACAGTCTGGAAGGCGTTGATGGTGGTGAAGACGCAGGTCCTAAAGTGGTTGCGAATAACCTTTTTATGGTGCTGATTCAAATTGCTATCCTGGATATAGTGTTCTCTTTAGATTCAGTGATCACAGCTGTAGGTCTGGTCAACCAGATAGAAATCATGGCTATAGCTATTATCTCTGCCGTAGCAGTGATGATGTTTGCTGCTAAATCTATAGGTGACTTTGTTGATGCCCATCCTTCTATTAAAATTCTGGCGTTGTCCTTCCTGATTCTGGTTGGTGTGACTCTGATGATCGAAGGTTTTGATGTGCATGTACCAAAAGGTTACATTTACTTTGCGATGGCGTTCTCTGTGATTGTTGAGATGATCAATATCCGCATGCGTAAAGGCCGTAGCGCAGTGAAACTGCACAAAGCTATGTCAGACGAAAAAGCAGAATAAAACAGCTTTTGCTTCAACTTCAGAGCCCGCTGAGTCAATGACTTAGTGGGCTTTTTCTTTCCAGTTGCAAATAAAGTACAGTGGCTAACACCAAAGTCAGCATGACGGCAACACTAACTGAGCTGATACGATACAAAGCGCTATACATTAAATCCTGATCTGGTTTTAAATACTGGCCAAAAATAATAGCCATAGTAGTCATGCCACCAAATGCCACGCCAGATCCCGGACCTTCGACTTGCTGAGCCCTCGCAAAAATTAGCATGCCAATAAAAAACGCCAGCATGGTCAGGGGTAAATGCTGGTAGTTGTCATATAGCACCAGCTGGGCCGCTATGGCGTAGGTCGAACCCAGCAGTACACCTGATGCCCTTTTGATACCAGCTTGCACTATGCCAGTGAAACTCATAGGCAATAAAATCAGGATACTGCTGGCCTGAGCGGATAAAGAATCCTGTAAGTCCAGCATTTGAAAAATTACAAAAGACAACGTAGCTATAGCTGCGGCAACCAGACTTTGTTGCTGCTGTTCTACCAAGGTTTTAGCCGGTGGCATTTGCATTGACTGCTCTGGTACAGGGAAGATCCAAATTACGCAGCCACTTATCAACAAAGCAAACAATACAGCGACCAGGGCATGCCCCAGCATCTGACCAGGGTCCATACTGGGGTAGCTGGCAAAATGTAAAAAGATACTGCCATTAATGATGGCGATAGCAGCAAAAACAAAAAGTGCGCCTTTGGCCATCAGCCGGAATAGCCAGAGAAAATAGAGAAATACCAACAGCGTCATCACGGCACTTACAGCACCAAGCCAGCTGTAAAGCAACACCATGGCTCCGGCGAGCAAGTTAGCTGTCAGATATTGCAGTACAACAAAAGGTGTCAGCCTGGGGATCAGTCCCAATAACAGCACAGGGCTGATGGTAAAAAATACCCCCCACTGATCTGAGTTGGTCAGTTTGGCCAGCAGTAGGCCCAGGCTGGCACCAAAGGCCAGCCTCAGTATTTTGTTAAAAGGACTTGCAGCAAACATAGCGTAGGCTCACTTAGTAGACATAGTGCAGCAGGCTGATCAGTTGAATCTGGCCTTTAGCCAAAGCCGCCAGCAGACTATTGTCTTTTGGCACCAGTTGCACTGTAGCCCGTGAACCCACCACCAGAGCTGGCGGCATTTGCTGAGCCATAGCCAGGTTAACTTTTAAACGCTGGGCGTCACGAACCCAACGACTACTGCTATCTGCCGTGGCTAAATGTCCATCAGGTGTGCTTTGACCATTAGCCACACCCGCATCTATATCCCGCACTGAGGCACTAAAGACTTCTCCGGGTAAGGCGTCAAAAGTGATCAGCGCTTCTGTGCCTTGTTGCACATGCAACAGACTTTTTTCCCGAAATAATGCGCTGACCCAACTTTGCTGGGTAGAGACCAGTGCTACAGTGGCCTGATGGCTGGCCAGATTGGTGCCAACTTCCAGTTGCAGGTCTGTGACTATGCCATCTACATCGGCATATACTTTAGTTCTGTCTAACTCTAATTGAGCTAAGGCCAGTTGATTGCGCGCTTGTTTAATTTGAACCAACTCTTGAGTTGGAATGCCGAGTTCAGCTTCGCGTTCGGCTAAATCTGCCGTACTGGCCTGTAGCTCGGCTTTAGCTTTAAGCACTGAGGTTTGGCTTTGATCCAGTTGCTGACGTGGTATTAATTTTTGCTTGTACAGTTGCTGATAGCGCTGGTCTTCCCGCTCTACTTCCTGCAAGGCAAAACGGGCCTGGTCGACCCGCGCAGCTGCGCTTTGCAAAGCCGCGCTTAACTGCCTGTTGTTCTGCTGACTTTGTTCAAGTTGTAACTGGGCAAGTTCAACCTTGAGCTGGTAGTCAGCAGGGTCCAGTTCAAACAATAAATCGCCTTTTTTGACCTGCTGATTGTTCTGCACTGCCACAGAGACTACACGGCCTGGGACTTGGGGGGCCACCTGCACGACGTAACGCTGTACCAAGCTGTCGGTTGTCACAGGCATATATAAATCAGCGGCCAGATAGTAACCAAATACCAGGGCAAACAGCATTAAAGTCCATTTGATCCAGCGGTTAAACAATTGTTCTGCGCTCATGACAGGTCTCCGGTTTTTTGATCCTGCAACAGCACTGCCGCTTGTTGTAAAACCAGACTTAGAAGCAGTGGTAAGTCTTGCTGTTGCTGAGGTGTTAAGTTGGCAAGCAATTGCTGCTGTATAGCGCGGCGTTGCTGATTAATGGCTGCTACTAAGTCTGTAGCTGCTGGCAATAAGTACAAGGCTTTTTGACGTCTATCCTGCTCTGATGGGCGACGCTCTATCAGACCTTGTTTTTCCAGTTGATCCAAAACTGGTACTAAAGATGGCGTTTCTACAGCTAATAAACGGGCCAGCTCGGTTTGACTAAACCCCTGGTTTTCAGCGATATAGACCAGAGCTATACCCGAACTTTGGGTCAACCCCTGGCAGGCTAATTGTTTATCTAACAAGCAACGCCATTGACGTGACAACTGATGGACTTGCAGGCCTAAGCTTTGGAAACTCATAATTCGCTCATTAATAATTAGGAAGTTAATTATATTTTAATTAGCTTCCTAATTAATTTCAAGCGATTCCGATACTGGCTGGTGTTGCACCGTAAATAAAAGATTACAAAAAACTTTGAGTTCACCTGCACTCAACGTAAGTCATCAGCTTTTTTACCAAACACAGGAATGGTCAGATGCCAACGAATAGCGGCCAGACGCAAGGCTAATAAGGCAGCCATACCAGAAAGCATGGCTGGCATTTGTGGAATGCCAAACTCCAATAACTGCACATATACCAGGCCGCCAAAAATACAGGTGATAGCATAGAGCTCACCTCGAAACACCATAGGTATTTCGCGGCACAACACGTCACGGATCATGCCTCCGCAGACCCCACTCATAGTGCCCATCATAATAGCGACAAACCCAGAGGTGCCATGATCCAGCGCTTTTTGTGTGCCCATAATGACAAAAAAAGCCAGGCCAATAGCATCGGCAATTTGAAGGGTATTGTTTGGGATCAGCACTCTGTTGCGCACCATTAATATGGTGAATGCTGCTGCAACGAAGATGGCTAAGAAGTAACTATTATTGCTTAACCAAATGACAGGAGAATCCAAAATTAAATCACGCAGGGTACCGCCCCCTATTGCTGTGACTGTCGCCAAAACTATGACGCCAAAACCATCCATTTGTTTGCGCCAGGCCGCCAGAGTTCCTGATATGGCAAACACTGCTATGCCTAACAAATCAAACCAGTGGAAATAAAGCTCCATAGTGCACCAGACAACGAGAATAAAGGCTTCAAATTAGCAGGCTTTTGCTTTGAATCACAGCGCCAGGCAGCTGTTTTCTTAGTTAGCCATGTTAGTATGGCGTGACTATACAAGGTAAAGGAAATGCAACTATGGGAAAAAAAGTGTGGGTTGGGGCTGTGGTTTTTGCATCCGCCAGCGCTCTGGCAGGCTTTTTTTATGCTAATCATTATGCTGAACAACAGATGGCGGAGCATATCACTAGCAGCAATCAGCAGTATCTGGAGCTAGCGGAACAGGGTGACATGCCACCAGTTCAATTCAGCTACGGCAAGTTGTCAGCGAATGTGTTGACCTCCACCTACAAAATTCAGGATCTGCGTATAGCTATTGCTGGTATGGGCGACCTACTCAGTGTTGGTCAGCTTGAAATGAGCGGCATTGAATTAGAGGGGTTGGCAGATAAAGGTTCTGCTCATGCCAAAGAATTGAGATTTACCCCTCAGGCGTTAACTGCATTACCTCCGGAGTTAGCCGCCTATCTGGCCGCTTTACCGGTAGAACTCAGTTATCAGTACCAGTACAGCGCAAAAACAGGTGAACTTAGATTTGAGCAGAATGTGCAAGTCGATCAGCGTTTTAATCTGAATTATAGTTTTGCGTTAATTGGGACTACTGACTTATGGCAGTTTGCAAGTGAGTTGCAAAAAATGACTCCGGAGCAACAACAACAAATGGCAGAAAGGCCTGAATATGTGCCTGATTTAATGAAAAAAGTAAGTGGAATAGGCATTGCCAGTGGTTCTTTTGAAATCAAAAACAAGGCTTTCCTACAGCAATTATTTGATCAATTGGCAATGGCAAAACTTAGCCAGGACTATGCCAGTACTCAACAACAATTTGCGGCAGCATTACAACACAACCCGCAGATCCCGGATTCGATCCGTCAACCTGTGCTGGATTTTCTGCAACAACCTGAACGCTTAACACTGAACTTTGAATTTAAACAGGCCCCTACATTCTCCCAAATGCAGGACGGCTCTGCACTGGAGAATATTGAAACAGCTGAAGATTTTATTAAGTTTGCCGGCGTCACTCTGAGTGCTAATTAATAACAACGAAGACTTCTGTCTGATCTGACTTGACATAAGAATGGTTCGCATTTATAAATGCGAACCATTTTTGTTCGTTGTGGTGTACTAATGAAACTGTCCAGATTCACTCTTGCTATACTTTTTCCACTTCCTTTGCTGGCCGCAGAAACTGCAACGGATATTGAAACTATCAGTGTGTCTGCCACCCGCTCCTCTTATCCGGTGAGCACAGTGCCTGCCACTATTACAGTGATCGATCAGGAAGAGTTAAAAGCCCAGCTTGCAGTAACTCAGGACTTATCGCAAATATTGGGGAATTTGTTACCCAGCTTTTCACCGAGCCGACAAAAGCTGACAGCCAATGGCGAAACACTGCGTGGCCGTGAACCTTTATATATGATTGACGGTGTGCCGCAATCTACTCCGTTACGCAACGGATCTCGTGACGGCAATACAATAGATCCAGCTATGATTGAGCGTATTGAGGTGATACGTGGTGCCAATGCCATCCAGGGCATGGGCGCCAGTGGTGGCATTATTAACATCATTACCAAATCACCTGGCGAGCAAAAACATCAGGTCAGCTTGTCTGGTTCTGTGCCAACGACTGGTGGCTCTGATACCCAAAGTTATAAAGCCAGTTATTTATTTTCTGAACAGTTTGATGATGTCTCGCTGGTCACAGGTGCCGCCTTCAACAAAACTGGCTTATATCTGGATGGTGACGGCAAGCCTATAGGAGTGGATACCACTCAGGGCGACACCATGGATTCCGACACAGTCGATTTATTCATCAAGAGCAAATGGCAGATCTCAGAAGCGCAAAGTCTGCAATTCATGATCAATCACTTTGATTTAAAAGGTAATAATAACTACGTTACCGTCAATGGCAATGCGGCTGCCGAAGTTCCAACTACATCCAAACCCGGAGTCACGGAAGGCAAGCCATCCCAAAATAAGGTAACTTCGGCTTCAGTTGATTATCAGCATCAGGACATAGCCGGCGGTCAGTTAAATCTGCAGTTGTTTGCTCAGGATTTTGCTTCTATGTTTGGTGGTAGCAGAGCCGCAGTGTTTCAGGATCCGGCGCTGGGTACCAACATTTTTGATCAATCACAAAATATCTCAGAGAAAATAGGCAGTCGTCTGACCTGGTTTAAAACGGATTTTGCCAACTCCGGCTTAGATTTAAGTACGGGTCTGGATTGGTTGCAGGACAGCACCTATCAGGAATTGGTGATGACGGACAGAAACTGGGTGCCTGAAACAGAATTCACTAACTACGCCCCTTTTGTTCAGTTGCGCTACAACCAAATCACAAACTGGACTTTTAGTGCCGGCACCCGCTATGAATACGGCCAGTTGTCTGTTGAAGATTTTACAACCCTGGCGTCATCCAACAGCAGTTTTGTCAAAGGTGGCGAACCCAGCTTTAATGAATTGCTGCACAACTTTGGCGTCGTGCATCAGTGGTCTGACAGTATCCGAGTTTATGCCAGTTATAGTGAAGGTTTTAGCATGCCGGATGTCGGCAGGGTACTGCGTGCTATCAATAAACCTAATCAGTCAGTGGCGCAATTTCTTAACCTGCAACCTGTGGTGTCTGACAATACTGAACTGGGCATTGAACTGACGGAAAGCAGCTATCGTCTGCAATTGAGTTATTTCCAGTCGGATTCAGATTTAGGCTCACGTCTGCAAGCTGATGCTGACGGTATTTACAGTGTCATGCGTGAAAAAACAGAGATTTCGGGTTTTGAAGCTGAAGGCGAATACAATCTGAGTGATAACAGCACTTTAGGTTTCACCTATGCCAGAACCGAAGGCCGTTATGACAGTAACAGCGATGGGCTGGTAGATAAAGATTTAGGTGGTATTAACATAGCCCCAGAACGATTAAATCTGTACTGGTTACACCAATGGCCTATGCAGCTAAGTAGCAGAGTCCAGTTCAGTCAGTTGTTTGATGTTGATTACAATGATGGCTCCTCCTTTGATGGTTATCATACGCTGGACCTGTCAGGGCGCTATGACACAAATCACTGGGGAAGCTGGACTTTAGGTCTGGAGAATGCGCTGGATAAACAGTACATTACCTATTATTCACAAACTACACCTGCCAACAGTAGCTATTTTGCTGGTTTAGGTCGTAGTTTAAATCTGAATTGGCAAATGGCGTTTTAGGCATTTTAAGGGATCAGAATGGCCAAAAAGTTGCACAGGTTTTTTGGCCTGATCTTAGCTTTGTGGCTGGTGCCAGCCAGCCTGACAGGTGCTGTTTTACTTTATAAGAATTCTTTGCTGCAATGGTTCTATCCACAACTGCAACAGCCTTTGGTCACAGATTTAGCTATCTGGGGCAAAGTATTAGATGCTTTACCTCAGACTGACTACAACTTTGTCCGTCTCGCTACTGCTGAGCGCCCATGGTTGGAGTTGGTCCGCCTGGACGGTACTTTGGAGTATTGGTCCGCTTCAGGTCAATTATTACTCAGTCGAAGCCCTTATCAGGATTTCATCAGTTGGTGCTATGAATTCCATTTGCATCTATTCAGCGCTGAACTGGGAGAGCAAATCATAGGTGTGCTTGGTTTGCTGGCTTTATTACTGATTGGTTCAGGTTTATGGCAGAGCTGGCCCAGGCATTGGGGCTGGCGTTTATGGCGTTTACCTTTGACGGCTCCTGTGATTCGCTGGTCCAGGCAATGGCATTTTGTAATTGCGTTTTGGACGGCACCTTTGCTGTTACTGACCTCAGTCACTGGTACTGCTATGGTCTATAACCAACAAGTGCAACAGGTTTTAAGCTGGGTATTTAAGGATCCTGGCGTAACTACCCCTGTATCTGCAGTTTTGTCTTATCCTGTAACAGAAAGTCAGTGGGCTTTATGGTTGCCTGCGGCCCAACAGCAACTGCCTGATGGTGCTTTACGTTTAGTCAGTTTCCGGAAAAAAGCGCAGCAAGAATTATCCATCCGGGCGCAGTTAACATCAGAGTGGCATCCTAATGGCCGCACTCTGATTAAAATCGATCCGGCGAGTGTCAGTGTTTTGTCTGTGCAAAAGGCTACGGAAATGGGACAGGGTAAACAACTTAGTCAACTGATTTATCCTGTGCATATGGCAGCCGTAGGAGGCGAGAGTTATAAAATATTACTACTACTCTCTGGTGCTATTCCGCTGGTACTTTGGGTTTTGGGTATGACTTATCATAAAAGCAGGGAAGCTTTCGACAAGGTAAAAAAAACGGTTCCTTAAGGAACCGTTTCAGCATTCTTTAGCTTAATAGAGCCAAAGTCATTGAAGTTGTATTGAGGAGCAAGCGACAGAGGCCTAACCTGGATACTTCAAGTACGAAGGCTATATTAGTCTTGACCGATACGGGCTTTGATATCGTTGATCAGCGGAGATGCTCCAAAACCATTTGCAGCAGCCCATGCTTCCAGATCTTCGGCCACTAATGCTTTAGCTGGCATCTGTTTTACAAAAAAGGCACCCGTTTCATAGGCGTCACTGCGCATTGCAAACTTAATCAGCGAGTCACCATTACACTGGATCGCATCATAGACTTTGCGAACGTTAACTTTATTGTCGGACAGAACTTTGCGGACGCGATTTTTATCGTCTGCTTTAGTATATTCACACAAAGAGGTGGCCCACTGATCCTGTGCTACTGCGACTGGCGCAGCTGCGAAATAAGCACTTGCTACTACTGCTAATGTAACGAGCTTTTTCATAAAAATACCCCTTAGAGGTTAATAGGTGAACTAGTAAAATTGATAATAATGAAACTATATACTGCCTGATACTACTTTGCCAAGTATTACCTGCATTTTTTGATAAGCAAGTAGTTGATATAAATCAGTGGTTTACGGCTAGATGGCTGAAAAGTGACAATACAGAGTTTTGACTTATAAAACAACAAGCTGGCGGAGAGAGTGGCGAGACCGGGACTGCTTTTTCTAAATCAGCCCCGGTTTTATTCATCAGCCTAACCAGGGCTGCGCTGCAGCGCGTTGTTGTTCATAGCTGCTGATCTGTTCGGCAAACTGTTCGCTGGCACCGATAAAATCCAGACCACTCAATAAACGTTGTTTGATATCAGGATCAATCTGAAAACCCACTGCCGCGTTATTGCCGAGAATAATTTGCTGGCCTGCCAAATCAATTTTCCATTCTTGTGTGCCTTGTTGGCAGCGGCTGAATAAAAACTCGATATTGGACGCACTCAGGCTAATCAGTAACATGCCGTTGTTGATGCTGTTATTAAAGAAAATATCAGCAAAACTTTCGGCAATGATCACGTTAAAGCCATACTGCTGAATAGCCCATGGCGCATGTTCACGGCTGGAACCACAACCAAAGTTAGCCCGGGTCAGCAGAATTGAAGCCCCTTTATACGCTGGTTCGTTTAACACGAAGTCCGGGTTGGGTTGTTCATTCGCCAGATAACGCCAGTCGTAAAACAAAGCTTCGGCAAAACCATCGCGGCTGACCGAGGTTAAAAACTGTTTAGGAATGATCTGATCGGTATCGACATTGTTTTTATCTAAAGGGCACACCAGCCCTTGTGCAAAAATCTGGCTCATTAGAATGTTCCTTCAGAAATATCTACAAAGCGACCGGCAATAGCAGCAGCTGCTGCCATAGCAGGGCTGACTAAGTGGGTGCGAGAGCCGCGGCCCTGACGTCCTTCGAAGTTACGGTTTGAAGTTGAAGCACAGCGTTGGCCCGCTTCAACTCTGTCATCGTTCATACCTAAACACATAGAGCAACCCGGCTCACGCCATTCAAAACCAGAAGCTTTAAAGATAGCAGCTAAACCTTCGGCTTCAGCCTGACGTTTGACCTGACCAGAGCCTGGCACTATTAAAGCTCGTACACCACTGGCCACTTGCTTGCCTTGCACCACTGCCGCAGCCTGACGTAAATCTTCAATCCGGCTATTGGTACAGGAACCAATAAAGACCACATCCACTTTCAGATCCGTTAATTTCTGGCCAGCTTTAATGCCCATATAAGTCAAAGCACGGCGCGCTGCGTCAGCTTTAATTAAATCACTGAACGATTCAGGGGACGGAATAGGCTGATCCACAGCTATCACTTGCTCTGGGTTGGTGCCCCAGGTCACTTGGGGTCTGATGTTTTCTGCGGCAATAGTCACTGTTTTATCAAAGACTGCATCTGCATCTGAATACAGGCTTTGCCAATAGGCTACTGCTGCATCCCAATGTTCAGCTTTTGGCGCATGAGGTTTGCCTTTTAAATAAGCAAAGGTCACTTCGTCCGGTGCTATTAAACCGGCTTTAGCACCCATTTCAATGCTCATATTACACAGCGTCATCCGGCCTTCCATGCTCATACCACGAATAGCAGAGCCGCAGAATTCAGCCACATACCCATTACCACCGGCCGTACCTAACTGGCCTATCACCGCCATAATCACATCTTTAGGCGTGACAAAAGGCGATAAGGTGCCTGTGACTTCCACTTTTAAGGTTTTCGCCACTTGCTGCTGCAAAGTTTGGGTCGCCAGCACATGTTCTACTTCGGAGGTCCCAATACCAAAGGCGATAGCGCCAAAAGCACCATGAGTCGAAGTATGAGAGTCACCACAGACAATAATCATGCCCGGCTGAGTTAAGCCTAGTTCGGGGCCTATCACATGCACTATGCCTTGATCCGGATGCAGTAAATCCAGCAAAGGCACATTAAACTCTTTGCAGTTGGCGGCCAGTGCTTCCAACTGTTTACGTGAAGTTTCGCCCGCTGCATCTATGCTGCGCAGCTGAGTCGAGACGTTATGATCCATAGTGGCATAAGTTAAATCAGGACGGCGCACAGTACGGCCAGCCTGACGCAAACCAGCAAACGCCTGAGGGCTGGTGACTTCATGTATTAAATGGCGGTCGACAAATAACAAGTCGGTGCTGCCGTTGACTGGTGCCACTACATGGCTTTGGTAGATCTTCTGATATAAGGTTTTAGCCATCATTAAGCTCTCTTTGTCTCTATCGCATTTAAGGCGGCTATGACTGCTGCGCCTACATCTGCTGTACCGTAATTCGACGCTGAATTAATATCCCGCGTTACTATGCCTTGCTCTAAAGTACTGGCTACGGCCTGCTCAATAGCCCGGGCAGCTGCTTCTTCGCCAAAGCTGTAACGCAACATTAAAGCTGCACTTAAAATCTGGGCTATAGGGTTGGCAATACCTTTGCCTGCGATATCTGGCGCAGTGCCACCAGCGGGTTCGTACAAACCGAAGTTAGAGCCGTTTAAGCTGGCTGAAGGCAATAAACCTAAAGAACCGGCAATGGCGGCAATTTCATCCGACAAAATATCGCCAAACAGGTTGTCACACAGCAATACATCAAAATGCTGCGGTGCCCGAATCAGCTGCATGGCGGCATTGTCTATATACATATGTTCCAGCTGCACTTGTGGGTAGTCTTTAGCGACACGCTCCACCACTTCACGCCATAACACACTGGTCGCCAGCACATTGGCTTTGTCGATGGAAGTGACTTTATTGCGGCGTTTAGTGGCAGCTTCAAAAGCCACCCTGCTTATGCGTTCAATTTCGCTGACACTGTATTTTTGCGTATCAAAAGCTGCGTCTTCAGTGCGGCCTTTTTCACCAAAATAAATACCACCTGTCAGTTCACGTACGCATAAAATATCCATACCCTGGCTGCTGATTTTTGGATGCAAAGGCGATAACTCAGCAAAAGCAGGGTAAATCTGGCCTGGGCGTAAGTTGCAGAACAAATCAAAGGTTTTACGCAGTGGCAATAATGAAGCGCGTTCTGGCTGCTGCGCCGGAGGTAAGCTGGTCCACTTAGGACCGCCTACTGAGCCAAATAAAATCGCATCACTGTTTTTACATAAATCTAAAGTAGCCTCTGGCAAAGCCACACCTGTAGCATCAATAGCAGCGCCACCAATTAAAGCTTCTGTGTGCTGAATGCCAAAACCAAATTTATCTGACACCACAGCCAATACTTTTAACGCCTGAACCATGACTTCAGGGCCAATACCATCTCCGGCTAATACGGCAATTTTATAGTTTTTCATTGTTACTTCTCTGTCTGTGATTCAGATAAACGACGAGCCTGCTTAGCGGCATCTACCTGTTTGCTGCGTTCAATTAAATTTAATACATGCACATAAGCCAAGACTGAAGAGCGCACTATGTCAGTAGCTAAACCTGCACCGTGGTAACGGCGGCCCTGATGTTCGGCAATAATATCCACCTGGCCCAGAGCATCTTCACCGCTGCCTTTAGCCTGTAAGTTAAAATCGACCATTTTCACATCGCTGCCAACAATACGCTGAATAGCCTGGAATGAAGCTTCCACAGGGCCATTGCCTGTGGCGGCTTCGGTATGGGTTTCGCCATTAATGCTAATGCCCACAGTAGCGCTGGCAACATGACCGGTATGCGTAGAAGAGCTTAAAAACTCCAGTTTGTAAGGCTCGTTGGTGTCTTGTAAGTTTTGGAAAAATACCAGCGCTTCTAAGTCGTAATCAAAGACCCGGCCTTTTTGGTCGGCTAAGGTGACAAAAGCTTTGTAAATTTCGTCTAAGTTGTAATCATCCTGGGTGTAACCCATTTCGCTTAAGCGATGCTGGATCACTGCGCGGCCAGAGCGTGAGGTCAGATTCAGCTCGTTCTGACGAATACCCACTTGTTCCGGCGACATAATTTCGTAGGTGTTTTGTGCCTTTAATACGCCATCCTGGTGAATACCTGAGGAGTGGGCAAAAGCGTTTTCGCCAACAATAGCTTTATTCGGCTGAATCGGCATATGGCAAATCTGGCTGACCAAATGGCTGCTGCGGTAAATTTCAGTGCTTTTAATGTCGGTGTAAAACGGCAGAATGTCCGGGCGGGTTTTGATAATCATCGCCACTTCTTCTAATGAACAGTTACCGGCGCGCTCACCAATACCGTTGACAGTACATTCAATCTGACGCGCCCCGGCCTGAACTGCACTGATACTGTTGGCGACAGCCAAACCTAAGTCGTTATGGCAATGCACACTTAAAATGGCCTGATCAATATTCGGCACTTTATTACGCAGGTCGGTAATAATGCGGGCAAATTCATTCGGTATGGTGTAGCCGACAGTGTCCGGAATATTAATAGTGCGGGCACCGGCTTTAATAGCGGCTTCAACAATACGGCATAAATCATCAATAGGAGTGCGGCCCGCATCTTCACAGGAAAACTCAACATCGTCTGTGTAACGACGTGCCAGTTGAATAGCGGCAACCGCCTGTTCTGTGGCTTGTTCTAAAGTGCGGCGTAATTTGTACTGTAAATGCAGTGGGGATGTTGCGATAAAGGTATGGATACGACGACGCTCAGCATTAGCCAAAGCCTGACCACAAGCTTCAATGTCAGCGCTGACAGCACGGGCTAAACCACAAATAATAGGGCCTTTAACCTGAGTGGCTATGCTTTGCACAGACTCAAAATCACCTGGTGATGACACAGGAAAGCCCACTTCCATCACATCGACATTTAAGCGGGCAATAGCATGAGCCAGCTGAATTTTTTGCTTATGGCTTAAACTGGCACGCAAGGCCTGTTCGCCGTCTCTTAAGGTGGTATCAAAAATCCAGATTTTGTCCTGACCACTCATCACATTTTCCTCATTGATTGATTAAAACCCGTTTTGGTGGCCTTGGTTAAAACAAAAAACCCCGGCCTGTGGCACGGGGTTTTTGGTTTACTGGTACAGTCGTTTTACCAATGCACAAAGCCCCGTGGCCTGTTGAGGAGCACGAGGAGAGTGAGCAGGTTAGCGAAACGCTGGTTTAAATTCATTGTTGTCTGGGTCTTCATTGGGTTTAATTTATACAACTGGTATTAGTAATATCACGGCATTTTTTGCTTTGCAACAGTATAGACGGCTAAATATCTAAGTATTTTTGTTGGTGTTGCGTCACCAACCTGGTGCTTTTTGCGTCAAAGACAGTTAAATAGAGTTGTTTTTGCTGAAAAAATAGGCGGTTGATGCGTTTTTTAAGTTTTTTTATGAAAAACACATGACGAATGCCAGTTATTCAGCATAAAATGCGCCCCGTTCTGCCAGTGTTGTAAAACACGCTCTGCTCATGCCCGGGTGGTGAAATCGGTAGACACAAGGGATTTAAAATCCCTCGCTCGAAAGGGCGTGCCGGTTCAAGTCCGGCCCCGGGCACCATTTATCTCCAGTGACACCTTTGTTATCTCCTTTTAAATTCCTGTTCTTCGACTTAACTGCTATAACTAAAACACTTTGCTTATTTTGCAGGTTTATTCTGTTATGCATTTTTACTCTCTTGATTTTATTAAAGAAATGCCAAAATCCGATCTGCATTTGCATTTAGATGGCAGCTTACGTTTAGACAGCCTGATTGAGATGGCAGCTAAAGCCGGTGTGAAACTGCCGAGTCAAACGGTGGAAGGCTTAAAACAGCTGGTGTTTAAAGACAGCTACCAAAATCTTGGCGAATACCTGCATTGTTTCCAATATACCTGTGCTGTGCTGCGCGATATGGACAATCTGGAACGTGCTGCCTATGAGTTGGCCATAGACAATCAGCTCGAAGGTGTAAATTATATTGAAGTACGTTTTGCGCCTCAGTTATTAATTGACTTGCCAACAGGCATAGATTTTGACCGGGTGATGCATGCGGTCAACAATGGTCTGAAAAGAGCGCAGCAGGAATACAACAGCCATGCTGCTGTTCTGAACGGTGACAAACCGCCTTTTGCCTACGGCATTATCAACTGCGCTATGCGGATGTTTGGCGACAAAGGTTTTTCTCCTTATTACACCAACTTATTCCAGCTGATGCGGGATTTTAGCCCTATTGAAGTGATTAAGCTGGCGGCTATGGAATTGGTGCGGGCTAGTGTAAGGCTGCGGGATGAAGCTGGTATTCCTATAGTGGCTTTAGACTTAGCAGGGCAGGAGTCAGGTTATCCGGCCAGCAAATTTAAAGAAGTGTATGAGTTTGCTCATCAGCACTTTTTACTGAAAACCCTGCATGCTGGTGAAGCTTATGGCGCTGAAAGTGTGTTTGAGGCCATTACCGAATGTTACGCCGACCGCATAGGTCACGGTTACTCCTTGTTTGTGCCGGAGATGATCCAGGATCCAGCCATCAAAGATAAACAAAAATACATTCGTGAACTGGCGTCTTATATAGCTGACAAACGTATAGCTATTGAAGTCTGCTTAACCAGTAACCTGCAAACTAACCCAAGTATCAGCGACATCAAATCGCATAAACTAGGCGATATGTTGGATCACCGTATTGTCACTGTGATTTGCACCGACAACAGATTGGTATCGAACACGACAGTCAGCCGCGAATACAAACTGGCTTTGGATAACTTTGATATTCCGCTTAAACGCTTAAAAGACATGGTCGCTTACGGTTTTAAGAAAAGCTTTTTTCCGGGCAGCTATGTAGAAAAGCGCCAGTACGCTAAACAATGTTTAGAGTACTTCGATAAAGTCGCGCAAAAATACGGCTTTATTAACTAAGCTGAACATGGGGTCAGATCAGATTATTAACAGTTCACAATCTGATCTGATTCCATAGTCCCTTCGCTAGCCCCAAAATACCTTCATTTCTTATTTTTTAACTCTTTGAATTAAAAGTAAATTATTGCTTCTTAATAAATCCGGACAAAAGTGTCGCAAAAAGCATACATGTTAAGTTATTGATATTTATAACTATTATATTAAGCTCTGTTTTGCTGTTGCTAATTAGCGACAGATCTTTTGGTGTTTCTGTTCAGTTTCAGCCGAAAATGAAATTAATTTATTTTAAGTTATTGATATTTAATGATTAAAAATTAATTTTAAAACTTGGCACAGACTCTGCATTTATTAGTTCGTAACGGTAAATTAGGTAAGAGGTACGCAGTTGTTACTCTTACCTAATTTACCGGCAGGCTCAGCAAAAAGCTGAAATGAACAGTAGTAAAGACGGGGTGAATTATGGACTTATTTTTAATCGCAGCTATCGCATTCTTTATGGTAAACGCTTTTGTATTCGTAACCTACATGCGCAAAATTGATTTAAACGGTAACGCAGTTTTAGAGTTAGAGCGTGTTCAAGCCGCTGATGCTTATGCCCGCACTGCTGCTAAAGTTCGTAAAGCTCGCGCTTCAGTTGCTTTAGAACAAGCTGCTAACTAATTCGTTGCTCTGTGTAGAAAAAGCCAGTCTCTGACTGGCTTTTTTTATGCTCTGCAATCCTGCAGAGCACCCCAAGGGGCCAACGCTTCGCATTGTTAAAAATCGTTCCAGACGATTTTTTATGCTCTGCAATCCTTGGCGCTTACCCACATCGGATTGGAATTTGAGACGGGCGGGGACAAGCCCACGCCCCTACGGGTTAAAAATCGTTCCAGACGATTTTTTATGCTCTGTAATCCTTGGCGCTTACCCACATCGGATTGGAATTTGAGACGGGCGGGGACAAGCCCACGCCCCTACGGCTTAAAAATCGTTCCGGACGATTGTTTATTCGCTGCCATCCTTGGCGCTTAACCTCCTTCTGTAAATCCGTTATGATAAGCGCCTGATTTTTCGTGGAACCCTGTCCTGATGCGAATGCCTGTTCAGCCCGCTTCCTTGCGGCAGTTTGTTTTACTCAGCTTTTTTATGGCCTTGATCCCATTGGGCGTTTTGCTGTGGCAAAGTCATAGCGCTTTGTCTGATGTCAGCCGCTATGCCATAGCCGAAGCTGAAAGTTCGGTGGCTAATGTGCGTCGCGCTGAAAATATGCAAAAGCTGGTAAATGATATTGAGCGCTCTGTATTGCAGTTCAGTATTTTGAAAACTGATGCCTTGTCGCAACTTGCTGCCACTCACTTAAATAACTATCAGCAGAATCTGGGTTCTGTGTGTCTGAATCTGTCTCAGCCTGTGCTTTGCGCACAACAACAGCAGCAACTGGAACTGTTGCTCGGCAGCTACCTGCATGAAAGTAATGAAGAACTGAGTCCTATTTTGCAAAAAATCCGCCAGCAGCAGGTGCAACTGACGCAAGTGATCTGGGCTTTGCTGGAACAACGATTACAGCAGCAGCAAGTCTATGCCGAAGAAGCACAAAGCCATCTCGCCTGGCAAACCGTAGCTTTAGTGGTACTGACTTTATTGATGGTTTTATGGGCGTCCGCCCGTATTACAGCGCCTGTGAAAATGCTCGACACTATGATCCGTTCTATAGGGCAGGCCAGCCATCATTTCCCACATGACAAAGTGGATGGTCCACGTGAGCTGACGGAGCTTGGTGAACAACTGCGCTGGTTGGCGTCACGTTTACAGCAACTGGAAGCTTTGCGGCTGATTTTATTGCGCCATGCATCGCATGAACTTAAAACACCTTTATCCAGTATCCGTGAAGGTTGCGCACTGCTGAGTGAGCAGTTGGTTGGGCCATTAAATCCGCAGCAAATGGAAGTAGTCAGTTTGCTTAATGGCAGTGCTGATCGACTCAGTGTACTGACGGAGCAACTGCTCGATTACAACAAGTTGCTGCAGCAAGCCAAGCCTGAGTTTGGCTGGCACGACAGCGAAACTTTGTTGCAAAATTGCTTTAATGACCATGCTTTATCCTTACAGCAACGCGAACAAAACATTGTACTGGATTGTCAGTTGCCGCGTATTTACACCGACTCTATGTTATTCAGACGTATTCTGGATAATCTGATCAACAATGCTCAGGCATATGGTGCTGAAGGCAGTAATGTCTGGGTCAATTTACGGCAGCATGATAAGTTTATGCTACTGGACGTCGCCAATAACGGCACTCCTATTCCTGCTGAATTGCGGGCTAAATTATTTGAGCCTTTCCAGCGCGGCAAAGCCCCGCGTTTTGATGCAGTCCAGGGGTCAGGGTTAGGTTTATCTATAGTCGCTGACTGTGCCCGTTTATTGGGGGGCCTGGCAGAAATTATCGACGTCGGATATGCCGATGTCTGTATTCAGGTACGTTTGCCTTTAGTCGAGGATGCGGTATGAAACTTTGGTTAAGTCTTGGTTTTTGTTTGGCATTAACAGCCTGTCAGGGAGTGAAACCTGTAGTGCCTGTAGTGAATAAAACATTACCAAAAGTCGAACCTGCTCAAACTCAATTGGTGGAGCCACCTAAACCGGTGAAGGCTGAATTAGCTATTGCAGATGATGCTCTGACCTTGCAGGCATGGAGAGACTTTCGTGCTCAACTCTTACTGATGCCTGTGGCTGAGCGTGATTTATTGTTACGCAGCTTTAAATCCAGCGCCGTCACGACCTTACAAACCTTATTAATTAAGCTGCATCCGGACAGCCCTTATGCTGTGCGTTTTGCTGCTCAGACTCAATTAAATGACAAACTGACCACCTTACCTAAAGGCTTAGCCGATTTATTGCGCTGGGATTTAGCTTATAACCAGAAATTGCTGGAAAGTGAATCTGCAGTCACAGCTTTGTCGCGATTAAATGCCCAGCAGCAAGAACAGCTGGACAGACTGCGTCGGCAAAGTAAAGACTTACAAAAGAAAATAGATGCGTTGACGCAAATTGAAGCCAAATTAAACCAGACAGGTAACTAAGCATGAGCAATGGCGCCCGCTTATTGCTGGTGGATGATGATCCCAGCTTATTACGTTTACTGACCTTAAGACTTGAAGGTGAAGGTTACCAGGTGATCAGCGCAGATTGTGCCGAAACAGCGCTGGTGTTGCTGGGTAAAAATAAAGTTGATGTAGTGCTGAGTGACTTAAGGATGCCGGGTTTAGACGGTATGGCCTTGTTTGACGAAATTGCCAAACGCCATCCCGGATTGCCAGTGGTGCTGATGACAGCCCATGGTTCTATCCCTGAGGCTGTAGCTGCGACTCAGCGAGGTGTTTTTGGTTTTTTAACTAAACCACTCAACAACAATGACTTGCGCGATATTTTAGCGCAGGCCGTGCATCAGTCCCATGTGCCAAGTAAAGACGAATGGCGTGCCGACATCATTACCCGCAGTAAAGTGATGGAGCAGGTGCTGGATCAGGCCTATCGTGTGGCACAGCGCGATGTCAGTGTCTTGATCACAGGCGCCAGCGGAACTGGTAAAGAAATGCTGGCCAAGGCTATTCACAAAGCAAGCCCCAGGGCTAAAGGCCATTTTGTCGCCATTAACTGCGGCGCTTTGCCTGAGCATTTATTAGAGTCCGAATTATTTGGTCACACCAAAGGTGCTTTTACCGGCGCGGTGACAGAACACTTAGGTTTATTCCGCGAAGCAGACGGCGGCACTTTATTCCTCGACGAAATTGGTGATATGCCGATGCCTTTGCAGGTAAAGTTGTTGCGGGCTTTGCAGGAGCGGCAAATACGCCCTGTAGGAAGTACTAAAACTATCCCTATTGATGTGCGGGTATTGTCGGCGACCCATCGCGATTTAAAACAGGCGATGCAGGAACAAAGTTTCCGCGAAGACTTGTATTACCGTTTAAATGTAGTGAATTTGCAACTGCCGACTTTAAGAGAGCGGGCTGAAGACATTCCATTGTTAGCCCGTCATGTGCTGCAACAAAATGCAGAGCGACATGGCGTACAGGTGAACCGTTTTTCTGAAGATGCCATGCAAGCACTGGTGACTGCCCAGTGGCCGGGCAATGTGCGCCAATTGGTCAACGTGGTTGAGCAATGTGTGGCTTTAACTCAAAGCCCTGTACTCAGTGTGGCCTTAGTAGAGCAAGCTCTGTCCCAAAACCGCAGCTTCTGGCCGACTTTAAGCGAAGCCCGCGACCAGTTTGAGCGCCAGTATTTAATCCGGGTGTTAAAAATGGCGGAAGGTAATGTTACCCGTGCTGCAGAACTGGCAGGGCGTAACAGAACCGACTTTCATAAACTGTTGAAAAAGCATGAACTCAGCGCTGCTCAGGTGTCAGAGCAAAGTGACGAACTGGAATAGCAAAGCGACGAATTTGAATAACAAAGAGATCAATGAATGCACGAGAATTTTGACGTAGAACCCGATGTACTGAAAGCCAAAATCATCAGCGAAACAGCCCGGATCAACTGGATGGAACTACAGAAGTTTTATGCTGCTGGCTCTGTAGTTCAGGTGTCTGCCGAACTGGATTTAGTCGATGTAGCTTTTGCTTTTAGTCAGGATGATAAAACTGCGGTGCAGAATTGGTTGCAGTTGGGTTTAGTCGACAGAGTTGGTGATAGTCAAGCCCAGCTATGGGTTGAGCAGAAGGCCGAACTTTGGGCTGTGGTGATTTCGCCATGGATTTTAGTGCAGGACAAAGCGACTCAATCCACTCATTAATTACGCAGGTCAACGCTTTATGTATGCAGAAAATTTCCAGTTAGAGTCTTATCTGAAACGTATTGGTTATGAAGGATCTTTAGAGCACAGTGCTGCAACCTTAACCAAGTTGATGCGAGCTCAGCTCTTTAGTGTGGCCTTTGAAAACCTGGATGTACAGGCCGGTAAAATTGTCTCCTTAGTCCCAGAGCAGATAGTAGATAAAATAGTAGGCCAGGGCCGTGGTGGTTATTGTTATGAGGTCAATGGTCTTTTTGCGATGGCCTTGCAGGCTTTAGGTTTCAGCTACAAGTTTATCGCCTGTCGCCCTATGTTTTACCCGGTGCGCCGGCCTAAAACTCATATGGTGTTACTGGTAGAAGCTGATGGTGAACAGTGGATCTGTGATTTAGGTTTTGGCAGCTACGGCATTCGCGCCCCTATTGCTTTGTCTTCGTTAGAACAAGTGCAGCAGCAGGACTTTGATCAATTCCGTTTAACTACAGAACCAAGTGGGGCTTATGTGGTACAGGCGCTGGTAGATGGTCAATGGCTCAGCCAGTTTGGTTTTGAGCCTTATGCCAGTGAATGGGTCGACTTTATGCCAGCAAACTACCTGAATAGCACTCATCCGGACACGATTTTTGTACAGAAGTTATTGGTCATTAAACACCATGAACAAGGCCGGGATATCCTGCTGGGCGATCAGCTGAAACAAATACGAGCTGAAGGTACAGAAGTGCAACAGTTAAGCCCGCAGCAGCGGGAAGAAACACTAAAGCTGTTGTTGAAGTAACATTTGAGTTGCAACGAGGCGGCAACTTAGGGGCGGGTGAAGGGCGGGGACAAGCCCAGCCCCTACAATACCCGCCCGTCTTATGATACCGCTGGCCTCAATTTAAAAAGTTAATAGCCTGCAGCCTGTCCGTCTTTACGGGATTCAGAGGCGCCATAATAAACACCGGTTTTTGGGTCTTTCATAATGGCTTGATAGCCACCAAACTCACCCAAAGCGTAACGCACATCATGGCCTTTTTTCATCAGCTCACGGGCTGTTTCATAAGGCACACCTTTTTCTAACTGCAGATAGCCACCGTTGGTTAAATAAGTAGCCTGTGAGTCAGTGGGCTCTGTGCTGCCTAAATGTTGCCAGCGCGCTGCGTCTCCCGCTTCCTGCAGGTTCATGCCGTAGTCGATCATATTAACCACTATCTGCACATGACCCTGGGGTTGCATAGCGCCACCCATGACACCAAAGCTGGTTAAAGGTTTGCCATCTTTACTGATAAAGGCCGGAATAATAGTCTGGAAAGGGCGTTTGCCAGGCTCATAAGCATTAGCGTGTTTTTTATCCATGGAGAACATCTGGCCTCTGTCCTGGAAACCAAAACCAGTACCGGGCGCTACAACCCCTGAACCCATACCACGGTAGTTACTTTGGATTAGCGATACCATAGTGCCGTCTTTGTCTGCTGTGGTCATATAAATGGTGTCGCCTTCATAGGCAGCCGGATTACCTGCGTCGACACGCTGTGCGGCATTTGCTCCAATCAGCTTAGCGCGCTCTTTACCATAAGCTTCAGAAATCAGGCCTTTGATCGGTAACTTGTTAAAATCTGTATCCGCATAAAACTTGGCTCTGTCTTCAAAAGCCAGTTTTTTTGCTTCGACTAAAGTGTGAATACTTTCGACACTGTTATAACCCATGGCTTTTAAGTCGAAGTTTTTCAGAATTTGCAGCATCTGTAGCGCCGCTATGCCCTGACTATTTGGTGGCAGTTCCCAAACATCATAACCACGGTAATTGACTGATACAGGCTCAACCCAATCTGATTTATGGCTGGCGAAATCTTCATAACGCAGATAACCACCATTGGCTTTCATAAAAGCATCGATACTTTTGGCAATATCGCCTTTGTAAAAAGCATCACGACCACCAACTGCTATAGCTTTATAGGTGGCTGCCAAATCCGGGTTTTTAAAGATTTCACCTTTGGCGGGCGCTTTGCCATTGATAGTAAAAGTACCGACAAAATCACCAGGCTGGTCCTTTAACTTGGGCACAGATCTGTCCCAGTAATATGCTATCAGTTCACTGACCGGAAATCCTTGTTCAGCATAACTAATCGCAGGCTGCAAAATTTGTGTCATAGGCAGTTTGCCAAACTTCTGGTGCATCTCAAACCAGCCATCTACAGCACCAGGGACGCTAATTGGTAACATGCCATAAGGAGGCAAATCTTCACGGCCGAGCTTTTTCAGTTCTTTGGCTAATTGCTTGTGACTTAAGCCTTTAGGCGAACGGCCTGAGGCATTTAAGCCATAAATTTTATTAGTTTTACCGTCCCAGATAATGGCGTACAAATCGCCACCTATACCGTTGCCTGTAGGTTCCATCAAACCTAAAGCGGCATTAGCAGCAATAGCGGCGTCAACTGCTGTGCCACCTTGTTTCATAATGTCCAGGGCAATTTGAGTGGCTAATGGCTGGCTAGTCGCGGCCATGGCGTGCGGCGCTATCACTTCGGAGCGGCTGGCAAAATCAGCGCCGGTAATACGGTCATACGCCATCAGTTGTGGGGATATAGCAATCAGGCTGCAGAGCAGAAGTTTTTTCATTGTGGTTAGTTCTCTCAAATACAGGAGCATTCAAACTAATCAGCCAAAGGCGAAATTGCCAGTGCCACGCGACCAACTCCCAGATTAGCTGGCTGAAACCAGATGTTGGCTTAAGGCTGCTTTTTGTTCTGCGCTTAGCAACTGTTTTTGTTTCGCAATAAAGTCATACTGTACCAGGACAGCTTTGCCTTCAGCACAACACTGGCCGTTTTGCCAAGCCTGCTGCAGCACTTCAAAGGAGCTATTACCCACCATACTGATCCCTGTGCGTAATTCAACCGGACGGCCATAAAACAGCTCTGCTTTAAACTGCACACTGATGCTGGCCAGTATCAGTCGCCACTGCTTTGTATCGAGATCAGGTGTAAATAATTTGAAAATAGGATCCCTTGCCCCTTCAAACCACATCGTCAGCACTGTATTGTTGATATGACCCAGAGCATCAGTTTCATTAAAACGCGGCTGAATAATTTCTTTAAACATAACAATAACCTAATAACTATGAATGATTTTATTGAAGTGTACGATGATGTCTTACCACAAGACTTTTGTCAGCAACTGATACTGATGTTTGAGCAAAGCTCACACAAAGTAGAGGGCCGCACTGGCGGTGGCGTCGATCCGAGCAAAAAGCTAAGTACCGACCTATACCTGAACCAATATCAGGACTACCACGCAGCCTTACATCAGATCACTAAATACACCACCAGTTACGTGGCTGAGTATTTTAAAAAGTACCACTTTGCGCTGATCGGGCCTGTTAGTATGACGGTTGCTCACCCGACGGAGCAACGCATGGTGTCTATTACTGCACAAAACTACCAACAATTGGGCGCTCCTCAGGCTGATACCTTTATGCGGACTTTATACCGGCTTGGTCCTATCCAGATGCAAAAATACCAGCAAGGTAAAGGTAACTATGGCTATTGGCATTCAGAGGTGTATCCACAACTGCCGCATAACGAGCCTTTGCACCGGACCTTATTGTTTATGTTTTATTTAAATGATGTAGCGGAAGGCGGCCAGACAGAATTCTATTATCAGAATAAGGCTATTGAACCCAAAGCCGGACGTATGGTGATAGCGCCAGCTTACTTTACTCATACCCACAGAGGTTGTGTGCCAGAATCGAATGACAAATACATTCTGACCAGCTGGGTGCTGTTTAATCGTGCAGAGCAGTTATATGGCACTGGCGCTTAGTTCTGCGCCCTGAGAAAGAACAGGGCACAGGACTAAGCTTCTATACAGTTTCTGTATGCAGAGGGGGGGCTGGACGCACCATTTCCAAATGCGGAATGTCGTCTTCCAGATAAGATTCGCTGCAGGCTACAAAGCCAAAAGATTCATAAAAACGTTGCAGGTAACATTGGGCTGATATTCGGATCTCCATATCAGGCCAACAACTGCTGGCGACATCCAGAGCTTTATCGACCAGCCCCCTGCCCAAAGCTAGCCGGCGTGCTGTTTGTGATACACAAATACGACCTAAAGCCGGGCTGTTCTCATAACTAACTCCGGGAGCTAAAACCCGGGCGTAAGCCAGGATCTTGTCACCTTTTTTCAGCAGAATATGCCGGGTTTGTGGATGTAAGTCTTTATTATCCAATTCAGGGTAAGGGCAGTTTTGTTCAACAACAAATACATCTACCCTCAATTGCAGCATGGCGTATACCGTATACGAATCCAACTGACTAAAGCCTGCAACTTGCCATTCCATCTTGTTGTCCTGTTTTCTTTCTAATGATTTGACCGCACTATACCAAAGTCATGGTCTTTTTGTCTGGTACCTGGCTTGAGCGCTGAATAACAACAAAAAAATCTGCATAAAAGCCAAATTTGACTCACACTTAATGTATTCATTGCCTCAGGCAAAAGGAGTTGTGATGTGGTTAAGTCAGATAGTGCAGAAAAAACGTCAATGGCAACTTGTGCTGAGCGTTCTGGTGGTTGTGCTGGTCAACATTAGTTTTTACAGCATTGGACAGTTACAACTGCAGCATAATCAGCGGCAATGGCAGCAATGGCTGCAACTACAACCTCTGGAACAACAATCCTGGTTAATCAGCGAAAAAGGTCAGTTCAGACTTTTAAATCTGCCTCCGGCTGATGCGGCTGATTTCATTGCTTTGGATGGTTCAAATCCGGTTCTGCATTTGTCACCGGAATTGGCGCAAAGCTGGACTATGCAATATTACGCTCTGCTTAATCTGCCTTTTGCCCTCTGGTTGGGCTGGCTATTTTGGATCCACTCTTATCAGCGGCAATTTAAGCAAGAGTTGCAGCAACTTGAGTTACAAATTCAGCTATTGCTTAGTCACCTGGAGTTACCTTTCCATGCTGGCACTAACCCTGCGATTCAACTACAAAGGGTGCTACTCAAGCTGCAAAACTGGCAAAAACGTGATAGTGAAATCCGTCAATTGGTGCGGGTGCAAGGCCTGGTCGATCATGAGCTTGCTATAGGCAACAGAGTGTTTTTTGAAAGTCGCCTTAATCACTATCTGACAGAAAGCACAGAAGTGGCCAGCGGTGCAGTATTTTTAGTGCAGTTATCACATCCTGAACCTGCACTCTCTGTTTTGGTTAAATTACAGCGTTTAAGAGGTTGTGTTGAGCTTATTGCTGAACTGGTTTCAGCCTGGCCTGACGCAGTGCTGGCACGACTGGCTGATAATGACCTGGTGTTATTAGTGCCTGGTCTCAGTGGAAAAGAGGCTGAGCAGTTAGGTGACAGGATGGCTCATGTACTGAGTCAGGCTAATTTCTTTGAAGACTGTCAGGATTTTGATCTGATCCACATAGGTTTTGTGTTGTATCAGCAAGGACAAAGTTCCTATCAACTTATGGCCGAAGCTGATATGGCATTAAAAACCGCGCAGTTGCAGGGACCAAACGCGGCTTATGGTTTTAATGATCCGCAAAAGCCTAAAATTAAAGGCTCGGTCTGGTGGCGGACTGAATTGCATAATGCACTGAAAGAAAATCGTTTTATACTGAGTTTTCAGCCTGTTTTTTCCTGGCAAGACAATGATGTGCTGCAGCATGAAGTGCTGGTGCGGCTTGCCAGCAGTGATGGTGATAAATTGGCGGCCGCATTGTTTTTACCTATGGCTGCGAACTGTGGTTTAGTCAGTGCTATTGACCAGTACGTGCTGCTCAAAGTGTCCAGACTGAGTGAAACTGAGGCATTGGAGTATTGCCGTTGCAGCGTGAACTTAAATACCCAGTCTTTGTTGGATGATGCCTGGTGGCATTGGCTGCAACAACAGCTGAGCCTTGGCGCCATAGTCGCCAGACATTTGGCTCTTGAGTTTCATGAACACCATTTAATCAAACAATACAAAAGTCTGAAACCAAAGCTGCTGCAACTGCAGCAGTGGGGCTTTGAACTGATCGTAGATCATGTAGGTTTAAGTTTAGATGCCACGCCCTATACAGATGAATTACCTGTGCGCATGTTAAAAATTCACCCGGCAGTAGTACGGAGCATCGATCAACAGCTGGAACAGCAACTTTTTATCCGGGGTTTACTGGCATCTTGTATTGGCAAAGATATTAAAGTGATAGCAACAGGTGTGGAGCAGGATCAAGAATGGCAATGTCTGAAAAAACTTGGTGTAACTGGGGCTCAGGGGTACTACTTTAGTCAGCCACTGGCTCGCCTTATCGCTCAGAACCAGCTGTCGGAATAAGGCCCCTGTAAGCGAGTCCTTTGAGGGCTTGCAGACCTCCGGTGTGATAAAAGCTCAGGCGGCTGCCTTGGGGAATATCACCTCTTCGGATTAGTTCAAATATTGAATACAAAGCTTTACCTGTATAAATAGGCTCTAGCTCTAAGCCTTGCCCGGCGAAAGACTGACAAAACTGCCAGAGTTTCTGGTCAAAGCGGCCATAAGCTGGTTGGTGCAATGCCTGCACTAATTTCCAGTTTGACTGGTGCAGTGCTGAGGGTAACAGGGTTTTTATTTTGTCCGGCAGAGACAGATCTTTTACCACTGCAATACCTAAAACAGCTGTTGTATCAGCGCCGCGTATTAAACCAGCCATAGTGCCGCCGCTGCCAACAGCGCAAAGGAGTATAGAGGCGGGGCCATTGGGCGTATGGCGCAAATCAAGTTCACTTACCCCTCTGACAGCCGCTTCACAAGTACCGCCTTCAGGAATAATAAGGTAACCAGGATGCTCACGACTCAACTGTTGTATGCTGTCCTGAAGATGGCGCCGTTGATAAAAACTGCGGCTAACAGGGAGCAACTGCATGCCATATGACTGACACATGGCTAAAGTAGGATTGTCTTTGTCAACTTCTTCACCGCGAACTATACCAAGGCTTTTCAGGTTATTTTCGGCAGCAGCTGCCGCAGTCGCCAGTAGATGATTAGAAAAGGCACCGCCAAAAGTTAACAAGCCCTGATATTTTTGTTGCAGCGCCAGCTCCAGCTGGTATTTTAGTTTCAGTAACTTGTTGCCGGATATATCGGGGTTGTCGGAGGGCGTATAACGCACCCAGAGTTCGGTTTGATGCTGTGACAGAAGAGGATGTGAAACCTTTTGCCAGTGTGGGGCTGTATTTATTTTCATAATAAATTGTAAATTTGGAACGAATTCTTTATCATTTTTATCGTTTTTATGCTAATTTGGCGTTACAATACTATAAGAAAGAACAGTAGGCAGTATTTTCCCTTATGTTAACAAAGCTATTGGCGCATCTTAAGTTCACTAAAAAACCTGGCAATTCCTTCGCCGGGTTTCATTTGTCGACCAATAGTCTAAAGCTTGTCGTGGTCAGTCAGCAATCCGAATCCGCACAAAAGGTCGAGCAGGTCTTCCATGAGCAATTCAGTTCACAGGCGCAAATGTCAGCCGCATTTAAAAGCCTGGCGGCAAAAATACCTGCTGAGTGCCAATGCACTTTAGTTATACCACCTGAACGTTATATGGTTTTGCAGATCGATAAGCCTGCTGTACCGGATGAAGAAATATCGCTGGCTTTACCTTGGACTATTAAAGACTTAGTCACCTTGCCTGATGATGATATGGTGCTGGACTATCTGGATTTGCCTTTACAGAATCAAATGCAGGGCGTCAAAGTGAATGTAGTGGTCAGTTCCAAAAGCTGGTTGGCGGATATAGTTGCCTTGTTTGTACAAAATAAACTGAATTTAGTTGGGATCCAGCCGGAAGAATGGTTGGCCAGAAATTTATTACCTGTTAAAGAACAAGCCATGATGCTGGTGTCGCATCAGCCGGGCCAGGATTTGGCGGTACAAATCATGCAGCAGGGCCATTTGTGTTTCTCCAGACGCCTGCGGGGATTTAATCGTCTGGACCAGTTCACTGTAGAAGAATTACAGCAAGGTGTGTTTGATAATTTATTGCTGGAGCTGCAAAGGTCTATTGATTACTTCGAAGGTCAGTTGAAACAGGCTCCTGTCCGGGAAATTGCATTGTTGTTAGCGAACTCGAATCAGGCTGATATAGTGCAATTGTTTATACAGAATGGTTTTTCTCAGGTATTTGCTGTATCCGCCAAAGACATCAGAGTGCAGATATCTGCCGAACAGTTTGGTCAGTATTGGCTGGCGTTGGCCGGTGCTATTGAACCTCTCTGTGCACAAATGGAGGTAAACCTTGAAGCTGCGGGTTAATCTCTATGTGACGGCCTTACAGCCGGTTAAAGAAAAAATCAGTTTAAAGCTGTTAGTCAACAGCACCCTGGGCCTTTGCGCTGTCCTATTGTTGGCAGGTTTTGTCTTGACTATGCACACTGAAACAAAACAAAAACAACTTGCAGCTTTGCAACAGCAAGTCAAAACACAAACTCAGGAATTGACCCAGTTACAACAGACTCTCGGTAGCCGCCAACCTGCACCTGAACTGGTAAAGCAGCGCACTGAGCTGAACCAGCTCATTGCGCAGAAACAAAAGTTGCTGCAATTTGTACAAAATGAACAACGTAAGACTTCAGTGCAATATTCTCCTGTATTTCAGTATCTTGCGAACATAGACCCAGATGGTTTCTGGCTGAGCAGCTTTAGTTTAAATGCAACATCTAGTCAGTTTAGTGGTTATGTCACTCAGGCTGAGTTGTTACCCAAATGGCTGAGTCGTTTAAGTGATACGGCATTTTTTAAAGGGCATAGTTTTTCTCAGTTTGAAATAAAGCAAACGGATAAAACCGAAGCTTTGGTGTTTAAGGTCACTTCTTCTTCTCTGACAGAGGATGCCGCGGAGACTAAACCATGAGCGCCTGGCAACAGTTGTCTGAACGTTTCAGAGCACTAAAACAACGGGAAAAGTACAGTGCCTTGATTGGTAGCCTGTTGGTCTGTTTGTGGTTGTTTATGTTTCAATCTTTGATCCCTGCTTTTGAAAACCTGAGAAAAGTGGACCAACAAATTCTGAGTGCCAGCAACACTTTGCAGCAACAACAGACAACTTTAGTCACTTTACAGCAACAAGCTGGTGTGGATATTGATGGCAATTTTCGAAAAGAGCTGGACGTGCTGCGAAGCCAGGAACAGCAGTTACAACAACAAATTTCTAAGCTGACCAGTTATTTTATTGGCTCTGAGCGCATGGCTCTGGTGTTACAAGACGTACTTAAAAGCAGTAATAAAGTAAAAATGAAGTCTGTGCTCGCCAAACCCCCTGTGCCTCTAACTTTTGCAGAACAAGGTACGGACAATAAAGCTGTGATTTACCAGCATTCGACTGTAGTGGTCTTAACAGGAGACTATTTTTCCTTAGCTGAGGTCTTAACCCGGCTGGATGCTTTGTCCTGGTCATTAGGCTGGCAAAGTATTGACTACAAAGTGACAGAATATCCAGATGCTGAGCTGACCCTGCATTTACTGACAGTGAGTGACAATGAAAGTTATATTAAGCTGTAGCCTGTGTTTGATTCTTAGCTGTGCAGCGCAGTCGGCATCAGACCCGACCAGGCCTGATGCTGCCATGATCGAAGCCGCAGCTCTGTCTGAAGTGGATACTGAAGTGACAGAACCCAGTGTTAAATTCAGACTGGGTTTAATCAAACAAGTGCAGGGAGAGCATATGGCTTTGATCAACGGCGTATCCGTGAAACAAGGCGATGAAATTGAAGGCTATCAGGTCCTGAGTATCAATCGTCAACAAGTGGTGCTACAGAGAGCAAATGAACGTTTAACCTTAAATTTGTTTAAAGCGATGAAAACTCAATGAATTATTTTAATAAAAACTACTTCACGTTAGCTTTCATCAGCTTAGGTTTAGCTGCTTGTCAGGGTATGCAGGAGACTAAGATCCCTGCACAGGCCAAAGCTGCCCTGGCTGAACAACAAAGCCAGCAACAACCGGCCACATTGGCCGTGCCAGATAGTGTGACTCAGGATTTGTTAGCCCTGACCAGCCCTATGCAACAGGCTCAGCTGATCCAACAGCGCTTTAATGTGGCTGCTGCTAATGTCGATGTAGCGGACTTTTTCACTTCTTTGGTTGCAGACACTGAGTACAGCGTGGCTATCCATCCTGCGGTTAAAGGACAAATCACGCTGGATTTAAAACAGGTTACGTTAAACGAGGCTTTTGCCGTTATTGAGCAGTTGTATGGTTATCATATACAGCAACAAGGCTCTATTTATAAAATTATGCCCGGTGGCTTACGCACTGAAACCATTCCGGTAAATTATTTGCTGATGCAACGTTCCGGCAGCTCTTCAATTTCTGTCACAGCAGGGGGCATTTCCTCGTCTCAGGGCAATAGCAACAACTCCAACAATAACGGCCAGAATAATAACCAGAATAACTCCAATCAGAATGGTACCAATCAGAACGGTCAAAACAGTCAAAATGGCCAGGGGAATGGGAGTTCAGTTCATAGCAGCAGCGAAACTGATTTCTGGAAAGATCTAAAAGAAGCGATCACCGGTGTAATGGGCTCAGGTCCTGACAGAGCTGTGGTTGTCAGTCCACAAGCAGGCTTAGTGACAGTACGCGGATTACCGGCTGAAATAGAAGCCGTAAGAGCCTATTTAGGCCAAACGGAAGCCAGCTTACAACGTCAGGTCATACTGGAGGTGAAAATCATAGAGGTCACTCTGAATGATGATTATCAGCAAGGTATCAACTGGAGCAAAATAGCAGGCACTATTGGTTCAACAGATATCAGTTTCAGCAATAACAGCTTTAATCTGGGCAACAATATTACCGCTCAAATCGGTGGTTTAGGCAGTATAGGTTTTGAAGGTGATGACTTTAGCGGCGTTATTAATCTACTGGAAACTCAAGGCAACGCTCAGGTTCTGTCCAGCCCCCGTGTCACTGCTATTAATAACCAGAAAGCAGTGATCAAAGTAGGTTCAGACGAATATTATGTCACAGGTGTTAACAGCAGCTCTAACCTGACAGATACAACGGGTACTGGAACAGGCATTACCAGAGATGTGCCTATTCCGGAGCTGGAACCATTTTTTTCCGGTATAGCTTTGGATGTCACGCCACAGATTAATGTGGATGGTGACGTGATTTTACATGTGCATCCGTCTGTGTCAGAGACCAATGAATTGAGCAAGTCCATTAATTTGGGAGGTACCAGTTCTTACACTTTGCCTTCAGCTCAAACCAATATCCGTGAGTCCGACACCATTATCAAAGCCCGTAATGGAGAAATTGTGGTGATTGGTGGCTTAATGCAATCCACCATCAGCGACAATGAATCCAAAGTACCGGTGCTGGGTTCTGTTCCTTTAGTCGGAAAACTGTTTACCAGCATCAGCAAAGTAGAGCGGAAAAAAGAGCTGATTATTTTGATCAAGCCTACGGTATCGTCCAGCGGAGCTATGCAGCAACAGCTGAAGCAATCTGCTGATTTGATCGACCAATGGTACCCGAAGAACTGATTATGTTGTATTTACGCCACTTTGGTTTACAGCAAAGCCCTTTTAGCCTGACACCAAACACGGCGTTTTATGTAAATTTGCCTCAGCACCATGAAGCCATGCAGGTGCTGACCACTGCCTTAAATGTCGGTGAAGGTTTTATTAAAGTGACAGGCGAAGTTGGCACAGGCAAAACAATGTTGTGCCGTAAATTGATGAATGAAGCGCCGGATGACTGGAAAATTGCTTATATTCCGGATCCGTATTTATCGCCATTGGAATTACGTTGGGCTTTTGCTACTGAACTCGGTCTGAAACAAACCGACGGTATAGACAATCAGCAATTAGTGCAGTTAGTTCAGCATTGTCTGGTGGCGTTGGCCGCGGCAGGCAAAAGAGTAGTGTTGATCATTGATGAAGCCCAGGCTCTACCTGACGATACGCTGGAAGCTTTAAGGCTGTTAACCAACCTTGAAACTGAGCAACGTAAGCTCTTGCAAGTGGTTTTATTTGGTCAGCCTGAGCTGGATAAACGTCTGGCCAGTTATAAATTTCGTCAGTTACGTCAGCGGGTAAGCTTTTCTTATTATTTGCGCGGTATGTCATACGAGGAAGTACAGGCTTATGTTAATACCCGTATTGATATAGCTGGCGTGCGTCAGCCACTGTTTTCTCCTGGTGCGTTAAAAGCCATTTGGAAATACAGCCGAGGCATACCGCGTTTGGTGAACGTATTGAGTCATAAGGGGCTGATGTTGGCTTTTGGTGAAGATAAGCTGCAGGTAGACACCAAACATTTACGATATGCTGCAAAAGATACTGAAGACGTGCAGGATCAGATGTCTACGATAAACCCCATAGTGCTTGGTGTGCTGGTTTCGTTGCTGATGGTTGCTGTTGCCGCTGCCTGGCACTTCAGAGGTTTGTGGTTATGAGTGTGATTAATAAAATGCTGCGTGATTTAGAGCAGCAGCAACATCAAAGAAACCACAGTGGGTTGGTGTTTAAGCCTAAACCTAAGTCAAATCTGCTGTTGTGGGGGGCAGTGCCCTTGGCTTTATGTGCGGGTTGGGGCGGACAACTTTGGTACAACAGTTATGTTTCTGGTCAGCCTGAACCGGCTGTCTCTGCTGCGAAACCTGTAAAACAACCTGTTGATGCTGTGGCGGTGATCAATGAATTACTGCCTGCGGCTAAAAATCAAGCAGCAGCCAGCTCAGCCACTGTGGCACAAACAGAGCAGGTTGTGACTTTGCAGGACGTGGTTGCAGATCGGATATCTCCGGAGGTGGCAGCCCGGCTTGGCAAAACTACCTCTGTGGAACCCGCTCAAGTTGCTGATACCGAATTGAAGCCTTTTGCAAACAAGCCTGTGGCTGAAGAGCGTGTCGTAGAGGTGGTACTGGCAGAACCTGAAGAAGTGTTTGCTAATCAGAGTTCTGCAGCGGAGCAAGTGCAGGTGAGTGCTTTTGATCAAAGTAGCGATTTTACCAATGCTTCGGACTCTGATGGTGAAACGGGTTGGCAACAGGAGCCACAAGTTGAGGATAAACCCCGTACTCTGGCTATTGAAAAAGTTCAGTTGACACCACAACAGCAAAAGGACTTGTTCAGACAAAAAGCTCAGAAAGCCGAAGGCAAAGGGGATCTGCTTCAAAGTGTTGAGTATTGGCAGCAGATACGGCAATTAGCTCCAGCCGAGAGTGAGGCTTATATTGAGTTGTCCCGACTGGCTCAAATTCAGCATAAAGATCAGGACGCTGTGCTAATCCTTGAACAGGCACTGGCAACTGGTGTGCAGGATCCAAAACTGTCCATGGCCTTAGCCGCATTAGCATTAAAGCAACAGGATTGGGCTAAAGCTCTTTCGTACCTTCAGTATGAACCAGACATTTTTAAGTACGTTGATTTTTATGCATTAAAAGCCGCTGCATTACAAAAGACTAATCAGCACCCTCAAGCTGTGCAGGTGTTCCAGCAACTCGCAAGGCAACAGCCGGATCAGGCGCGTTGGTGGCTTGGTATGGCCTTGAGCTTCGATGCCTTACAACAACCGGCACAGGCGTTGCTGGCTTATCGGCAGGCGACAGTGAATGGTCAGACTTTGTCTGCGGGCAGCCTGGACTATGTCAAAAAACGTATTGCGGCGTTAGAGTGATTTTATGTTAAAACCCAGATTAAAAATGCGGCTTGGTGATTTGTTGGTGCATGAAAGCATCATCACTGAGCAACAATTGCAGCAAGCCTTAGCGCAGCAGCAAAAAACTGGCCGCAAGCTGGGCAGTAGCTTAATCGATATGCAGTTTTTGACTGAAGATCAGTTGCTGCAGTTTTTGTCTCAACAGCTCAAAGTAGATTTGCTGGATATCAGTTCGCAGCAAATCGACCCCAAAGCAGTTGCCTTGTTACCTGAAGTACACGCCCGCCGTTTCCGCGCTTTAGTGCTGGAAGACAGAGGCAGCTCTGTATTGCTGGGGATGAGTGACCCGGCAGATTTATCTGTATTAGACCAGATAGCGCCTATGCTGGCGCCTAAAGAAATATCTATTGCGATAGTGCGCGAAAGCCAGTTGATTAGTGCTTTTGACCGTTTGTACCGTCGTACCAAACAAATAGAAAGTTTTGCCACCCAGCTCAAAGAAGAGTATGCAGAAACCGACATACTGGACTTTGGTGCTTTAAGCGATCCGACAGATAACGACAACACTATAGTGAAACTGCTGCAGTCCATTTTTGAGGATGCGGTACAGGTACGGGCTTCGGATATTCATATAGAGCCTGATGAAAAACTACTACGTATTCGTCAGCGCATTGACGGTGTTCTGCAAGAAAACGTACTTAAAGAAGTCAGTATAGTGCCGGCATTGGTACTGCGGTTAAAACTGATGGCGCAACTGGATATTTCAGAAAAACGTTTGCCGCAGGATGGCCGTTTTCAGATCAAAATCAAAGGCCGTACTATAGATGTGCGGATGTCGACAATGCCAGTGCAGTACGGTGAGTCTGTGGTGATGCGCTTGCTGGATCAATCCGCCGGTTTGTTGACTATGGAACAAACTGGTATGCCGCCAGCATTGCTTAAGCGCTTGCGTCGTATCTTAAAAACTCCTCACGGTATGATTCTGGTGACAGGTCCTACAGGTTCGGGCAAAACCACCAGTTTGTATGGCATGCTCAGCGAGCTAAATAAAGAAGGTAATAAAATAATTACGGTGGAAGACCCGGTGGAATACCGCTTGCCGCGTATTAATCAGGTGCAGGTGAACCACAAAATTGGCCTGACCTTTAGCAATGTCTTAAGAACCAGTTTGCGTCAGGATCCGGATATCATCATGGTCGGTGAGATGCGGGACCAGGAAACTGCAGAAATTGGCTTGCGTGGTGCTTTAACAGGTCACCTGGTGTTATCTACTTTGCACACCAACGATGCTGTCAGTAGTACTTTGCGTTTAGTTGATATGGGAGCCGCTGAGTATTTGGTTGCCAGTGCGTTAAGGGCTATTCTGGCGCAACGTCTGGTGCGGCGTTTGTGTCCGCACTGCAAAAAGACCTATACACCAGATTCCTCCGAGCTCAGTTGGCTACAACATAAGCATATAGCGCCAAGTCAGCCATTCTGGCGTGGCGAAGGCTGTCAAAACTGCAACCATACTGGCTATTCAGGGCGTATAGGTGTGTTTGAATTACTGGTAATGAACCGCGAGCTGGCGGATGCACTGCGGCGTAAAGACGCCGATGCTTTTGCTATGGCAGCCCGCAATAATGAAGGTTTCCGTCCTTTAGGCGATATGGCACTTGATTATGCAATGCAAGGGCTGACCAGCATAGAAGAAGTGATTAAGGTCTCCGAATACCTTGAATTGGAAGAACCTGTGTCTGTTCAGGTTACAGAGCAGGGGCATAGTTAATGGCTATGTTTAGCTATACCGCCAGAGACAGGCAGGGACAGTCCGTCAGTGGCAGTATTGAAGCCAGCAGTGAAATGGCGGCAGCAGATCTGCTGCTAAAACGCAGCCAGATCCCAATCAAAATCCAGCTTCAGGACGAAAAACCAGCAGGTGAAGCTATAGTTTGGCCCTGGCAACGGGTCAGTATGACTGAGCTGATTATTTTTTCCCGTCAGATGTATTCATTAATGAAAGCCGGTATTCCTATTATCCGCGCTATAGTGGGATTAGCTGAGAGTACCAGCTCAAAGGCTTTGCATGGCATATTGCTGGATTTGGCCGAGCAGTTGGAAAAAGGCCGTACTTTGTCGGCGGCTATGGCACATCACCCTAAAATATTCAGCCGTTTGGTTGTCTCTCTGGTGCATGTAGGCGAAAACACCGGTCGATTAGACGAGTCCTTTTTGCAGCTCTCCGGCTATTTCGAGCAGGAATTGGAAACTAAAAAGCAAATCAGACAAGCCACCCGCTATCCGTCATTTGTGTTGTTTGCCATTGTCGTCGCCATGGTGCTGATGAATATGCTGGTGATACCGCAGTTTTCGGCCATGTTTGCGAAATTTAATACAGAATTACCCTGGGCTACGCGATTTTTATTGGGAAGTTCAAACCTCTTTATCAATTACTGGGAAGTGATGCTGGCTGCGCTGGTTGGAGTCATCTGGGCATTAAAGCTGTATTTACAAACCGACCAGGGCCGCCATCAGTGGAGTTACTGGAAACTCAGGACACCACTCATGGGCTCTATTATAGTGCGGGCTACTTTGGGACGTTTTAGCCGTAGTTTTTCCATGATGCTCAGAGCCGGGGTCCCTCTGACTTCCGCACTCACCTTAGTAGCAGAAGCCGTAGACAATGAATATATGTCAGAGAAAATCCGCGAGATGCGGAAAAACATAGAAAGAGGTGAAAGCCTGCTGCGGGTGGCTGTACAAAGTGAGTTATTTACTCCTTTAGTGTTGCAGATGTTAGCTGTAGGAGAGGAAACAGGACAAATAGACGAAATGTTGACGGAAGTGGCCTCCTTTTACGAGAGAGAAGTGGTATACGACTTGAAAGCACTTACTGCAAAGATAGAGCCTATTTTGATCTGTATTGTCTCCGGAATGGTGCTGATTTTGGCTTTAGGTATCTTTACGCCTATGTGGGATATGCTTAATGCGTACAAGGGTGGTTAGTAAATAATCAGTAAAATGAAAAAAATGGAAGACAAGTTGATAATAGTGAGTAAAATAGATTCAATTAGCGATAAACTAACAAATAAAGGTATGGGGTTAACAGTATGAGACGACAAAGTGGTTTCACTATTATCGAAATTATCATTGTAGTGATAATTTTGGGGTTATTGGCAGCAACTGCATTGCCGCGGTTTTTAAATATCACAGAGCAGGCGGAAGATGCCTCTATTGATGGTATAGCCGGTGGTTTTGCATCAGCTGTAGGTTTAGTTCGTGGGCAATGGGAAGTGGAAACTCGTCCTGTTGGCAATGGTCTGGACGGTGCTACAGCAGCAGCGAACATTACCACTGTTGCTATTGATGGTGTTCGAATTGCAATTAACGGTAATGGCGTTGGGACTGGTGTTAGTTTGGGTTTCCCAACGGCCAATCCATTAACTACAACACCGGCTCTGACTGACTCGCGTCATACAGCTACTACAGCTTTGCGTTGTCAGGAAGTATTGCAACTGATTCTGCAAAATGGCCCAAGCTCCATAGTGGATGCTGCGGGTGTTGATATTACAGATGTGCAGTCTTCAGGTGCGACCTTATATGTACAGGAAGGCGCAGCAGCGAATGCAAACATTTGTTATTACTATCAGGTTGCTGGCATGACAGAATTGCCAAATCCAGACGGAACTGAAACTGGTTACAATGGATTCAGATACAATCCATTAAATGGTTCTGTTGTTGTATTTAAGAATAAACCGTAATAAAGATTATTAATTAAAAACTGAGGGATAAAGTATGAAAGCTATCAACAAAACTCAACAAGGTTTTACCCTGGTTGAACTGATCATTGTGATCGTTATTTTAGGTATTTTAGCTGTAACAGCGGCACCACGTTTTTTGAATTTTACTGGTGATGCCCGTGAAGCTGTATTACAAAGTGTCTCTGGTGCCATCAAGGCTGGTAATTCACTGGTTTATGGTAAAGGCGCTATAGCAGGTCAGACTGGGTCCGCGTTGTCTTGTTATAATGCAACCACTCAGACAGTTGTTGCCGCTGCGGCTGGTGAAGCAGCCTCAAACAACACTGAAGGTGTTGTGCCTGTGACCAACTGTGTTGCCGCTGCAGGTACAGTAGATTTAGTTTTTGGTTACCTGGACGCTGATGCGGCTGCGTTTACTGCAGCTTTGGATTTAACTGATTTCGCCGTAGCTGACGCAACAGTACCTACGACGGCTTACACTGTGCCAGTGGCTGCCGGTACTATTCGTATTGCAGGTACTGCCGCAGAGTTAAATCCTGCGTCTGTAGCTACAGGTTGTTACGTTACTTACACTCAAGCAGCCGCAGCCAATACTGAACCAACAATTACTATTACTGATGGTGGTTGTAACTAAATAAGTTGATGGGAGCTGGTAATGTTGTGCAAAACCAGTCATGGCCTGACATTAATTGAGCTCCTTATTGTCATTACTTTATTAGGTATTTTGTCTGTTACCGCTTTACCCAAGTTTATAGGTAAAGCTGGTGTTGAAGAAATTACGGCGCAGGACCAGATCATTTCTGTTCTACGCCGTATGCAAACTCAAGCTATGCAGCAGACTTCTGCTGCATTTTGTCATCAATTAATCCTGACCCAAACCCAATTAGGCTTTCCGAATATTTTGCCTTGTGACCCTGATACCGCGAATACGCAACTGACAGCTGCGGTCGACTCAAACTCTACTTTACAATTTAACATTCCGGACAATAGCTCGTTAAGTTTAAGTCTGTTTAATGCCTCTGCTGCAACAGGAGGAGCAAGTCAAACTCTACCTTTTCTTTTTCAATTTAATGCCCTTGGGCAAGTGGTAACGGGCACAGGGGCCGTTATTAGTACCGGCTTGCGTATTGAAATTACTGATACAGTAACCTATAGCATTTGTATTGAGCCTGAAGGCTATATTCATTCATGTTAGTCAGGTCTTTTCCCTCAACCCGCAGACAGCAGTCAGCTTTTACCCTGATTGAGATTATTATTGGAATCGTAGTGCTGGCCATAGCTTTAGTGGTTATTACCGGCGCTTTAGGGCCACTTTTTAAAAAAAGTGCCGACCCCTGGCATCAGGTGCGGGCTGCTGAATTAGCTCATAGTTTATTAAACGAAATTATGGCACGCTCTTTTGATGAAAACTCTGACAGAGCTGGCGGTGAGTTTCGTTGTGGTGAGACAGGTTTTGCCGTTTGTAGTGCGTTTTGTACTAACACTGCCGTGAATACTGCTGAAGCAGAAACACGTTCCGGCTATGATGATGTTGATGACTTTAATGGGTTACAACTCAGTGGCAGCGATATAGTAGGCAGCACTGGTAATCTGGCGCTGAATAATTTATACCAAGGGTATCAGGCCAATGTTGCTGTTGCCTGCGCTGGTGGAGATTTAGCAAAACCACAAGACAGCGTGAAAAGGATCACTGTCACCATCACTACCCCATCAGGTGAGGCCCTGGCCTTTTCGGCGTACCGGAGTAACTGGTAATGAAGTATAGCCGCAACCAGGGGTTTACCTTAATTGAACTGATTCTGGTTATTGTGGTGCTGGCAATAGTAGCGCTGGCTACGACCAGTTATCTGGGATTAGGAGCTCAGATGTATGCTGATGCGGCAGCACGGGATAAGTTATTGAGTCAAAGTCGTTTTGCAGTGGAACGCATTACCCGTGAGCTGCGTAATGTAGTTCCTAACAGTGTTCGAACCTGGACTGATGGCAGTCGCCAATGCATAGAGTTTGCGCCATTACTGCAGGCTGGTCGTTATGAGACCAATCTGGTTAGCCCTATTCGCATGTTCAGTGCTGCGGGTTGGAGCGATTTAGTTTCAGCCCCTACAGTATTGATGGCGGTCTATCCGGTGAATGCCGCAACGGATATCTATCAGCAACAAAGAGTAGCGTCCACTTTAACATTGACAGAAGACAGTACTGATAACAGGATACTCAACGTTGCATTCAGTTTTAGCGGTACTGTGCCCAGCTCCCCCAGCCAACGCATGTACTTTATGACAAATCCTGTGGTCTATTGTGTTGTTGGCTCTGAACTCAGGCGGTATCAGCGCAGCGGCATCACTTCATCTACGGCCGCTGCAGCTTTACCCGGCCATGTTTTAATGGCTGAAGGGATAGATACGGCTTTTTATAGCTCCAGTGGTGCTTCGCCCTTCAGTTTTGAAAATAGCGTGGTATTAACCCGAAATGCAGTAGTGCATATCCGGCTGGCCTTCAAATCTGATTTTAACGACACCTTAGTTTTTAATCAGGAGATCCATATTCCCAATGTGCCCTGATTTTTATGCGTCTGACCGGAAGAAACAACAGGGCAGTGCTCTGGTTATTGCTATTTTTATAATAGTGGTGATGACGATTTTGGTGGCTGCGTTATCTAAAATGCTAATAGGTAGTTCTGAAAGCGTAAGTTACGAAGTATTAGGGACCAGAGCTTTTTTTGCCGCTCAGTCCGGTATGGAGCAAGGGTTAACTCAACTCTTTCCGCTGTCTGCCACTGCAACCTATTGTGCTCCTGTTGGCGTTACAGGCTCTGAAGCTCCTGTGACAGTCAGTTTCACAGCCAATGGTCTGCAAGGCTGTAGTTATACGCTGAGTTGTCAATCAGGAAGGGTAACAGCCAGCGCGACCGAAACTATTTATTACCAACTGACCAGTATAGGAAGCTGTGGTACAGGTCAGTTACAAACCTCGCGCACCATCCAGATGGAAGTATGGCAATGAGCTTTTTGCGATTTTTGTCCTTGTTAGTGATGCTGCTTGCAGTGTCACAGGTCAATGCAGCCACTTATAGTTTGATATCGCCAAACCGTCCTGCGTTATGTAGCGGTAATCAGGGAACCTGGAGTGGTAACGTATATATTTGTAACTGGGGCCAGCCTTTTGCCGTTGCTTCCGGTGACAGCGTTACGTCGAACGGCAACATCAGAATACTATCTTACAGCGGTTTTAATCTCAGCAACGTGACTCTGGGGGGCGCTGGCTACACTATAGATCTTGAAGCCCAGGGCGGAAATGAAACCCGACTGACCGGCTCTACTCTTTATGGCTCCATCTATGGCTCCAGCAATAATGTCCGGCTGCAAACAGGCACAGTGGTGCAGGGCGCAGTCTCAGTGACTGGAACATTCCAGTCAACCAATGCCACCATAGCAGGTAATGTCAGTGCGAATGCGGGTATAGTTGCAACTGATACCCTATTTTATGCAAACCTGACCTCATCCAACAGTTCAATCAGTCTTACCAGAGGCATTGTTTATAATAATGTCACAGTCACAGCTCAAACTCTGACCGCAACAGGCACTATTTTTAACGGCAATATTCTGTCCACCAACGGCAATATCACGCTGACTGATGCGGATGTGGCGGGCAATGTGTCGGCGCCCAGCAACGCGATCACTGCAACCAACACTGATATAGCAGGCACAGTAACGGCAAATGGCAATATTGTACTTACCAATGTTGAAGTTGACGGTAAAGTAACAAGTACCTCGAATACAGTTTCAGGAAGTGGTACCGTCTTTGGTAATGGCATCAGTGGTCACAGTGGTATTCAGGTGACAGGTGGGTCGATAGTCGGTGACTTGAGATCAGGCTGTAACAATATTGTGCTAAACAGTACTACGATGAGCTCTGGTACTATCCAGACCACCCCAACTCTGGGCAGCGGCTGTGCTGCCGATAAAATCGAATTTAATAACAGTACTGTCAATGCCAGTATTTTGGGTGGGCCGAACAACGTCTATCTTAACGACACGCAATTCACCGGTGATATTAAGGCGAGATTTAACGTTGAACTGGATAACAGTACTGTTTACGGCAACATCAGCGGGGAACCAGGTTTTGCTTTGCATACTGTGGATCTGGATGACTCTTATGTATACGGTAATGTGACGGTAAATACTTCATTTGGTGATATCACGGGGAACTGGCCAAACAGCGCAATATACGGTAACTGTTCTTATGACTACGTCACTCCTTCTTTATGTTCAACGGCGCAACCTCCTGCTGCAGATGCCTACTGGAAATTTGATGAAGCGCTGTGGAATGGCAGTTCTAATGAAGTACTGGACTCCTCGGTAAACCTCAAGCATGGCCGCTCCCGTAACGGCGCCAACACAGCAGTGATTGACCCTTCGCCAGCCTCTTGTACTTTTGGTGATTTCCAGCGTGGTTCGTCGTCTTCAAATAATCCCCATGTTTTTATCGGCCGTAATGCCTATTTTCATGACGCTGATGATTTTGGCTTTACCTTATGGCTCAAAATGAGTGCATCACAGCAGTCAGGTAGCAAGCAGGTCATTCTGGCTTATGGTGATAAAGACGGAGTAGATGAAGAAGATGAAGGCCGTTTTGAATTACTGCGTACTTCAGCGGGACGCTTACGTTTTGCTGTCCGGATGCAAAGCGAGGACTTACGCTATGTAGAAGTGAGCGGTACCGCCATTTTTGACGGGCAGTGGCAGCATATTGCTGTCAGTTACAGCAAACAGAATAAGCGGATCCGCTTATATGTTAATAATGTATTAGTCAGCGACACACCCAATGCAAGCATAGGCAATGGTAACAACGATCGTACACCTAATGACGGCAACACTGGTTTGTCTATAGGTGCTTTGCCTGAGGGGGATAATGGTATCCGTGGGCAGATTGATGAAGTGAAATTTTTCGCGCATGAGCCTACAGCAGCCGAAATTCAGACCATGTACCAACAAACGGCTAATTGTGCGAATGAATGTTTTAATGAAAATTTCACCAATGATACCAACTGGTATTTAACCCAGCGTAATAGCACGCCGCCCTCTTTAAGAACAGCTCCGAGCCGGTTACGTTTAACGGAAAACACGCAAAATCAGTCGACTTCTATCACCTTTAAACGCAGTTTTCCCGCTGCTGGCAATAAAATGACGATAGAGTTTGACCATTATGCCTATGGTGGTACCGGTGCTGACGGTATTGCCCTGGTGCTGTCTGACGCTGCAGTCACTCCGGTCCCTGGCAGTTATGGTGGTAGTTTGGGCTATGCTCAGCGCACCAATGTCAGTCCAACGCAAAATGGTTTCGCAGGTGGCTGGTTAGGTATAGGTTTTGATGAATTCGGTAATTTTTCACAAGCTACCGAAGGTCGTTCCGGTGGCGCCGGTGCGCCAACCCGCCCCAGCGCCATAGGTGTGCGGGCTGCCAGCAGTGTCAATTACGGCTGGCTGGGTGGCACTAACACCTTGTCACCCGCATTAAACGCTTCAGGCAGCAGTCTTGCCCGTGGTGACAGGTACCGGATTACCGTTGATTCAACAGCTTCAGGTTCAACCGCAGTTGCTTTTCAGCTTGAGAGGCGTCTTGCTGGAGGAACAAGCTACTCGACCTTATTAACTTCGCCTAATTTATTAGCTTTAGGTCAGCCGACACCTCCTGCGAATTTATTACTGTCCTACACGGGATCGACAGGGGACAATACGAATTTCCACGAGATCACCAATATTAAGGTCTGTACTCAAAAACCCTCTACGCCGATAGAAATTGGCTCTCAGTTGCACCATATAGAATTTAGTTATCCAGCTTCGCCTTTAACCTGTAACCCAACAGAAGTGATTATCAAAGCTTGTGCCAACGCAGCCTGTACGGAATTGTACCCTTCACCATTGACCTTAACCCTTGCTGCCGTTGGCGGCAGTTGGAGTGGCACTAATCCTTTTACTTTTACCGGATCAACAACCAAAAACCTGAGTAAAACTACAGCAGGGAATTTTACCGTGGCGGTCAGTTCTTCCAGTGTTTCGCCGCAAAATCCGGTTCAATGTAAACAAAATGGTGTGACAGATGATTGTACCTTTGCTGTTGCTGACAGTGGTTTTGTGTTTGATGTGCAAAATATGGTGGCTAATCAGCCGCAAAGTGTCGTTATCAGCGCGGTACGCAAAGACAATGCCAGCCAGCAATGTGTACCTGGTTTTAAAGATGTGACAAGAGCTGTAAAACTCTGGTCTGACTACATAGACCCTGTCGCAACAGGCAGGCCAGTCAGCAGGTCTATTCTGGTCGATCCAACCAATAGCCTGAGTTTCCCTAACCTGGCCATAAGCCAGAGCTCCGGAGCCGCCGTAACTTATAATCTGCCATTTAATGCCAATGGCCAGGCCACAATCAAGCTCAATTATATTGATGCAGGGCAGATGCAACTGAATGCCCGTTATGACGGTACTGTGTCAAACGGCGATAATGGCCTGGTTATGACGGGGGCTGATCAATTTGTAGCCAGACCAGCGGGCTTGTGTATCAGGGAAGGCAACGGAGTGACAGCGCCAATAAGTTGTTCATCGCCTTATGAAAACTGCACAGTATATAAAAAAGCCGCAGAGAATTTTAACCTGGCTGTGATAGCGAAAGCGTCCGCCAATAATGGCGATACGAATCTTTGTGCTAACACAGAGGTAACGCCTAATTTCAGATTCAATGATATTCCTGTCACTCACTCTTTATTGGCGCCCACTGTAGTTCAGGGCGGTAGTCTGGGAACTATAAGTGCAACTGACTATGACCATAGCCCCTCGACCACTGCAGTCAGTAGTTTTGTGCAGCAAGTATCTGAGGCCGGTGTCTTTAGTTTTAGCACTCCAGCGTTAAACTATTTGGGTACCACCATACCAGCAGCCAGCAGCCATGCCATAGGCCGTTTTATTCCAGCCTATTTTTCTGTCACCACTAATACGCCAGTATTAGCTGCCACTTGTGGCGCTTTTAACTATCTTGGTAAAGAACTGACGTACTCGACTAACCCTGAGGCTAACTTCACAGCCCGGAATGTGCTGGGCTTTGTAACCAATAATTATGGTGGAGTCCTGTTTAAAGCCGGTGCATTGTCGACAACAGCCTCAGCAGCAAATACCTTATACGCGACCACCGTCAGCCCGGCTGCTGCTACTGCTGGCAGCACCAGAGGGAGTTTTGGTCTAACGGGCCAAACCAACTACGATGGGCAGTTTAGCCTGACCTTAAGCTCCGACACTGTGAACTTTAACCGTACTGCCGAGCCACCTTATCCAGCGCCTTTTGTGCCTGATTTGCGTTTAGAATCGCCAGACACTGTGATGATGGATTCAGATGCTGTTTGTATCAAAGCTTCAGCCGCTGGTGCTTGCGAGGATTTAGTCTTCAACAGCATCACTGTGCCACAGTTACGTTACGGACGTTTGCTGTTAAAAGGTGGCAATGTCGCTGATCCCGCGGCGACAGGCGCTACCACTGTCCCTTTAACTTTCAGCACTGAATATTGGAATGGCACGGCTTTTACCGTCAATACAGCAGACAGTTGTACATTGATTGACCCGGCGAACGTCAGCTTTGATGCTGTGGCACCAGGCTATACCCTCACAACAACAGGCAGTAGTTATACGTTAACAGCGGGGTTGACCGGTGCTACAGGTCTGAATGTCAGTATTTTGCCTGCGCCGGCAAACCAGCCTCTGAATGGCGTTTGGCCTGTGTTTTATGCGGCACCGGCCTGGCTGAAATACAACTGGAAGGAAGAAAATGGCACCCAGCTGGTTGATGACCCATTTTCTGAAGTTAGCGTGGGCCGGTTCCGTGGTAATAAGCGGCAGATTTTCTGGCAGGAACGACTGAACTAGTGCAATAAAAAGGCAGACCCTGTAGTCTGCCTGTTCGGTTTTTGTACTCAAAATTGCAGAGGAACAGCTGAATTCAGTCGCACAGAAGCCTGAATTTTAGTGCTGCCACCTTCACAATATTGGATCAGATCCAAAGCTAAGGTATTTAACACCGGAGCGCCTTCATCGCCACTGTAAGAAATTTCGTGGATAGTGAATTCGCCCTTTGAAGTATTACAACCTCGTCCATTGCCGGTGAAGTCCAGTCCCGGCGTATTCAAAGACTGAAATGGATAGCGGGTGGCTCCGCTATAGTGTCCTGCAGTTAAAGCTAGTCCGTTTGGTGCAGAAAAACTCAGGTTCCAGTCAAAGTATTGATTATCCTCTTTATAGGAAAGATAGGCTCTGATTGAGTTCCATTGGTCGGCTATAGTGAAATTTCTCAAAATGCTGTCCTGTGTCTGATGTAATACAGTTTTGCCTTGTCCTATGTAGTCACCTTGATCACTTTTAAAATACAAAGTGTCCAGTCCAGCTGTATAAGGAGAGAGCTGCAGTATTTCTGATGATGAATTACCCTGACTGTCGGTCACTGTGACTTTTACACTGGGTTTTTCCTGCGGGAAGGCGCCGGGATAATAAAAGCTGGTTTCAGCTGCGTCTGGTGTTGTAAACACCAGACCTGTATTGGTTACTTCTGCCCAGCTGTACTTCAGTTGCAGATTCGTTTTGGATACAGATCCTGCTGCCGAAAGTACGGGGTAATTGCTGGCGGTAAATACCTCAGTGCTCGCTGATAATTTCGCCTGAACCGCATCGTTGGCTTTAAAGAACTGCCAGTCGGTAAATTGCAGTTGGTAGCCTTTGGCTGAGATCAGATTAAAAAAGCTTAGCCTGTATTCCTGCTGTTGTTTCATACCTTCAGGCACAGTCAGAATAAGTTGTGAGCCTTTAATTTGATACTCCAGCTCCAGATTCTGCGCGGACCAATCGCCCTGGAAAACAAGATCAAGTTGCTGTGAAGGTGCTAATTCCCGGGAAAATTGCAGTACAATTTTGTCGCCTGGATTGAGTCTGGATAACTTATCTGTTTGGTAGTAACCGCTGAAAGCAAAATTATTGGCGCGGAATTCAGTGGCGTAACCATAATTCAGTCCGGGCCAACTCCATAAGTTTCCTTCGATCAGGTCGTTCCAAAACATTTTATTGTCCGACCCTAGTCCGTTAAAAGCTATATTGGCAAAGGCCGAGTTCTCAACATAATTGGCTTTGACCTCCAGCTTGTTTCCTTTGCTGTCCGACAGGCTGATCACGCCTTCATGCGGATATTCGCCAATATAACCGGCAAAATTTGTCGAAGTAGCAATATGCAAGCCGCTCTTAAAGCCCTCAACAGCCAGATCGGTTTGAAATGAAGTGGTATAAAGCGCAGTTTTAGTATCAAGCTGATGTATTAGTTTGGTATTGCTCAGGCTGTAAGTTCCATCACCTTCGAAGTTAAACCGCAATTTGTTATTGACCAGGCCAGGCGTCATTGTATAAATGTCAGCGGATTGGTTGATGTTTAGGTCAAAGGGGTCAACTACTACAATCTTAGGCAAACTGCTGATTGTCAGGCCACTAAAATCCAGTCTTAGCCTGAGATTAGTTTCTGTCGAGTCTGCTTTCACTTGCGTTATTGCTTTACCGTTAATAACTTCACCAAATTCAGAGACCATGCAATCTCTGAAGGTCTCAGTAACCACAGTAGTCGCCGTGACCTGACTTTGAGCCGACAGTGTACCTGTCCAGTCTACGCTGCGTGTACCACCGTTGCTGCAGACTATTTCTTTGTTGCGTTGGGCCTCAGTCAGACTCTGAATTCTGTCATAGCTGTAATAACTCAGTTGCAGCAATGCTTCCTGAAAGGCAAAGGCAATAGGGGTAGCTTCCTGATAATTTTCAGCACTTAGCAGCAGATCAGGGGCCGGAGGCACTGGTGGCTGGCTGTCTGCAGAACCACCACCACAGCCAGACAACATCATAAGAAAAGATAAAGCAGCAACATGCTTCAACATGAGTACAGACATCCTTGTTCAGAGAAATTAGCTGGCCAGTGTAAAGCGAATTGAATGTGATATTAAAGTTAATTTTGACAAGGCATTGATCGAACTGGTTAAAACAAAAGAAAAAATATGAATATTGCAGGTAAAACCTGCGTCAGCACTGTTAAATACAAAGCGTAAGTCTGGCCATTTTTTTTATTTTCTTTGAGCTTAAACTTAAATGAGTTTTTGATTGTCTGACGACTAAACATTTGGCTTTTCAATAGCTTTGGTTTAATTTGGTAAAAACTAAAGATAAAGCTATTTTCTTGGCGTTTTGTTACTTAAAATAACCATCATTTTGTCGGGCACCTTGTGTCACCACCTCTTAGTTAAAAGGATTAGTCTGTTCCATGTTAAATAAATTGCGTGGTCTGTTTTCAAATGATCTGTCGATCGACCTGGGGACAGCCAATACACTCATCTATGTAAAAGATCAGGGCATAGTTTTAAACGAGCCTTCAGTAGTTGCTATTCGCCAGGAAAGAACTGGCGGACCTAAGAGTGTTGCGGCCGTTGGCCACGCAGCCAAGCGTATGCTGGGCCGTACTCCGGGCAATATCAAAGCCATTCGTCCGATGAAAGACGGTGTAATTGCCGACTTCTATGTGACTGAAAAAATGCTGCAGCATTTTATCAAACAAGCGCACAGCAACAGCTTCCTGCGTCCAAGTCCACGCGTACTGGTCTGTGTGCCTTGTGGTTCTACCCAGGTAGAACGCCGTGCTATCCGTGAATCTGCTCAGGGTGCTGGCGCCCGCGAAGTCTACTTAATTGACGAGCCAATGGCCGCAGCAATAGGTGCAGGTTTACCTGTATCTGAAGCTACTGGTTCTATGGTGGTCGACATTGGTGGTGGTACTACTGAAGTTGCCATTATCTCTTTGAACGGTGTGGTGTATTCCTCATCAGTTCGTATAGGTGGTGACAAGTTTGATGATGCCATCATCAACTACATCCGTCGTAACTACGGTATTCTGATTGGTGAAGCCACTGCAGAACGTATCAAAACAGAAATTGGTTCAGCTTACCCAAGCGACGAAATTCTGGAAATTGAAGTACGTGGCCGTAACCTGGCTGAAGGTGTACCCCGTAGCTTCACTATGACCAGCAACGAAATTTTAGAAGCCTTACAAGAGCCTCTGGCTGGTATTGTTTCTGCTGTGATGGTTGCACTTGAACAGTCTCCACCAGAGCTGGCTTCTGACATTTCAGAGCGTGGTATGGTGTTAACAGGTGGTGGCGCTTTATTGCGTGATTTAGACCGTCTGCTGATGGAAGAAACCGGTATTCCTGTGGTTGTAGCTGACGACCCACTGACATGCGTTGCGCGTGGTGGTGGTAAAGCTTTAGAAATGATCGACATGCATGGCGGTGATGTGTTTAGTTACGACTAACAAGTCTTCCCTGAATGAAACCTATCTTTGAGCGTGGCCCATCTCTGCCATTACGACTGTTTCTTGCAGTCTTATGCAGTGTTGGGCTGATGACGCTGGATCGATTTACCGACAGCTCCACACAGTTGCGTAGTTATTTAACCGCAACTGTGAGCCCTTTGTATTATCTGGCCAATTTACCCCAGGCCATGATGTCTGATGCCTCTGAACAATTTATGTCTCACCAGCGTTTACTGGAGCAAAACCAGAAACTGCGCGAAACCCTGCTTCGGCAAAATACTCAGATGCAGCGTTTGCAGTTTTTGCAACAGGAAAACGACAAGCTACGCTCCCTGTTAGGCTCTGTGCCTGTGGCTGATAATAAGCGACTGGTCGCTGAGGTGCTGGCTGTGTATAGCCATCCGTTCAGCAATCAAATAGTGATTAACAAAGGCAGCAACGATGGCGTGGTAGCACAACAACCTTTGATCGATGATTTAGGGGTGTTGGGGCAAATTGTTAGCGTTGGGCCAACCAGTAGCCGTGCTTTACTGATTTCTGATACCACTCATGCCATTTCATTGCGGGTCGAACGCAACGGCGATCATGTAGTGGCTGAAGGTTTAGGTCAGTCAGACGAAGTGCGGCTGATGCACATACCGCACAGTGCAGATATTCAACAAGGTGACAAACTCATTACCTCAGGTTTGGATGGTATTTTCCCTGAAGGTTATCCTGTGGCTGAAGTAGTGCGAATTAGCCGCAATGCACAGCAGCCGTTTTTACAGGTTTATGCCAGGCCTTATGCTCAGCTGGATCGTATTCGTTACGTGTTATTAGTATGGCCTAAAGCTAAACCGGAAATTGACGAGCAAATTGCTCCACCTGATGCTGAAGCCTCAGCTGTGGCCGGAGATTTCTAATGGAAAAGTCGCATCGTTTATATCTGGTGTATTTATCTCTGATGTTCTCTCTGGTGCTGGCTGTGGTGCCACTTCCAGCCATGGTGAAGTTATTCAGACCAGACTGGCCTTTGCTGGTACTGTTTTACTGGGCTTTGGCTTTGCCTTTTCGGGTCAGCATAGGCACTGCCTTTGTTGTAGGTTTTTTACTGGATGTACTGGTGGGAACTGTGCTTGGCGTGAACGCTATGGCCTATTCAGTCATTATCTATTTTTGCTCGGCGCACCACTTAAAAATCCGTAACTTTTCTGTGCTGCAGCAAAGCCTGGTCATTGCCTTGTTTTTAGCCTTTTATCATTATTTTATCTTTTGGCTCAGCCACTTCTTAACAGGTGTAGTTTTTACTATGGCTTATTTATGGCCTGTGGTCACAGGAACAGTGGTCTGGCCCTGGATTTTCTGGTTATTACGCCGTATCCGCCGTCAGTTTAAAATTCATTGAGTGTCCTTATGATAGCCCTTGCGTCCGCTTCACCCCGTCGCCGCGAATTATTAGGCCAGTTGCAGCAGGATTTTATACTGGTCAGCGGTACTATTGATGAAACTCAGCTCGAGAGCGAATCAGCAGATCAGTACGTTCTGCGTTTAGCTGAACAAAAAGCCCGTGCAGGATTTGTCAGTCAAGTCGCTCCACTTCCCACTTTAGGCGCCGATACCATAGTGCAGGTAGACGACTTAGTTTTAGGTAAGCCTGTGGATTGGACTGATTTTAAACGCATGATGCAGTTATTGTCGGGGCGCAGCCACTGGGTGAAAACGGCGGTGGCACTCGCTACAGCACAAGGCATAGTCAGCACTACTGTCGCGACTAAAGTCTGGTTTAAACCACTGTCCGAACAGGAAATACTCTGGTACTGGACTACAGGTGAACCTGTAGATAAAGCCGGTGGTTATGGTATTCAGGGACTGGCAGGTCAGTTTGTACAGCGTATAGATGGCAGCTATTTTGCTGTGGTCGGTTTACCTCTGTATGAGACCGCACAGTTGCTGCTGACACTGAAGGATAAGCCATGAGTGCAGAATTGCTGATCAACGTCACCCCCAGTGAGACCAGGGTGGCATTGATTGAAAACGGGGTGTTACAGGAAGTGCATATTGAACGCCAGGCCAAGCATGGTCTGGTTGGCAATATTTATGTCGGAAAAATTAGCCGGGTTTTACCTGGTATGCAGGCTGCTTTTGTCGATATTGGTCTGGATAAAGCCGCATTTTTGCATGCGTCCGATATTGTCACCGCTGGTTTAAACATAGCGGACGCTGAGCTTAAAGCCGGTCCTGTCAAAGATATTCGCCTCTTGGTGCACGAAGGTCAGTTTTTGCTGGTGCAGGTAGTGAAAGACCCATTGGGTACTAAAGGTGCACGTTTAACCACGGATATCACTTTACCCAGCCGCCATCTGGTGTTTATGCCGGGCTCTGCTCATGTGGGCGTTTCCCAACGTATTGAAAGTGAGGCTGAGCGTCAGCGTTTAAAAGATATCGTCAGTACTTGTCTGGATGAAACTGGCGGCTACATAGTCCGCACAGCTGCCGAAGGTGCAGGTGAAGATGAACTGCTGCACGATGGTAAATTTTTACAAAAGTTATGGGCCAAAGTATTAAAGCGTAAAAAAAATGCCCGTAAAGAAACTATGTTGTACGAAGAGCTCACCCTGGCCTACCGTATTTTGCGTGACTTTGTTGGCTCTGATTTAGAGCGGGTTCGGATCGACAGTAAGCTGACTTATCAGCAACTGCATGCCTTTACTGAAGAGTTTGTGCCTGAGATGACAGCACGGCTGGAGTATTATCCGGGCGAGCGACCTGTGTTTGATTTGTTTGACGTTGAAAATGAAATCCAGCGTGCGCTGGAACGACGGGTTATGCTGAAAAGTGGCGGTTATCTGATGATTGACCAAACCGAAGCCATGACCACTATAGACGTCAATACCGGGGCTTTTGTTGGCCATCGTAATTTAGAAGAAACTATTTTTAACACTAATATTGAGGCTACACAGGCCATAGCCCGTCAGTTGCGGCTAAGGAATCTGGGCGGCATTATTATTATCGACTTTATCGATATGCAAAGCGAAGAGCATCAAAAACGTGTATTGCATAGTTTGGAAGCCGCTTTGGGACGGGATAAAACCAAAACCAATATCCATGGCTTCTCTGCCTTAGGTTTGGTCGAGATGACCCGTAAACGCACCCGTGAAAGTCTGGAACACGTGCTTTGTGGTGAGTGCCCGGTCTGTGCAGGTCGTGGCAGTTTAAAAACAGTGGAAACCGTCTGTTTCGAAATTTTACGTGAAATAGTGCGGGTGAACCGGGCTTATGTCGCAGATAAATTTGTAGTTTATGCCTCACCTGCAGTAAAAGATGCGTTAATTAATGACGAATTTCACAGCATGGCTGAACTTGAAGTCTTTATTGGTAAACAAATTAGTGTGGTGATTGAACCTCAATACGGTCAGGAACAATTTGACGTGGTGATGATGTAGTGCGAACGGTAAAACAGGCCTGGTTTTATTGCTTACACAAGCTCTGGATCTTTTTTGCTATCTTCGTGGTGTTGATGGCCACACTAGTCTCGGCTTTACGTTTTGGCTTACCTTATGCTCCTGGCTACAAAGCCGATATCGAACAATGGATTAAAGCAGAATACGGCACAGAAGTGCGGATCGGCGCTTTATCTGCAGGCTGGCAAGGCACTGGACCTGCGCTGGTATTGCAGCAGCTGGAAGTATTAGACAGTAACTTTCAACCTCAACTGACCGTCAAAGAAACCGGTGTCCGACTGGATTTCTGGCGTTCCTTACGCACCATGAAACTTAGTGCAGCTCATTTTGAACTGACGGGTTTAACCTACAGGGTGGATGCGCAGCGTTGGTTGGGCAGTGGTGTAGCTGCACCTTCAGACAATCAGCAACTTTTTGATGCTTTGCAGGATCTGTTTTTTAAGCAACTGCAACATTTCTCTGTGCTTGATAGTCAGTTGGTGTTCAACAATAGCCAAAACGAAGATATCCGGCTGGAAATCAAAGCGCTGACCTGGCAAAACGAAGGTGAACGCCATCAGGGCTGGGGCGAATTGTCTGTGGCTGATGTGACGGCCAATACCTTATCTTTTATCATCGATTTAACAGGCGAGCCGTCCAAAGCTCAGGGCCAGTTGTACCTGGCCAGTCAGCAGTTGGATTTATTGCCCTGGTTTCAGCAGTTATTACCTCAAACCCGCAAGCTCAACAGTGCTAAATTAAACTTTGCCGCCTGGGGAGATATTAAGGCGGGTAAGTTGCAACAAATCGACGTGGCCTTGTCTGACAATAATGTCGGCTGGCTAAAAGATGGCGTCTGGAACAAAGTAGCCTTATCGGATGGTTATTTACGTTGGTTACCTATGGCTAAAGGCTGGACTCTGAGTTCCAGTCCTATGACTTTAAGTAACAGTAGCCAAAGCTGGCCGGGCCTGCAGTTGCAGCTGCGTCAGGAAGGTTCCGGATATCAGGCCTCGTTGCAGAATCTGCAATTGGCAGTGGCACGTCCTTTACTCGAATTATTTTCTGATGGGTCTGAGCAACTACAGTCATTATTGGCTTACCAACTGGATGGCAAAGTCGATCGGCTGGATTTAATTACTGAAAATGATCAGTGGTATTTATCAGGCCAGTTTAACGAATTTTCCTCAGCGCCAGTGGCTGATGTGCCTGGCGTCAAAGGCTTTGCCGGTTCTTTTGTCGCTTCACCTTATTTTGGTTGGGTGGGTTTAAAAGCACAGGACGGTGCTTTGCAATGGGGAGATGCATTTAGTAAGGACTGGACTTATAAAGGGGCTGAACTGGAGTTGGCCTGGCGTAAGAGGGCGGGCAACTGGCAAATTCTGGTGCCTTATCTGAGCTTGTGGCAGGACGCTTTTAGCCTTGAGGCTGAGCTGGTGGTGAATCTGGACGATAAACCCAATATGGATTTAGTCGCAGAACTGCATGCTGTGCCAGTGCAAAATGCAGAGCAGTTTTTCCCGAAATTTTATATGCCAGAGTCCGTGATCAATTACCTCAAACCTGCATTAGTTTCTGGCGATGTCAGCTCGGCCAAAGTACTTTGGTCGGGGGATTTTTCTGCTTACCCTTATGCGGATAAAGATGGCGTCTTTCAGGCGCTGGCAAATGTGAGCAATGCTGAGTTTTTATTTGATGCAAACTGGCCGAGCTTAACGGATTTATCCGCTGAACTGTTTTTTGAAAATGCCTCCATGCTGATCAGCAGTAAATCCGGTTATCTGGTGGACGCTCCAGTTGATCAAGGCGTGCAGGTAGGTATTCCGGATCTTTATCACGCTGAAAATTTACTGATTGATATTAAACAACAATTACTGGCTGAGCAGGTCACTACCCTGATGCAGGCTTCACCCTTGCATGACTCAGTCGGTGAAACTCTGGCTTACTTAGGGGTCACTGGGCCTGTTAAAGGCGATGTGCGCCTGACTATTGGTCTGAAAGAGCCGACTGTTGATGTCAAAGGTGCGATAGACTTTGAGCGCAATGGTCTGGCTTTGTCTGCTCCAGCATTAGTTGGTGAGAACCTGACAGGCCGACTGGAGTTTCATAACGATAAATTGACAGCTGATGAGTTGCAGATGTTTATCAGCAATATTCCTCTGCAGTTTGGTTTCAGAGGAGAGCAACTGCAGGATAATTATAAAGTCTCCTTACTAAGCCAGGGGTTGCAGAATAGCAATGAATTACTGCTGAATCTGGCGCCAGAACTGGAGCGTTTTGCCAGCGGACCGCTGAGCTGGCAATTTAAACTCGACTTATTGCTAGCCGGAGAAGGTTATACCTATCAGGCCGATCTGGCGTTAGATTTAGCTGACACTGAATTAGCACTGCCGACGCCTCTGGCGAAAAAAGCAGGTCAGCCAGGCACAGTGTTCTGGTCATCCAGCGGCAGTCAGGACAATTCGGTGATAGCTCTGACGTACCAGGATTTAGTGTTTTTTGACGCCAGTTATGTGCATGCACAGGGACAGATAGGTCGTGCTCACTTAAGCTTGGGTAGCAAAGGCAATGCAGGTTTTGCCGATGGTTTTACCATCAGCGCGAATTTGGATCAGACAGAGTTTCTGCCATGGTTTGAGCTGATCAGGCAGCAAGTCAGCCAAAAGTCGGATGAGCCTGGATTGCTGCCTGCCTTAACTTCCGTCAAGGCTAGTATTAATAAATTAAAGGTAACAGAGGATCTGGAGTTTGACCAACTCGAGCTGAACTTAAAACCTGAAGCTGACCTCTGGTTGCTGGATCTGAAGGCGAGTCAAACTCAGGGCCAACTAATATTGGCAAAGGATTTGATGGCGCAAGGAATAACAGCCAATCTGGAATTCTTAAAGCTGTTTCCTTATGACCCTGTCGCTGCAGAAGCTGAGGCTATAGCGCAGGCCGAAGCTATCGCCAGGTTGACTAAAGAGCAACAAATTGCCAAAGCCTTGGCTGAAGTCGTGAAACCAGAGCCTATGCCCTGGTTAGCAGATTTACCGCCGTTGCGACTGGACTGTAAAAGCTGCATTTTTGGGCCTTTTGATTTAGGCAGGTTAAAGCTACAAACCGAATCTGATGGCGAGCGTTTGACTATTCAGAGCTTTGAGTCCCGTTACAAAGAGCATCAATTAAGTATCAAAGGTCAGTGGCAAAAAGATACTGAGGCCGGCGTGACAACCTTATCAGCCAAATTGACCAGTCCGGACTTTGGTCAGTTAATGAAAGACTATCATTTGAGCTCTGCAATTGCAGGTAGTCCGGCTCAGGTAGAAATAGACAATATCAGCTGGGCTGGCGGTCCAACTCAGTTTAATTACGCCACATTAGGCGGCAAGCTGAACTGGCAGTTAGGTGAAGGCTCCTTGTCGGAAGTCAGCGACAAAGGCGCGCGTTTATTGTCGTTGTTTAGTTTGGGCTCGTTAGTACGTAAGCTGAAACTCGACTTCAGGGATATTTTCTCCAAAGGCTTTTTTTACACCGAAATGAAAGGTGACTTGCAGCTGGATAAGGGGGTAGTCCATACCAATAATACTATGGTGGATGGTGCTGCAGGTAAAATCGAAATTCAGGGTTATGCTGATTTAGTCACAAGACAACTGGATTATCAGATGGCATTTTTACCAAAAATCACCTCCAGCTTGCCTGTGCTTGTGGCTTTGCTGCAGTTTAATCCGGCTACAGGTTTAGCGGCTTTAGCTCTGGATGAAATTGTAGAGTCGGCCGAAGTGGTGTCTAAAGTAAACTTTGTGGTGACAGGTAACTTTGACCAGCCGGAAGTGGTCGAAGTGGCGCGTCATACCACTGAAGTTGAGGTCCCACGGTCTGAACTATTAAAAGCCGAGCAGGAAAAACGTTTACGTATGCAACAGGAACAGCAGTTGCAGCCAAAACCAGATAAACCTGCTGCAAGCCCTAAAGCGAATACTACGAAGGACAAAGCTAATGGCTAAGCTATGGCGCTTGTCGGCAGTGCAACTGACATGTGGCCCTGATCCTATGGCTAATCTGGCCAAAGTGGATCAACTATTGGCACAGTTACCCACATCAGCGCAGCATTTGGCAGTTTTACCTGAGGGAGTGGCTGTATTTGCAGGACCTGATGGCTTAAATCTGCAGCTCTCTGAAGTTTTAGGTTCTGGTCCACTGCAAAGCGCTTATGCCGTATTAGCGAAAAAATACCAGTTGCATCTGCTGGTAGGTACTTTACCTACTCAAACATCTGATCCAACACGTTTCGCTGCTAGTAGTCTGTTGTTTAACCCACAAGGTGAATTAATAGCGGATTACCAGAAAATCCATTTGTTTGATGCCTTAGTCAATGACAGCAGTAAGCAGTATCAGGAATCCGCTGCTACTGTGCCTGGCGGGAAACTCAGTCTGGTACAACTGGATGAGCTGAAACTGGGTATGTTGATTTGTTACGATGTGCGTTTTCCGGGCTTAGCCCAGGCTTTAGCTGCTTTGGGCATGAATGTGATGGCTGTTCCTTCTGCTTTTACCACTGTGACAGGGGAAGCGCACTGGCATACTTTGTTAAGGGCCCGGGCGATAGAAACCCAGAGTTTTGTAGTAGCTCCTGCTCAGGTCGGGACCCATATCAATGGCCGTCAGACTTATGGACACAGTTTAATTATCGACCCATGGGGCCGTATTCTGGCCGAAGCCGATGGCAGCAACGAAATGACGCTGAGTGTCGAAATAGATTTAGATCTTTGCCAACAACTGGCAAAGAAAATGCCGGTAAGGCACCACAACAGATTTCAAAGTGAGTTCAAAGCATGAGTAAGGTCGAACACAACCTGTTAAGCGCCAGCGATTTAACTGCTAATGATTTGCAGCAAAGCCTTGGTTTTTTATTTGCACACCAACTGGATTATGCCGACCTGTATTTTCAATCCAGCGTGCATGAGTCCTGGGCACTGGAAGATGGTTTAGTCAAAGACGGCTCTTTTAACATAGAACGTGGTGTTGGTGTTCGCGCTATCAGTGGCGAAAAAACCGGTTTTGCTTATGCCGATTCGATATCTGCCGCAGCTCTGAAACAGGCAGCTGAAGCGGCTCGTGGTATAGCCGCTGTAGGTAAACAAGGTTCAGTGCAGGTTTTTAAGCAACAAAGCCAGCCAGAAATTTACTTACCTTGTGAGCCTCTGCAGAGCCTGGACAATACCGCAAAGGTTGAGCTGCTTAAGCAAATGGAAATTTATATCCGCAGCCTCGACAGCCGCGCCGAACAAGTGGCTGTCAGCTTATCCGGCGTCTACGAAGAAGTGTTAGTGGCTGCGTCAGACGGCACTTTTGCCACTGATATCCGTCCTTTAGTGCGCCTGAACTGTTCGGTATTGCTGCAGCACAATGGTCGCCGTGAGCGGGGTGGTAGCGGTGGTGGTGCCCGTACCGACTATCAGTATTTCCTTGAAGATGTGAATGGCTCACCGCGCTGGCAAGGTTATGCCCGTGAAGCAGTGCGTATGGCTCAGGTCAATTTAACTGCTGTGGATGCTCCAGCCGGTACCATGCCTGTGGTTCTGGGATCTGGTTGGCCTGGTGTGTTGTTACATGAAGCTGTGGGCCATGGTCTGGAAGGTGATTTCAACCGCAAAGGTTCCTCTACTTTTGCTGGTCGCGTCGGTGAGCAAGTGGCCTCTAAGCACTGCACTATTGTTGACGACGGTACTTTGGCGCATCGCCGTGGTTCATTGAATATCGACGACGAAGGCACAGCGAGTCAATACAACGTGTTGATCGAAAACGGTATTTTGAAGGGCTATATCCAGGATAAACACAACGCTATGCTGATGAACGTGGCGCCGACAGGCAACGGCCGCCGTGAGTCTTTTGCTCATTTGCCTATGCCGCGTATGACGAATACTTACATGCTGGCTGGCGACTATGACCCGCAGGAAATTATCGGCAGCGTAAAAAAAGGTATTTATGCACCGAATTTTGGTGGTGGTCAGGTCGATATCACTTCGGGTAAGTTTGTGTTCTCTGCCTCAGAAGCTTATCTGATAGAAAACGGTAAAATTACCACTCCTATTAAAGGCGCAACCCTGATTGGTAACGGCCCTGAAGCCATGCAGCAGGTGTCTATGGTCGGCAACGATTTAGCACTGGATGCCGGTGTGGGCGTTTGTGGTAAACAAGGCCAAAGCCTGCCAGTAGGTGTAGGACAACCTACCTTAAAACTGGATGCCATGACGGTAGGTGGTACGGCTTAACTGCTACAAAGACGAAAAACACTAGGACTTTGTGCCGTTTTACGGCAAGATCCCATCTATTAAATAATTCGGGTCAGAGTAAAATTAAATCAAAGGCTTAATTTTACTCTGACCCGAATTAAATCCACTGACTGAGAACTTCGCCTGCTATGTTACAAACTTTGTTAAACAGACGTCGTTTGGCCAAATTGCCAAAAACAGATCTGGTCGCTGAAACAGTTTCTGTATTGTGGTCAGCTGCTGATTACAAAAGCACAGTGTTGGATCTGATCCAGCGCGCTCAACATCGTATTGTGATCACTGCCTTGTATTTACAGGCTGACGAAGCAGGCGAGCAAATCCTGCGGGCTTTATTTGCCGCCAAACAGCGGAAACCTGATTTGCAGGTGACAGTTTATGTCGACTACCACCGCGCCCGTCGTGGCCTGATTGGACAGGAAGGTGCCCGTACCAACAACGATTTTTACCGTGAAATCGCCAAAGACTACGACTTACCCATTCAAATCATCGGCGTGCCGGTGAAAAAGCGTGAACTCTTTGGTGTGTTGCATTTAAAGGGCTTTGTGTTTGACCAAACCCTGCTGTACAGCGGCGCTTCTTTGAATAATGTTTATCTGGCAGAACAAAGCCGTTACCGGGCTGATCGTTATCTGGTGTTGCAAAATCAGGTGATAACAGACGCAATAGTGCAGGCACACCAGCAGTTATTTGGTGATGAAGAACAAACGCCTGAACTTCTGGATGACGAAGACTATGTCAGTCAGGCGGTTAAACGTCAGTCGCGTTTATGGCTGAAACACGCCAAAGCGACCCGCTATCAGTATGAAGATAAAACAGATTCAGCACTGCGTGCTTCGCTGCTTATGGGCTTAGGCCGTCGCAATAATGAACTGAACAGCACTGTGCTGGCATTGCTTGCTGTAGCACAGCAGGATGTACTGATTTACACCCCTTATTTTAACCCGCCTGTGGCTTTAGCCCGTGCTCTGCGTAAATGTTTAAAACGTGGTGTTGTTGTGACCATAGTGGTAGGTGATAAAACGGCCAACGATTTTTATATTCCGCCTGGTCAGCGTTTTAGCAAAATTGGTGGATTACCTTATTTCTACGAAACTATTTTACGCAAGTTTGTCCGCGCCAATCAGAAGTTTATTGATAGCGGTTTGCTGCACGTCAAATTATGGAAACACCAGGATAACAGCTACCACCTCAAAGGCTTGAGCGTAGACGGTATTAAACACCTTTTTACCGGCCACAATATGAATCCAAGAGCTTTTGCTTTGGATTTTGAAAATGGTATTTATGTCGAAGACGAATTACAGCAGTTAAAAACTTTGCTTGAACAGGAAAAACAGGTGATCACAGCTCATGCCAATGAAATTGTGCATTACTCAGAAATAGAAACTGTGCGGGATTATCCGGAAGTAGTACAAAAGCTATTGGGTCAGTTGCGTCGTATAGGTGCGGATCTGGTAGTAAAACGCCTGATATAAAAATGGGGTCAAATCTGACCCCATTTTTTAGTCTTCTAAAATAGCTGGTTTAATCAGCTGAAACAGTTCGCGGAAGGCCTTAGGTGGCTGGTTCTTTTCCTGTTCCTTTTTCGCATTACGGATCAGGGTGCGTAACTGTTGTATATCCACTTGTGGAAAAGCGGCCACAAACTCAGTCACCGCATCAGGATTGGCGATCAGTTTATCACGCCAGGTTTCCACTAAATGAAACTTACGGGTCGCTGCCTGATTGGTATTACGTAGTACCGCCAGAGCTCGCTCGATAGGCTCCAGATCGCGGGTACGCATTAAACGGCCAATAAACTGGATATGACGACGCAAAGCCTCGTGCTTTTTCACCAGCTTGTCTGCCAATGCCAACGCATCTCTTAATTCGTCATCTAAATCTAACTTGGCACGGGCCGCAGGGCTTAATGCCACCAGCTCTTCGCCCAGCTTTTGTAACGCAGTCATTTCTTTTTTGACTTGGGTTTTACTTTTACCATGCTCAACATCCCAGTCGTCGCCATGGGTAAAGTCGGTCATATCGGCCATAGAATTCTCTTACCATCTTAATTAATACACATAGTATACCCGATCTACTGAGCAATAGCAGCGGCGCCCTTCGTACTTGAAGCCGCAGCGGCGTTGACTGCGCTCATAGCCCCAGTCATTGAGAAAATATCCGCCTGATGTGTTCTGCGCATTCTCGCTTCAATCCAATTACACATAGACAACTATGCTCCTGGGGTCTCTCTCGCTTGTTGCCTTGCTGCAACTCCAATTACTTTGGGCCGAGTTGTCCAACATAGCGGCAGCTGCGTTGGTCGCCCCTACGTCCAATTATTGTGGAACTATGATAAGCTGAACGCAAAATTCTGGTAGGTACAAACACAGATGAGTCAAACCGAAGTTACAATCTGGCAAGAAATCGCCGAAGTAAAAGATGCCGTCAGCCAGGTGCTGGCGCATGCCAAACAATTAGGCGCCAGCAGTGCCGAAGCCTCAATGAACCGCACCCGTGGTTTGAGTGTCGAAACCCGCCATGGTGAAGTGGAAACCGTTGAATTTAATCAGGACGGTGGTTTAGGCATCAGTATTTATGTCGGGCAGCGTAAAGGCTCTGCTTCTACAGCCGATTTAAGCCCTGCAGCTTTAAAACGTACAGTAGAAGCTGCTATTGATATAGCGCGCTACACCTCGGAAGACCCACATGCAGGTTTAGCAGAAGCAACCTGGCTGGAACTGTCGCCACCCGATCTGGATTTATTTCACCCGGCTTCAGTTTCTACAGAGCAAGCCATCGAATGGTGTAAAGCCTCGGAAGAAGCTGCTTTTGCTTATGATGCCCGCATCACGAACTCTGAAGGCGCGTCCTTTTCCTCACACCAGGGTTTAAAAGTCTATGGCAACAGCCATGGCCAGTTGGTTGGTTATCCAAGCAGCCGTCATAGCTTGAGTTGTGTGGTGATAGGCGAAGAAGGCGAGGATATGCAGCGGGATTACAGCTACACTGTGGCCCGTGAATTAAGCGATTTACTGGATCCTGCTATGATTGGCCGCGAAGCAGCGAAGGAAACAGTGCAGCGACTGAATGGTCGCAAACTGGGCACGCAAAAGGTGCCGGTCATTTTCCGTGCTGATATTGCCAGTAGTATTTTTGGCCATTTGGTGTCAGCGATCAGTGGTGGCAGTATCTACCGTAAATCCAGTTTCTTGCTGGATAAAGTAGGCCAGCCTGTTATGTCAGACAAAGTGACTATTCTTGAACGCCCGCATTTAAAGAAAGCTCTGGCTTCTACTCCTTTTGATGGAGAAGGCGTAAAAACCCGTGATTTAACCATACTGGATAAAGGTGTATTAAATACCTATCTGACCACCAGTTATTCGGGCCGCAAGTTAGGTTTGCCAAGTACAGGTCATGCAGGTGGTATTCACAACTGGTTAGTGCAACATGGTGACGCCGATTTAGCTCAGCTCTGTCGTGATATGGGCACTGGCCTGTTAGTCACAGAACTGATGGGGCAGGGTGTAAACACAGTGACAGGTGACTATTCACGTGGTGCTGCCGGTTTCTGGGTAGAAAACGGCCAAATTCAGTTCCCTGTATCTGAAATCACTATAGCTGGTACTTTGCAGCAAATGTTTATGGATATTCAGGCCATAGGCAAAGACGTTGACCCACGCGGTGGCGTGCTGACAGGTTCTGTGCTGATAGGCCAAATGCAAATTGCTGGTCATTAGTATACCCAAGTGACCCCAAAATGCAGAATTCAGCGGGAGTTAAAAGCGCTTTAGGCAAGGCAGCTGTTGGAAGCTTTAGTGGCTCTAAAGCGACAACAGTTAACGCGGCATAAAGCGCTTTTAGCCCCGCCCGAAGGGAGTCGCTTGGCGATTGCACTGCGGTGTTAGCCTGTCTCACAAGGTAGTCGACATTGCTTCGCCAGGCTGCCTTGCATTGCAAGCGCCGAGCGGCTCTGAAACTCGCATCTTGAGGTCACTTGGGTATAACCCCGTCGTCCTTGAAGCTGCAGCTTTGTTGACTGCGTATATTTGACTCACAGAAGCTTTATATGAGGACGGGCGGGGACAAGCCCGCGCCCCTACATTGCCACCTCCCTGCATCTTCAAATAACTTGGGTATATGTTGTGGTCAGAGCCTTGGCTCTGACCTTTTTTGTTTCCCCTTGATTTTTCTGAACTTTCCCCCCAGCTATATCCTCTAAGGCACTAGTTATTTTTCCCGGAGTTGTTATGAAATCTTTGTCTTTTTTAGTACCTGCGACCTTATCTTTTTTTCTAACCAGCTGTGGTTATTTAGCAGGTGACGAAAAACAACAGTTGGAACAAGCCTGGTTGGCGAAAGATCAGCAGTTACAAAAGGTGGTAGAGCAAATCCGTAGTCAGGGTCTGGATGCTGTGGCTAAAAGTGCTGAAGCCGGTACTGTGGCTTCTTGTGTGGCGACTAGCTTGGCAGCAGATCCTGTGGGCCGTTTAATCAGTGTAGAAGGGGCTTTAGTTGAGTCGGCCAAGGTGTCGCAGTTACTGGCCGATTTACAGCAAGTGATGGAACAGGATGTATCACTGGAACAAATGGCAGGTTTATTACAACGTGGCGCGGATGCTGCAGCCTATGCTAAAACTTTAATTGAACAACAAGGTTTGGAGCAGGCCTTGCAGACGTTAAAGCAGATGGCAATCGCCAGTCAGCAGTTTGCTCAGCAGGACTTAGGTGCACATTTACAGCAGTTATTAGCCACTTGTCCTACCAAGCCTGCCGAATAAATCAGGGAGGGTCAGAGCCAAGGCTCTGACCCTTATCACTTAGTTAATACCAGTCTTTAAACCACGACGAATTAACAGCGCATCTGTGGTAGGTTCCTGACCACGGAAAGCTTTGTAAGCTTCCATTGGGTCTTTGCTGTTACCTATAGACAGAATGTTTTTACGGAAGTTAATGCCGTTCTCCAGCTTCAAACCACCCTGAGTTTGCACATATGCAAAAGCGTCAGCAGCCAGAATTTCACTCCACATGTACGCATAGTAACTGGCAGAGTAACCACCAGAGAAGACGTGAGCGAAGAAAGTCGACTTGTAACGTGGTGGCACAGCAGCTAAATCCACACCGTGTTTTTTCAGCGCAGCGGCTTCAAACTTCTGTACGTCTTGCAATGGTGCATCGGCTGGCAGAGAGTGCCATTCCATATCCAGCAGCGCAGAAGACATATACTCCAGCGTGTCATAGCCCTGGTTGAAGCTGCGTGACTTCATGATTTTTGCCAAGAGTTCAGCTGGAATTGGCTCGCCTGTTTTGTAGTGTTTGGCGTAGTGACCAATCACGTCAGGGTGAGCTGCCCAGTCTTCCTGGAAGGTAGAAGGGAATTCAACGAAATCGCGGGACACTGAAGTACCAGCTAAAGTCGGGTAAGTTACGTCTGAGAATAAACCGTGCACCGCATGACCAAATTCATGGAACATAGTAGTGACGTTGTCATAACTCACCAGCGTAGGTTCACCAGCCGGGCCTTTAGGGATGTTCATCACGTTCACAACCACAGGCTTTTGGTTCAACAGCTTGCTTTGTTCCACAAAAGAACTCATCCAGGCGCCACCACGTTTGCCGTCACGGGCAAAGTAGTCCGCATAGAAAATAGCCATACTCTTGCCATCAGCATCAAATACTTCATAAGCTTTCACATCCGGGTGATACACAGGTAAATCCGGACGGGCTTTCATGGTAATACCAAAGAGTTTGTTCATGGTGTAGAACAGACCGTCGTTCAGTACCCGCTCAAATTCGAAATATTCGCGCACTTGGGCTTCGTCTAAATCATATTTAGCTTTGCGCACTTTCTCAGCGTAAAACTCCCAGTCCCACGGCTGTAATTCAAAGTCACCACCGGTTTCTTTGATCATGGCCTGAATAGCTTCAGCTTCTTTTTTGGTATTTGCCACTACAGCAGGAACCATAGAACTGAACATATTCAGCACAGCTTGGGGGGTTTTGGCCATAGTAGGTTCTAACTGGTACAGAGCCCAGTTGTCGTAACCTAATAACTTGGCGCGTTCCGCACGTAATTGAGCTAAACGGGCCACTATAGGCTGGTTATCCGTTTCGCCTGAAGTACCACGGTAGGCCGAGGCTTCCCACACTTTTTTCCGCACTTCACGGTTTTCCAGTGCAGCTAAAGCTGGCTGACGGGTGGTATTGGTAATTTCAATAATGAATTTACCTTCTTTACCCTTGGCTTTAGCGCCTTCAGCCGCTGCAGTAATTTCAGCCTCAGACAGGCCTGCTAACTCTGCTTTGGTATCCACATAAACTGCGATCTGATCTTTCATCGCCATCAGATTTTGCTGGAACTTGTTAGTCAGTGTGGATTGTTCTTCGTTTAAAGCACGGATCTTGGTTTTCTGCTCTTCGGTTAAATTGGCGCCGGCACGGACGAAACGCTCATAATAATCTTCAACCAAACGGGTCGCTTCGCCGTCTAAACCTAAAGTGGCTCGGGCGTCATAGACAGCTTTTACCCGGGCAAATAAGTCTGGATTTAGATTGATATTGTCTGAATGGGCGGCAAATTTTGGTGCCATTTCAGATTGGATTTTCTGGATTTCATCGTTGCTGATGGTGCCAGTCATATTGAAGAAGGTACTGGACGCACGGGTCAACAGCTCGCCGCTTTTTTCCATAGCCACAATAGTATTTTCGAATGTGGCTGGTTCTTTGTTTGCAGCAATAGCCAGGATCTCAGCCATATGCTGTTTGATGCCCTCTTCCATTGCTGGTTGATAGTGTTCAATTTTAATTTTATCGAACTCTGGCGCTTCGTATTGCAGCGTACTTTTGACTAGTAGTGGATTGCTCACCGCAGCTTGCTCCGTTGCTGGTGCAGCAGCTTGCGTTTGTTCTACTGCTGCTGTGGTTTTGGCTTCTTCAGCTGGCTTGGAACAGGCGCTTAAAGCGATAGCTGCACCAATAGCGCTGGCAATTAAGGTCTTGCGCATGGGTATTTCCTTCTGGGTATCTTGGTTGCTTTTTTGTTATGGGATTCAGATGTAAATCGTCAAATGTTAACCGGTCGAGTATGCCAAAAGCAGGGCTAGAAAAACAGGTTTTGCAGTAAATGGCTCGTTTAGTGGGATGAGTGGTGGGCCACTGAGAGTTTTGTTTCTGACATGAATAAATACAGTCAAGACTAGGAGCTTTTCTTCTTTGGCTCAAGCCAAGGCCTGATGACTGGCCTTGGCTTGTGACTCGGGGTAGTTGACCTCAGAACTAGATCAATAAGGCGTTTACTTCGGTTGTAGCCGTAGTCATCAGTTTATGGATGGGGCATTTTTCCGCCATTTTCTCCAGTAAATCTTTGTCGGCCTGGGACAAATCGCCGTTTAATTTCATTGTGAGATTCAGCACATAAAGCCCTTGAGCCTCTTTGCTGCTATCACGTTTGATATCAATATCCACAGACTCCAGCGCCAGTTGTTTACGTTTGGCAAACATCAGCAAAGTGATGGCTTTGCAGGCGGCCAACGAGGCGTCATATAAATCATGAGGGTCTGGAGCTGAATCATCGCCACCTAACTCAGCTGCGACATCAGCAAACAAAGTATGCTGGTGGATCCGGATTGTCTGGCGGTACTGACCGCCGTCGCTTTTTTGTAAAGAAATACTCATAGAACACCTGTCTTCAATTATGATTTGTCGTGCTGTTTTTCAGTTACTTTGGCAATGGAATAAACTCAATTTCATCGTCTACGACTTTTGGAAACTTACCGGCCAGCCAATCCTGTTTCGCTTGCTCTACCCGTTCTTTACGGCTGGAGATAAAATTCCATTCAATAAAGCGCGGACCTAAATTTTTCCCGCCAATCAAGGTGATCCTACTGTCAGCTGTTGCTTCAATCAGTACACCTTCAGCTTCGGATAGAATCACCATGTCATACTGCTGGATCAGTTTATCTTTAATCTTTAATTGGCCTTGAGCGACATAAATTGCCCTTTCTTCCGCATTTGGTAACTCTAATGATTGACCCGCCTGCATATGGGCTTCCAGGTACAAGGTCTCGGAATAGGTTTTTACCGGAGATTTCAGGCCGTAGGCATCGCCCATTAATACCCGTACAGACACACCATTTAGCTTGATAGCCGGAATATCACGACTTGGGTAGTGGTAAAACGCCGGGTCTATTTCTTCAAATTCTTCAGGTAAAGCCATCCACAACTGAATACCGTGCAAACGATGGGGCACGCCATTCACTTCAGGACGCTCGCGTTCAGAATGCACTATGCCTTTACCTGCTACCATCAGGTTGATATCGCCCGGAGTAATGGTCTGTTTGCTGCCCAGTGAATCGCGATGCAAAATTTCGCCTTCAAATAAGTAGGTCACAGTCGCCAGATTAATATGTGGATGAGGACGTACACTGATGCCTTTACCGGCCGGAAAGTCTGCAGCTCCCATATGGTCAAAAAATATCCAGGGACCAACAGACTGACGTGTTTTGTTTGGCAAAGTCCGGCGTACAGAAAAGTCGCCTAAATCTGTGGAGCGCGGGCTAATAATCAGTTGTATGGCGTCACAACCGCTTTCTGTGTTGCATTCGAGTTCGGCATGTTTTGTGTTGATGCTCATGATCTGTCCCTGTGAATTGGGTTAAACATAATGGATACGACTGTAGTAGTCAGTTTATGTACAAAGTGTAAGCGGGAATAGCAGGAATGAAAAATAGTAAAAATAGCGGATTAGGTTCTGATTTTATGAATGATTGCCCGTTGTGCTGAGCAGGCCAACCCTGGCTTTGAGTTTCACCGCCAAATGCGATATGGTGTCCAGAGTTGAATTCCCTTTTTCTATTACCACAAGGCGGAGGTTATGTTGTTTAAAACTGCAATAAAGTCGCCGTCTTATCACGCCGCTTTTTTTACCGTCTTCCATTCTTAAGCCGGCTCCGTTGAACGGGGTCGGCATAGCTGTTATTGATTTTTAACTGCTTAAATTCCGGAGTCTGGAATGACTATCTTTACCAAAAATGCGTCGGGTAGAACCGATGTGTCGGCTTTATTTTTTATGGCAGGTTCGGCTATTCAGCCGCTGCCGCCCTGGCAATTGCAACAGTTAATACAGCAACTGGAGTTGGCTAAGAACAGAAAACGCAAAGCCTTAAGCGAAACCGGCATGATACCCGGCTGTTCTGCCCTTCTGCTGGATTTATCTGATCAAACCGAAGTCTGGTTGACTTTGGTGTATCCAGAGCAGGAGCGACCAGAGCAGGGCTTTGTTTCGGTGTTATCGCCTTTAGGTGCCGCTTTACTCGGCAAAAATGTTGGCGAAGTGGCTGAAGTGACACTGTTTCGCCGCACCTTACGATTTATGTTATGTGACCTGATGTCGGTGAAGCAACCACCGGCTTTTCACCCTTTGATACAGGAGAAAACTATGCATCAACTAGTGTCTGAACCAAAGTTACCACCATTAGTGTTGTCCAGCCTGGATCTGGACCGGCTGGATCAGCTGTTAAGTCGCTTATCCGCTACAGACCCGGCTCGTCTGCAGCTTGAACAAGAGCTGGAGCGTGGCACAGTAGTTGAACCTGAAGATATGCCCGCTGATGTAGTGACTATGAATTCCACAGTCCGGCTGCGTTTATTAAAAACAGGTGATGAATCCTGTCTTACCCTGGTCTATCCAAAAGATCTGGATGCAGCGGGAGACAAAGTTTCGGTATTGGCGCCAGTAGGTTCGGCATTACTTGGTCTGAGTGAAGGCGATGAAATTCATTGGTCTATGCCGGATGGAGAGATACAACCTATACAGGTAATTAAGCTGATCTACCAACCAGAAAGAGCAGGGCAGTTATACCGATAGCCAACTCTGCAGGATGGTTAAACCATAACATCAGATAAGCGTAGCCTTTTGGTCAGGTGCTCTGTGGGATAATAACCACAGAGCTATCCTGAAGGAAACATCACGTGAATACCCCATCTGTCTTGGATCTGAAATCCACAGTTTTCAGCTTTTTTGTCTTAGTCAGCCTCGCATCCTGTGTAAAACCGGACTTTGCCAAAGTGCAGCTTGAAGGTAAAACCATGGGGACAACTTACCACGTCACTTACATTGAACAACCGGGGATGGCGGATCAGCAGCAGGTACAAGCTCAGATTGAGCAGGTGTTAAAAGAGGTGAATCAGGTAGCCTCTACTTATATCAATGATTCTGAGTTGTCGTTGTTTAACCAGAGTCGTTCAACTGAGCCGCGTGAAGCCTCGCAAATGTTGCAGCTATTATTCGGTGAAGGGATCCGATTGGCTCAACTAACCGATGGTTATCTGGATATAACTGTGGGTCCTTTGGTTAATCTATGGGGCTTTGGCCCCACACACAGACCAGAGAAAGTACCGGATGATGCCGCTATCGCTTTAGCCAGAACACAAACAGGAGTGCAGTATCTGCAACTTGCAGGCGCTACTGTCCGTAAAACTAAGCCAGAACTTTATGTCGATTTATCGACAATTGCCAAAGGCTACGGTGTAGATTTAGTGGCAGAGGTTTTAGCTCAGCAAGGGATCCATAATTTTCTGGTCGAGATCGGTGGCGAAATCCGTATTAAAGGCACTTCGCTGGATGGCAAAAACTGGACTGTAGGTTTGGAAAAACCAGTCGCAGAAGGGCGCGTATTACAGCGCCTGATCCGGCCAAAAGACAATGCTGTGGCTACCTCAGGTGATTACCGCATTTTCTTTGAAGAAAATAACCAGCGTTATTCCCATTTAATCGACCCCAAAACAGGCAAACCTATTACCCATATGATGTTGTCGTCCACTGTCATTCATCCGTCCTGCATGACGGCTGATGGACTCTCAACAGCTTTTATGGTGATGGGTGTTGAAAAAGCTATGGAGCTTGCTAACCAACAACAGATAGCGGCTTTGTTTATTGTTAAAAGTCAACAAGGTGAATTTGTAGAACTCTACTCAAAAGCCTTTGAAGCCTATTTATAACCCTGATTTGAATGCTTGAGTTAGCCTGGAGTTTAAGGCTATGATGAGAACAATTCTTATCGAGGGTGTTATGCCAAAACCCATTCTCCGCTTTGTGTTGTTAATGCTGATTATGCTCAATCACGCCGTTTCGGCCTGTGAGAGCATAGTTATGCATTTACCAGCGGAGGATCATCCATTTTCTGTGCTGGATAGTTCCAGTCACTCACAACATCAGCATTGCTCTGTTGAACAGAGTGCTGAGGATGCTTCAGAACATGAAGCAGAACATAACGACAACCATCACCCCACCCATGCCCATGTTGCCTGCTATATAGCGGAGCTTTATTCGGTATCTGCAGCTCCTGCTGTGAATAAAGCATCAGTTTTAGCTCAGTATGCCGTTATCACAACCAGCCATACCCCATTAGTACCTCCACCAAACGCTTAAATTCTTCAGTTAAATCAACGGTTTTTACTTTAATTTGAATGATCTAGTGGAGCATAGTTATGACTATGAAATCCGGTCATGCGGCTTTTCTGCTGCTGGCCTTGCTGTGGGCTATTCCTGCCCAGGCGACAGAACTTAGCCTTGCCGAAGCGTTAAAACGTACTTTAGTGCAAAGCCCTGACTTGCAGTTGTATCCCTATCAGCAGCGTATCAATGATGCCGCTGCTATTAGTGCCGGCAGGCGGCCTAACCCTGAACTTCAGCTGGAATTGGCCGATGTACTGGGCACTGGCGATAGCCGCACTGTTAAAAATGCAGAACTGACCTTGAGTCTGAGCCAGTTGATTGAGCTGGGCGATAAACGTCAGAAGCGGCTTGAGCTGACCCAATGGCAAAGCAAATTAACAGAGCAGCAATACCAGTTGGATAAAGTGGATGCTCTGGCGGCCACTATGCGTAGCTTTTTGCAATTGTTGCATCAGCAGGCGCTGCTGAAGTGGACAGAGCAAAAAATAGCCACAGAGCAACAGGCTCTTGCTGCAGTCAAACAACGCGCCAAAGCGGGCAATGTCACAGATGCTGATATCAGCCGGCTGGAGCTGAAAGTACTGCAAAGCCGGATGGAGCAGAAAAACCTATTGGCTGAAAAGCGGGTGAACCTGCGTCTGCTGGCCAGTCATTGGGCACAAACACCTGATTTTGCTGCGGTGTCCGGTGATATAACTCTGCTTCCCACTTTACCTCAACTGGCTGATGTGTTGACGCTCTTGCAACAAGCGCCAGAGCTGCAATGGTGGTTAACGCAAAACCGGCTGCTCGATAGTCAGTTGCAACTGGCCAAAGCTTTAGGTCAGGCTGATTTAACCCTTGGCGCTGGTATTCGTCGTAATCAGCAAACTAAGGATACGGCTTTTGTGTTGCAGCTCAGTATGCCGTTGCAATTAGAAAACCCGAATCAGGGTGCCATTCTTGCCAGCCAGGCCGCAACAGAACAAGCCACATTGCAACAACAGCACAGCATGCAGCAATTGCAATTGCAAACAGAGCGCAGTTATCTGCAGCTGATTCAATTGAGCGAGCAGATCGGCGACTACCAAAAAGCCGTGATCCCGCTGGCGCAACAAGTGCTGGATCAGATACTGGCTGGTTATCAGCAAGGCGTATTTGATATGACCGACTTACTTGCGGCGCAGCAGGACATTTTATTGGCCAAACGTCAGGTGATTGACCTGCAGTACGCTCTGCATTTGCAGCTGTTAGAACTGGAACGCCTGACGGGTTTACCTATGGTGGTCAATGGTCCACAAGCCTTCACTCAGCAATACAGCGGATCCTCTCTTCCTCCACAACAGGAGCTTTCTCAATGAATATATCGGCATTTTTTTCTATTTTATGTTTAAGCGCCGCGCTTTTAGTCGCAACACCAGTTGCTGCCAGTGGCGAACATCATGAAGACGAACATGGGCACGCTGAGACAGAACCAGCCAAAGGTCCACATGGCGGGCGCTTACTGACACAAGATGGCTTTGCGTTGGAAGTGACTATTTACGAAACCGAAGTAGAGCCTGAACTGCGGTTGTATTTGTATCAAAACGGTGAGCCAGTCAAAACCACAGAAGCAAAATTGCAGGTGACTTTGCAGCGTTTAGGCGAGCCAGCAGAACTGATCCAGTTCAACCCTGAACTGGATTATTGGCTGGGCGATACTGTCATTCGTGAACCTCATTCCTTTGCAGTGGAAGTAAGCGCCAGTTATCAGGGCAAAAACTACCAATGGCATTACGACTCTTTTGAAGGCCGCACCGCTTTATCCGCACGTTCTGTGGAAAAGGCTGGCATTAAGCTGGAGCAAACTCAGCCAGGCCAAATTCATACTCAGCTGCATTTATTTGGTGTCGTAGCTCCTGTACCGGAGCAGCAGTATCAGCTTGGCGCTGCTTATGCCGGTGTAGTGCAACAACTGGCGGTTAAAGTGGGCGATAAAGTCAGTAAAGGCCAGTTAGTTGCCATAGTTCAGAACCCAACCAGCTTAAAAAACTACAGTGTTTTAGCGCCTGCAGCAGGTGAAGTAACGGCCAAATATGTCAGTGTTGGCACCAAAGTCTCAGAGCAGCCAATAGTAGAAATCAGCGACTTTTCATCGGTTTATGTCGAAATGTCGGCTTTTCCTTCGGACACAGAACAGTTACAGCCTGGGCAAAAGTTTTTGGTGCAGGACCTACATGGTCATCAAGCCGCAGTGAGTCAAATCAGCTACATAGCGCCAGAAATGACGGGTGGTCATATAGCCCGCGCCCGTGGTGTGTTAGCCAATCCAGACGGCCATTGGCGGCCTGGCATGCATGTTAAAACCGATGTCACAGTAGCGACAGTAGATGCCCCTTTGGTGATCAAAAAATCGGCCTTGCAGCTCTGGAATGGCAAAACTGTGATTTTTATCAAAGTAGGCGATGAGTTTGAAATCCGCATGCCGCAGCTTGGCCGCGCCGACGATACGCAAGTCGAAGTCTTGTCCGGTGTGCCGCTGGGTGTGCAGTACGCCACCACTAATAGTTTTATCCTGAAAGCCGACGTGATGAAGTCTGGCGCCAGCCATGATCACTAAGGAATTGTCATGATAAACAGCTTATTAAAAACAGCGCTGGCAAGGCCAGTGCTCGTCATGCTGCTGACGCTGTTATTGGCCGCAGCTGGCCTTTGGCAGGCATCCCGTTTACCAGTAGACGCCGTGCCTGATATCACCAATGTGCAGGTACAAATTAATACCGCAGCTGAAGGTTTCTCGCCGCAGGAAACTGAGCAGCGCATTACTTATGCGATAGAAACGGCGATGGCGGGCTTGCCGCGGCTGGAGTACACCCGTTCTTTATCCCGTTATGGTTTGTCGCAAGTGACAGTGGTTTTTACTGAAGGCACTGATATTTATTGGGCCAGACAACAAGTATCTGAGCGGCTGCAAAACGTTAGAAATGAGTTGCCTGCTGATATAGATCCGGAAATGGGGCCTATAGTCTCAGGCCTTGGCGAGATTTTTTCCTACACTGTCAAAGCTTTGCCTGATGCGAAAAAAGCCGATGGTGCTGCCTACAACCCTGAAGATTTACGCACTATTCAGGACTGGGTGATAAAGCCGCAGCTACTCAAAGTGCCGGGTGTGACTGAAATTAATACCATAGGGGGTTATGTTCGCGAATATCAGGTGTCGCCTGATTTAGTCAAGTTGCTGGCCTTTAAACTGACGCTGGATGATTTGGCTCAAGCTTTGGAGCAAAACAACAGCAACGTTGGCGCTGGTTATATTGAGCGCAACGGCGAGCAGTGGCTGATCCGATCGCCAGGTCAACTTAAATCCTTAGAGGACATCAGCCAACTGGTGATTGCCAAACGCGACGATGGTCCGGTGCGGGTAAAAGATGTAGCCGCCGTGGCTATAGGCAAACAACTTCGCACCGGCGCTGCTACACAAGATGGCAACGAAGTGGTGCTGGGCACAGTGATGATGCTGGTGGGGCAAAATAGCCGGACTGTGTCGCAGCAAGTCGCCAGCCGGCTTGATGAAATCAATCTGCGCCTGCCTGCAGGAGTGGTGGCCGAAGCCAATTACAACCGCACTACCTTAGTGGATAAAACCATTAAAACAGTCGAAACCAACCTGCTGGAAGGTGCTGTGCTGGTGGTGGTGATCCTGTTTTTGTTTCTCGGTAATGTCAGGGCGGCGCTATTAACAGCTTTAGTGATCCCTTTAAGTATGCTGTTTGCTATCAGCGGTATGGCGGCGAATAAAATGAGTGGCAACCTGATGAGTTTAGGTGCGATCGACTTTGGCCTGATCGTCGATGGTTCTGTGATTGTCGTAGAAAACTGTCTAAGGCAATTAGGCTTGGCTCAGCATCAGCAAGGCCGTTTGCTGACGCTAAAAGAGCGTTCTGCAGTGGTATTAGCAGCCACTAAAGAAGTGATGACCCCAGCTATGTTTGGCGTCTTTATCATTATGCTGGTGTACCTGCCGATTTTTGCCTTAAGCGGCGTTGAAGGCAAAATGTTCCAGCCTATGGCCTTTACTGTGATAGCAGCTTTGTTAGGTGCTTTGGTGCTGGCTATTACCTTTATTCCGGCTGCTATTGCCTTGTTTGTCAGTGGCAAAATTTCGGAAAAAGAAAATGCCCTGATGTTGGCCTTACGTCGCGGCTATCAACCTTTACTGGCGTTCTCTATTAAAACGCCTTTGCTGGTAGCAGGTATCGCTGTACTACTGCTAACCAGCGCTTTGTGGTCGGCCAGTAAAATGGGGTCGGAATTTTTGCCGCAACTGAATGAAGGCGATATCGCCATGCATGCTTTGCGTATTCCTGGCACCAGTTTGAGCCAGTCGGTTCAGATGCAATTACAGCTCGAAGCGGACATTGCCACTTTGCCGGAAGTAGCAAGGGTGTTCTCAAAAATTGGCACGCCTGAAGTGGCGACAGATCCTATGCCACCTAATGTCGCTGATACTTTTATTATTCTTAAAAACCAGCAGGACTGGCCCAATCCAGCCAAAACCCGTGCTGAATTTGATGAGGAGCTGCGCCACTTGGTGGAACAAATTCCGGGTAATAAATACGAGTTTACTCAGCCTATCGAAATGCGCTTTAACGAGCTGATTGCCGGGGTTCGTACCGATGTGGCGGTACGGGTGTATGGCGATGATCTGGATACGCTGGCCGAAGTGGGCGAACAGGTGGCTGCTGTGCTTGCTGCTGTACCTGGCGCTGAAGATGCTCGTATGGAGCAGTCCGCAGGTTTGCCGCTACTTTCGATAGAACCGCAGCGTGATCACCTGGCTTTGGTGGGAATGGACGTGGCGCAAATGCAGCAACTGATCCAAACCGCTATTGGTGGCCGTCAGGTGGGGCTGATGTACGAAGGGGATAAGCGCTTTAAGCTGGTGCTGAGATTGCCGGAAGAGCTGAGGCAAGACCCGGCGGCTTTGGCACGTATTCCTGTGACTTTACCAGTCGATAATTCGCCCGAATTACGTTATGTGCCCTTAGGTGAAATTGCCACCATTAAAGAAATCACAGGACCGAACCAAATCAACAGGGAAAGTGGCAAACGTAATGTGGTGGTGACGGCTAATGTCACAGACCGCGACCTCGGCAGTTTTATCGCCGAAGTGCAGCAGCGTATGCAGCAATTACCTTTGCCAGACGGTTATTGGCTGGATTATGGCGGTACCTTTAAGCAGTTGCAGTCAGCGACAGAGCGCTTAAGCATAGTGGTGCCTTTAACACTATTGCTGATTATTGGCCTGTTGTATGGCGCGTTAAATTCAGTGCGGGACACCTTAGTGGTGTTCAGCGGCGTACCTTTGGCACTAACAGGCGGTGTCTTTGCTTTGCTGCTGCGTGATATGCCGCTGTCGATATCAGCAGCTGTGGGTTTTATTGCTTTGTCTGGTATAGCAGTGCTGAACGGCATAGTGCTGGTCAGTTTTATCCGCCAGTTGCGCGAGCAGGGGCAGGAGCTGTTGGCTGCGCTGGAGCAAGGTGCTCTGTCTAGGCTCAGGCCCGTACTGATGACTGCCCTGGTCGCCAGTTTAGGTTTTGTGCCTATGGCCTTTAACACCGGCACTGGGGCAGAAATTCAGCGGCCTTTAGCGACAGTAGTGATAGGCGGTATTCTCAGTTCCACCTTGCTGACTTTGCTGGTGCTGCCGGCTTTATACCGCTTGGTGAATTTCAGAAAAGCTTAAAAGTAAAATGGGGTCTGATCATGGTGTTAACCGATAACAATGTGATCTGAGCCCATTTTATCGCTGATGATCTGGTATAAAACGGACAGTTCACTGATACTGCGCTACCATTGCCTATAGCAGGCATGGCCTCAGGCTTGAAGAGAGTTTCTTTTATGCAACAATGGTTTAATGCATCCTTACAGCGAAAGATCAGTAGTTTACTTGTAGTGCTGCTGTCATTTTTATTTGTCGTTATTCTCTATTCAATTTTTAAGCTCAAACTGATAGACGCTGAAATGCATGAAGTTGCAGAAATTGATGTGCCTTTGACTGAAATGGTCAGCGAATTGGAAATGATGCAATTAAAGCAACATTTGCTGATTGAGCAATTTCGTCTCAAAGGTGAAAAAGCTTCGGTAGCGCTCAAACCTGAGCAGGCTTTTGCGGCGCAGCGGGATGGCCTGAAGGCGATACTGGCTAAAGCGGAAAGGATCCTGAATAAGAGCTTGTTAAAGCACCAGGTACGTTTTGCGCAGGCTGAACACCAAAAGATTCTGGCGAGCATTGAGCAGTTTCATCAGCAAAGTGACAGTTTTGAGCAGCAACTGAAACAAGCATTACAACAAGGACATACGTCAGAACAACAGTGGCGGCGGTTTGAAGATGAAGCCGCTAATCTGGATCAGAGTATTGTCAGCCTGTTACGTAGTATGGAAAGCCTGACGCTTGAGGCCAGTCGCTACACCGACAAGCATGAAAACGAGTTCATGTTAGTGAATACAGGCTTGGGTTTTTGTGCTTTTATAATAGGCCTGTATCTGACGTTTTATATTTTACAAATTTTTCGCCAGCGTATTGGACGTATTCAGGCAGAAATTAAAAATGTACAGCAATCCATTGAACAAGGTGTACCTATCAGTAGTCCTGAGTTTCATCTGCCAGTGCATCAGGATGAACTGGCAGAATTGGAGCAGGACCTGAAAATGATGGTGCAACGTCTGTCACAGGAGATTAGTAACAGGCAGGAAATAGAGCAGCAATTGCTGGTATTGGCTACCCGCGATAAGTTAACCGGCGCTTTTAACCGGCATAAGTGGGATGAACAATTACGGATGCAGCTGAGTTTGGCAGAGCGGGGCAGCAGCTTTAGTATTGCTTTGCTGGACGTAGACTATTTTAAAAAGGTCAACGACCAGTTTGGTCATCAGACGGGTGATAAAGTACTTCAAACTTTAACCGAACACCTGACGCGAAGGCTACGTAAAACTGATAGTCTTTATCGGTTAGGTGGCGAAGAATTTGTGATCTTATTACCACAGCAAACAGCTGAAGCTGCCTGCCAATTAGCGGAACAGTTAAGGCAGTATATAGCAAGTCTGGAAGAAACAGATTTGCCAGCTTTTACTATTAGTTTTGGTGTCACAGAGTATTGCCAGCAGGACGATGAAGACTCTATTCTGACAAGAGCCGATCAGGCGTTGTACCAGGCTAAAGCTATGGGGCGGAACAGAGTGCAACTAAGCTAAACACTCAGACTATGCGGCTGGGGCATACTGAAAATCAGCAGTAGGGCACCGACAACAGATGTCGGTTCGGGAGAGCAAGCAGTGAAGCAAAGTATGATAGGGCTGATGTTTTTCATAGCACTGTTGAATACCGCTCAGGCCCAGGCGCAAAAACCAGCAGAGCTACGCTGGTGCTTAGGTACATTTCCTGGTTTTTATGGTTTTAATGCCGAAACCAGACAGCCTGAAGGACCTTCTGTTGAGTATATGCAGGAAATAGCCAACAGAGCCCGCTTCAAACTTATCCCAAGTGAGGAAACTCCGTCCTCGCGTTGTTTTGCTCAAATGGGAACGGGTGATACCGACCTGATGATTAATATTCTCAAACCCAGCTCTGGCAGACCTGACATAAAGTACATTCAATTTGCTGCCCGCTGGCCTGACAGAGTGTATCATGCCGCGAGGCGAAAGCTCAGATTAGACAAACCGACGCAGTTGGCGACTTTGAGCATAGCGACGATCCGGACTTACAAAGCAGCTGCTGAAATCCAGCTGGTGCTGGATAGCATGAAGAAGCGACAATTGGTGCAGGTGGATTCAGTGCTAACGGCTTTGCAAATGGCAGCAAAGCAGCGCATAGATGCCGCTGTATTGCCGCCAACTCAGGTCAGTGCAGTGTTAAAAGATCATCCTGATTTAGCCGCTGAACTGCAGGAAATCAGTTTCTCTGTTGAACAGGTAAAACCTCAGGCTGTTTATATGGGCTTGTCCAGCCACTGCAATTGCCCTGAAACCGAGGCTGCGATCACTCGGAGTATCCAAAGCATGCAAGCGGATGGCAGCACAGATAAAATTTTTGCAGGTAAACTCATCAGCCGGTTTTAAACTTGCTATTGTCAGAGCGTTTCTGCGTCAGTCAGCCTGAAAGCCTGGACTGAATTACCAAAAAAAGTGGGAATATATAAAGTTCTGCTGTTCGCATCCCAGCCGATGTCCGCGGTGTTTAGTTTGGCGTCTCTGGTATCCAGTAAGAGCCTGATCTCACCATCGAATGAGACTTTGTACAACAAACCAGCCCAGCAACTGACCAGAAAATCTCCATTGCCTATAGGCTCCAGACCATCTGCCCGCTCGGCGAAACCCACAGCAACCTGGTTGATTGTCTTATTTTGATCGGCTAAATCAATGCTGAGCAACTTATCGCCCGCTGCAATATAGAGTTTTTCATCCAGCACTTTTAAACCATTGGCGGCTTCTACATTGTCTAACCAACTGAAAAGCTGGCCTTGCTCCAGCTTGTAGACACGGTTTTTACGGGTATCCGAAATATAAACCATGCCATTCGCATCAATAGCCACATCATTTAAAAACACCGAATCAGGGGCCGGGATTTTCTGCAGTACTTTTGCTGATGCAATATCCACTATGACGAGTTCAGTTAAATCGGCGATATAAAGTCTGCCTGCAAAAGCAGCCAGGCCTTTAGGCGCATTTAAACCCCGCAGCCAGTTTTTATGCCGGATGCTACCGTCTGTATTTAATACGGCAATGCCACCTATGCCATCTGCAGCACTGCCCTGACCATCAATTTCTGATACAAATAACAGCTCTTCTGTTTTCCCCTTGCTCTGTTGCTGATACCAAAGCACGGACTCCGGCACCCTTAATTCTTGGGTCTGCCATAAAGTCTGCAGGCTGTCTTGGGCTGGTAAATTTTCTTCGGCTAACACTGTGCTGGGCAAGAACAGTGGGAGTAGACCCAGCAATACATGGATAGAGCGTTTCATTTTATTGTCCTTAGATGGCTATTTTGCTGCTTACCATACCTCAGTCGAATGCCCAAATGCGACTACTGAACTAGATCACATCAGGTCTTGTTGTCGCCAGACTTGCGAACTTAAAAATATATTTGCTGTTCCTTATATCTTAACTTGCTAAGTAGATAACCTCTGTTAGGCTTTTTTAAATAAGGAATAAGTGTTTTATCTAGTGAGTTAAACACTGCTGTTCGTTTTGCAGCTCCTTGTTTACTTCAGGTTATTTCAGCCCAACACCAGAATTCCCATAGTTTCTACTCTGGGCTTCGGGTGATCTGTTCTTTGTAATAGGAGTATCTTATGCCCTGGTTCCGTACTATTCGTGCTCGATATACCCTAGTGTTCAGCTGTCTTAGTCTGGTTTTTCTTGCTGTGGTCACAGCAGCTTTTTTACTGATTAGTTTTATTCAGTCCAGCGTCGGACGTTACGCTGATGGTGCTTCTCTGATCCAAAATGCGGACCGTGACTTGTACCAGTCCAGATTAGCTCTGACGACCTTGCTCACCAGTGCTAGTGCAGAGCCTGCGCAACAAGCTATCTGGCGTGGTGATACACAAAGTAATTCCGGTCAGGCCTTTCAGCGTATGCAAACTTTTCAAAAGCTAACGGCTGAATTGCCGGAAATTGTCACCTATTTACAGCCATTTCCTCAGTCGTATCAAAAGTGGCAGCAGGAGAACGACAAACTATTACAGCAAACCGGCTTATCGGCGAATGAGGTGCGGCAGGCTCTTGCCGATTCAGAACAAAGTTTTACTGAATTACGTGCTCTTTACGATGGTTCAGAGGAATTGATTAGTAAATATGCGGCTGCAGAGAGGGAGCAGATCGACCAGTTAGCGTCTCAGTTTAAAATGACGGTCACACTGATCTCTGCACTGGTTGTTGTTGGAAGTTTAGTGATGGCTTGGATTGCGCCCAGGCGTATCTCAGACGCCATTCAGACCGTCACCACAGATGTGGTTCAAATCAGCAGTGGTGATGGTGATTTATCGCGTAGGATCAATAGCCGCAGACAGGATGAGACAGGCGATTTAAGCCGGGCTTTGGACGAGTTTATCGGGAAATTAGCCAGTTTGATCAGCGAAGTGAAACGGGGTTGTCTGACGGTGCAGACCGAAATGCAACAGATGGGTATGACGGCAGAGCAGGCCAGCCAACTCAGTTTGCAGCAGGACCAGGCACTGGACATGATAGTCACTGCTATTGAAGAGATGAGCGGTGCCACTAAGGATGTTGCTCATAACGCCGCAGAAACAGCTCATCAGGTTCATGATTTAGCCACTGTTTCAGCTCAGGGCGAGCAGGCCCTACAGGATTCGACTGAGCGATTACATCAGCTTTCGCAGCAAGTGCAGCATGCGGCCGCCGTGGTTGCTCAGTTGGCCAGTCAATCTGAGCAAATAGCTTCAGTGACTGATGTGATTCAAAGTGTGGCTGAGCAAACCAACTTGCTGGCATTAAACGCGGCAATAGAAGCAGCCAGAGCTGGGGATCAGGGCCGGGGTTTTGCTGTAGTTGCTGACGAAGTCAGAAGTTTGGCCAGTAAAACTCAACAGTCGACAGAAAACATCAGGTTAATGATCCATCAATTGCAAACTGGTGTGGCAGAAGTGGTGAATAGTATCCAGGACGGTGTAGTGTTAGCGGGCAGTACTGAACAGCTGAATACCAGAGTGAGTGAGGCTTTTCACTCTATTCAGCAGGCGGCATCGCTGATTGAGGATCATGCGACACAAACTGCCAGTGCGACAGAGCAACAAAGTGTGGTCGCTGAACAAATTACCCAAAACTTGAGCCATCTGTCTGATATGTCGAAACAATTAAATCAGATAGCTCAGCGTATTCAACTAACAGTGCAGCAAACTTTAGGCAGTAGCGGTGAGTTAGCTGGCCGGGTGAAACGTTTTTCTGTCTAGTAAAAGACCTAGATGTCAGGCGAAGGCGATAACGTACTTCGTTTTCGCCTGCTAAAGTTCTCCCCAGCCGAACTCGTTACTTCGATTCCGCTTAACTAATTTGAATCGTTTTGTAGGCCAGCAAAGAACCGTCTGAGTTTTGCTGGTAATCAAATAAAAACTCGTTGTAATTGCTGCCAAACACAGTGTCGCGGCCAGCACTTAATGTAGTGTCCTGAATACCCCGGCTGGCGTATTCGCTGTGGGTGGTACAAATTTCTGCGGTAAAAGCGTCAGGAAAACAAAACTGTGAAACTACCTCATCGTTATTGTTGTTGCGTACTCTAAAGTGAATATGAATAGTGCGGCCCGAATACCAGCCAGGGAAGCAGGATTTGAAGTTGACTCTGCCATTGCTGTCGGTAATTTGCGTGCCTCTGAACCATTTGGATCGCAGTGCCGCACTGTCATTACCTGTGCAAAACGATGACGAGAACCCGCTAGAGTCTGCACTGCCGCTGGTGTTTCCCGAATACACACCTTCCACATCACAGTGCCATACTTCAACCTCAAGACCAGACAAAGGGTTGCAACTGGTGTCTGTCACTCTTAAGCAGAGTTGCATTGGCAATCCGCCTTGCTCTTCAGAAATATCATCCAGAGTGTCCGCCGTGAAGTAACAAGGGCCTTCTGTTAAGTTTTTAGTCAAAGCCAGAGTGCAGGCGGTGCCTAATGCAAACAAAGAGTCATCCGGAAAGTTAACTGTCATTGACGAGGTGCCACCCTTAGCCCAGCTTGTAGTGGTGCCAGACGAACTTCCGCCTGACGAACTGCCACTACCACTGGAAGAATCGGTTCCGCTACTGCTTGTTTCTGCACTGTCTGAACCACCACAAGCGACCAGGCCAATCAGCGGAATGCTGGCCAGCCCTAGTCCAAGCTGTTTGATAAAACGTCTTCTTGATTGATCATTGGTGACTGTATTTTTCATGGTTATGCGCTCCTGTGCCGCTATTTTCAGGCAGTATGACGGCGCAGCTCAGCACTGGGTTCAGAGGTAAACCTAACTTTACCTTTGTAAATACTATCTAACTTATCAAGTAGGAATAACAAGAAGCAGGGTTGTTGAGGGGGAAGCTAATCTGGCACACTCCAGCTCAAGTCCAGTGTAAATCAACAGGAGTGACTTGTGTTTCAGTATTTGAAAAGTGTTTTATTGGGCTGTTTTCTGTTCAGTTCTGTTGCAGTAGCTGATGGTACTTCATCTTCGGTAGGACGGTTTTTAGCTGAACAGCAATTGTTACCTCAGTTAGACCAGTTGCAGCGCAAAACGGCTGCAGAGCAGAAATTGTTGTTGCTGGTGCTGGGTGGAGAATGGTGCCATGACACAAAAGCGCTGCAGCAGCATTTTGCTGAACCTGCTATGGCTGCCGCTTTAGCAAAGCGTTTTAACATTGCTTTTGTTGATGTTGGTTATCTGGAGTTTGGTCAGGCCACAACGCAGCGATTTCAGTTGCCGCTTTACTACGGCACGCCTGCGGTGATGATCATAGCGCCAGACAGTGGGCAGTTACTGAATAAAAACGATTTAATGCATTGGACCAACGCCGCGAACTTTGATGCCGCGGCCTACAAAGCCTACTTTATCGACACAGATTTTAAGCAACAGTTTTTGCAGCAACAGCAGCAACGGGAAGGGATCCCGCCGGCATTGCTACAGAAAATCAGCGCTTTTGAACAGCAACAAGCTGCTGTGTTAGCTAAGGGATATCAGCATCTGGGGCCTTTAATGCGGGCGTACAAAGAGTCGGGGCAGGCGGCTAGTGCTGAGTTTAATCAAGCCTGGAAAAAGGTAAGAGCCTTTCGCATAAAAATTATGCCGCAACTGGCTGAGTTAGAACAGCAGGCTAAAACTCTGGCGCCTGGTCAAGCTTTGCAGCTGCCAGCAACTGAAGAGATTAGTTTCGCAAAAGACTGAAGACTACAGCATCAACTCTAAAGCCTGAAGACTTTTGCCAGGTTACTACAGCAACTTTTGCCAGTAGCCTACATCGCGCCATTGCTCAAACTTAAAGCCGACTTGTTGAAAGTGGCCGCATTTCTCAAAGCCAAATTTTTCATGCAGAGCTACGCTTTTTTCATTGGGTAAAGTGATACCGCCTATTACCAGATGCAATCCCAAAGCTTTTAGCTCGTTAAGCAGCTGCTGATATAACTGACTACCCAAGCCTTTGGCTGTCAATCCATCCCGGACATAGACAGTGCTTTCCACCGAAAAACGATAAGCTGTCCGCGCCCGCCATTTAGTGGCATAGGCATACCCCAGCAGTTCGCCATTTTGCTCCAGTACCAACCAGGGCAAGCCATCGCTTTGTACCTGATCAATACGCTCGGCCATTTGTTCAGTACTAACTGCCAGCTCTTCAAAAGTGACGCTGCTGTTCAGTACATAGTGGTTATAAATGGCTGCAATAGCTGCTGCATCTGCTGTAGTCGCCTGGCGGATCATCTTCTCTCTCTTGGGGCGCGAAGAAAAAAATACAGCATGCCAGCTTTAACATTGTCGGGGCAAGCGACTCATCTACAGACCCAGAAAGAAGCAGTTCAAAATAAACTCAAAATAATTGTAACCCAGGGGTTGCAAGTTGATACCTTTGGGTTTCATAATGAAACCTAAAGGTATCATTGAACAATAAAGGAGCACGTTATGACCCAATGGAAACCTGAACAACAAATCACAGCATTAAAGTATGGCGCTTATACTGTGCTGGCTTGTTGCCTGATATTTATCAGTGGTTTAGTGAGAGAGATACTGGCGACTATGCCAGACCCAAGCACTACAGTGCCTAACGTACTGGCAGCCCTCAGTGCTATCGCCCTTATTGTGGTGATGGTGCGCTGGAGTAAGGAAGGTTATGGCAGTGGCGGTTGGCGCGAAATTTTTGGCCTGTACAGTGAAGAATTTGCCCGCGACTTGAATCGCAAAGCCTGCAGTTATGCCTGTTTAGCTATGCTGGTGATGTTACTGCTGGCTGTTACTATAGGCGACCCAGTGTTGTTTAATCAGTTGGAAGCCAGCATGCAAGTACTTTTTAGTCTGAGTAACTTTAGCGCAGTCGTCTTGTTAGTGGCTGGAATAGTCTGGGCTTTAACAGTACTGCTAAACCTGCGTGAAGAGGCTGAAGATTAATGGACGAATTAAGCAACAGCATCGCGCTGTTAAGAGCAGGACGACAGATCTCACAAACAGAGCTGGCTGAAGCCATAGGGGTGTCGCGCAAAACCATCAGTACTGTAGAAACTGGTCGTTTTACACCTTCAGTGGTGATAGCACTAAAACTGGCTCAGTTTTTTGAAGTACCGGTCGAGCAGATTTTTAGCCTGAAGGCCGCTGAATAAGCCAAGGCTTAAAACAAAAATGCCAGTGTAAAGACTGGCATTTTTCCGTATCGATTTGAGGTGTAGCCTTAAGCTTATTCTGCTATCAAACCATAATCGCGGCCTAACACCTGAATAATTTCGGCTTTAGGATTAGCGGCTAATTCAATTTTACGGCCTGTGACTTTTTCCGCTATGCCCAGGTAGGTGCGGGAAATATCCATCATCACTTCAGTGGGCAGGGCGTTATCGCGCGCCAGTGCTGCGCGTTCTGGCATACGGTCTTTGTTCAGTAAAATATCCGGATCCGGGAAGTTACTCAGCAGCCACTGGCGGAAGCCTTCTTTCGATTGCTCGACAATGCTGCCATTACGCCAGCTGGCGCCATCCCAAATCCGTGAGCTGTCAGGTGTGCCCACTTCGTCCATATAAATTAGTTTGCTGTTGCCATTGGCGTCGTTGACATAACCAAATTCAAACTTGGTATCAACAAACATCTGATCCAGCGCAGCTAAAGCGTCACTGATCACGCCAAAACCTTGTTTTAACAGGGTTTCATACAGGCTTATGTCAGATAATTGTTCAAACCCAAAAGCAGCGCTATGGCGCTCGATGTCGGCACGGGAAATGTTTACATCGTCCGCTTCCGGTACACCGGCTAAGCCAGTCAAAATACCTTTTGTGGACGGAGTAATTAAAATCTCCGGCAGTTTTTGATCTTTTTGCAGGCCTTCAGGCAAGGTAATACCACAGAATTCACGTTCGCCTTTGCTGTAAGCACGCCACATAGAACCAGTAATGTACTGACGGGCTATGGCTTCAATTTTCAGCGGACGGGCTTTTTGCACTATCCACACCAGCGGGTGCGGAATATCCAGAATATGGCTGTCGGCCAGGCCATGTTGTTTAAACAAGGCAAACCAGTGATTCGAGATAGCGTTTAATGCTGCGCCTTTGCCAGGCACACCGTTTAAGCCATTTTCGCCATGCCAGATGCAGTCAAAGGCTGAGATACGGTCGCTGATTACCATAATGGCCAGCGGCGTGTCTGCTGCTACAGGGTAATTTTTTTCCCGGATCAAGCGCGCGCTGTCAGCGGCAGTCAGCCAGTACACACTGCGAACTTTGCCTGAATGAACTGGTAAATCTGTACGAATTGGCAAGTCGTCATTGACTGCCAGGACCTGAGTTGCAAGAGTCATCTTCACGTCTTCTGTGGCTGAAAAAAGGCGCGGTGGAGTTTAACAGAAACTCAAGGTGAACTGAATCTGTCTGACTGAATATGCGGCTTATTCTGGGTGTTGTATTTATCCTGCCAGTTCGTTGTCACAATCTTTGGTTGTTAAGGGAATATCGTTGTAACCAGTTTCATTGCGATTTTTTTTCGAATCAGGCCTAGACTTTAGTCGAATGAACTGTGCGGTAATAATGACCGCAACTCTATGTTATTCGTGATTTAATTTGTTGTTGGCTCTGGATTCACCTCATTTTTGTTACAGATTTATTTCTTATTAACACTTGCATCAAAATGTAACCGGTTATATTTTTGTTCTGGTGCATTTATAAGCTATGTTGCACCAAAATGGGACAAGAGCGCTGCGACAAAAGCGAAGAACCATTGTAAGGCCAACAACAGGGTGAAGGATGACAGGGCGTCTTGGGGCTCGCCGACATTATCTGACACTAAAAAGAATCATAAAAACAGTAAGATAGGGGTGGAATAAATGAACACATCAGCTCGATTGCCGCTGAAGCTCTCGCTATTGGCGGTAAGCTGTGCGCTGGCATTATCTGTAGCTCAGGCGCAACAAAACAGCCAGACACAGGACGAGGCCACTACAGCAAGCGACAATAAAAAATCCGACAAAGATATTGAAATTATTACTGTCAAAGGTATACGTCGTGCTCAGGAAGCCGCAATAGATGTAAAAAGAGCGGCCAGTAACATAGTAGATTCTATTGTGGCTGAAGATATAGGTAAGTTACCTGATGCCACTATTGCCGATTCGTTACAGCGTATCACCGGCGTACAGATTGACCGGACTGCAGGCGAAGGCTCCAGTTTAAACGTACGTGGTATGCCGCAGGTTCTGACGACGCTGAATGGTGAACAGTTCCTCAGCCCCTGGTCTATTACCAATGTGCAGGCCAACTATTCTGATATTCCATCCGCTATGATCTCATCTGTGGATGTACACAAATCTATGCCAGCTTCGATGATAGCCGGTGGTATCTCTGGTGTGGTGGATTTAAAAACCCGCAAACCTTTGCAGATGTCGCAGGGCTGGACCGCATCAGCAGGTATTGAAGGCTCTCGAGGCTCAATCACAGAAAAAGATAACCATGATGCCAACGCTTTTGTTGGTTTTAACAATGGTGATATTGGCTTTACGCTGGCGGCTTTTAATTCAAACAGCAATTCAGCCAACTACCAGATGTATGAAGATTCGCGTATGGCCTGGCCTAATGCGGGTGGCGACCCAACAGATTTAAATGGCAATGGTAATACAGTCAATGACAGATTTCTGGTGCCTGCAGGTTATGGCGTCAAAGCTTATGTGATGGAGCGTGAAAGAGAAGGTTTTGCTGGTTCATTGCAAAAAGTACTGAATTCAAGTTGGACCGCCAGTGCTGAGGTGTTTTACACCAAAATGGATCAGTATGACCGTGGTATCGAAACTCAGTTTAACGGCAGCAACAACTCCAATTACGACGTTTTAAGACCTGGCTCCGTCTTGACTGAAGAAGCCACAGTCAAAGGCATTGACGGCGCGCCTGACAGGGTATTGCATTCACTACAGGTCGCTGTGATTGAAGCACCGGACTTTCAGGCCACAACCCGTAGTCGTCAGAACCACACTGACGCTATCAATACCAATTTACAATTGAACTTTGATAACGGAGGCCCTTTCACTGGCTCAGTACGTTATGTCTATGCGACAGCAGAAAAAGTCTACGAAGATGCTACTTTCCAGCAAGGTACTCCAGCCTGGTATTGGATAGATGCGGATAATAATGGGCAGAATGACCCAAGAGATCCGTTTCATGTCACAGTGGATTTCAGACCTGAATACCCAACCTTTAGCTATACAGACAACCTTTCAGGTGTAGACAGGCTGAATCTGTATCAGGCTTATGCTTATGGCATTAAAGATGAAGCGACCATGGACGCTTTCCGCGCTGATGGTAAGTATGAGTATGAGCTGGGTGATTTTAGTTCCTTCGAATTCGGTGCCCGTGTGGGTACCCGTGACGTCGATACCACCCGTTATGATTACCTGACTCCTACAGGCCGTTACTCTACCTGGCAAGACCCTAACGTTGATCCGGGTTTATGGTACCAAATGTTACCAGGCGATAAAGTATGGCAACGTTACCCGGATTGGCGTGATTTTAAAGGCGATGCCAACCTGGGCCTGCCTGCAGCGACTGATTTACAAAGTCAGCTGATTTCTTACACTGATTTTGGTCCTTTTAAAGGCTTTGAATCTGGCGTTGCAGGCTTAGATCCTAAGTCGCTGGATAACCTGGCCCAGTTTATGGACTTTGTGTATCCGGGCGCGCAGAAGTTTAACGATCCGGCCAAAGCCTACAACGTGGAAGAGCGTGCAACTTCAGCTTATTTCCAGGGCAATTTTGATAATGCCATAGGTATTTGGGGTATCCCTTATTCTGGCAACTTAGGTTTGCAGGTGGTTCGCACCGACCGTACTGTAGTGCAAAGTGAAGTGCCTTTGTATTACGAAGAGGGTAACCATTTTGGTGGTGGCGCTGATGGCAGCCAGTCCTGGAACTCGGTATTTAAAGCCACTGGCACTAAAGTAACAGAAGTAGATTTCACTGATTATTTACCTTCAGCCAATATCAATTTCTTCCCGCATGACGATGTGGTTGTACGTTTCTCTTATGCTAAAACCATGAGCCGCAACGATTTAGTCAACGTAGGCGAAGGTTTAACCTTGTGGTATCAGCAGTACACTGTGACAGATGCTGATGGTACAGAGCGGACAGTCACCAGTGCTGGTGGTGGTAACGATCAAGGTAATCCTAACGTGAAACCATGGCGCGCTGTGAACTACAACAGTTCAGCTGAATGGTACTTTGCCGAAGGTGGCATTTTAGGCGCAGGTATTTTCCTGATCGACGTAAAAAGCGCGACTGAGACCTTACAGGAGCAGCGTCAGTATGCCGACTCTGATGGTGTGATACGCCGCAGCGTTAACGTCTGGACTACGAAAAACGTAGGGGCTTCGGATCTGAAAGGCTTTGAGCTGGGTTATAAACAGTCGTACAACTTCTTGCCTGAGCCTTTTAACGGTTTAGGTTCAGAACTGAACTATACCTACTCAGACAGCGAATCGACCGACAAAGATCTGGAAGGTAATCCTTTCCCGCTGCAGTCCAACTCTAAGCATCAGTACAATGCGGTGTTGTGGTATCAGGCTGGTCCTTTCAGTACCCGTGTCGCTTACAACTGGCGCAGCAAACAGTTTAATGGCCGGGTGGGTTTAAATACCAACGAAGCGCCTATTAGTCTGGGCAACTGGGCTAAAGATGCGGGCTATCTGGATGCTTCGATTAACTACGATCCAAACCAGCATCTGACTGTCTATCTGCAGGGCACTAACTTAACTGAAACCAATCAGCGCAGTTATGCTCAGTTTGAAAGTCAGTTCCACTCTATGTCGGTGCAAGAGCGTCGTATCACTTTAGGTGTGCGTGCCCGCTTGTAACCAGACAACGAAAACCGATGGGCGCTTCGCCCATCCACTTTTCAGGATGCGCCCTGGCTGCCCTCTCCCTTGTTGTGGCGCATCTTTTTTCAGGACAAGCTAATGAATTATTTCAGGTATTTAACCTCAGCTTTGATGCTGAGTTTTACTTTGTCTGTTTCTGCCTTCACTCCTATTCAGCCTGTTGATCCTGAACTGACAGCACAAGGCCGCTCTTTGCTGCAGTATTTGCATCAACAGCAGGGCAAAGGTATTTTATTCGGCCAGCAGCATGCCACGACCAAAGTGCTGAGCCAAAAGTTCGACGCCAAAGCTCATTCTGATATCGCCAGCTTAACAGGGCAGATGCCTGCCATTTATGGCTGGGATACTTTATCTATTATTCAGCCAAAACCCGAAGGGGATATCAGTGCTGCGGTTAAAGCCGCATACAAAGCTGGCGGCATTATCACTATCAGTACTCACTTTTATAACCCTGTCACCGGAGGTGATTTTTGGGACACCCAACCAGCTGTGGCGCAGATCCTGCCTGGTGGGAGTTTTCATCAGAAATTTAAAGCTGAATTGGATCAAGTGGCAGACTGGGCTCATCAGCTTAAAGCCGATGATGGCAGCTCTATTCCGGTGATCTTCCGTATTTTGCACGAAAATACCGGTAGTTGGTTTTGGTGGGGCGCAGCACAAAGTAGCCCGGAACAATACAAAGCGTTGTTTCGCTTTATTGTTGATTACCTGCGGCTGGAAAAAGGCGTGCATAACTTTTTGTATGCCTATTCACCAGCCTCAGGTTTTGCCGGTGACAAAGCAGCTTTTGCTGAACGTTATCCAGGCGATGCTTATGTTGATGTGCTGGGTTTTGACGATTATCAGCACGGCAACACAGCGGCATGGATCCAGTCTATGGTTGCCACCAGCCGTACTTTAGTGGAGTTTGCCAAAGAAAGGGGCAAAGTTGCGGCTTTAACCGAATTTGGCCAGGGCCAACCCAACAAGGCCACTGCAGCTTTTTATCTGCCCTTGTTGCAGGCTTTACAAGCTGATCCTTTAGCTTCGCAGCTGGTGTATATGATGACCTGGGCCAATTTCAGTGCTGATCACAGTTATGTCCCCCTGGCCTCTGAGGCGGCAGTGCGGGTTGATGACTTTAAAGCTTTTGCCGCCCAGCCTTATCTGCTGTTAGCCAATAAAGTGCCCGCCACTTTGTATCAGCAGGATGTCAATGTAGTCCCTGCTGCTGAACAACTGGTGGTGATGTCGCCTCTGGCCTGGCAGCCTGTCCAACACAATGTATTGGTGCAACTTAAGGTGCAATCGGCGCAAGCCGTTAAACAAGTCACAGTAAGGGGTCAGGGCAGAAGCTGGCTTTTGCAGCCACAGCAATGGTACTGGAGTGCAGAGCTGCCGTTGGCACAGCTGTCGTTTCAACAGTTACCTTTGCAGCTTGAAATTAGTGCAGAGCTGAAAAATGGCCAGCGTTTAACTGAAAAACTACCCTTGTTAGCAGCTCAACCCCAGCCAGATGCAACAACGCTGTTTGATCCCAACTGGTCCAGAGGCTTTTCTCAGCGCTTACAGCAACTGATAGCCGGGACAGGGGATGGTGTCAAGGTTGAAGCGCTTTGCGCTACGCCAAACGACTGTGTATTGCAGGCGAAGTACAACTTGCATCCAGCTGGTCATACGGGATTAAGGTATATGCCAGAGCAGCCAGTGGCGCTAAAGGCGGACCGGAAACTGAACTTTTATCTGCAACCTGATAAAAAGATGCAGCGTCTGGCATTGGAGCTCTACAGTGCTGGCCAGGCTTATTACTACAGCCTGGATCTCAGTCAGTGGCCCCTGCAGCCCGGAACTGAGTTCAGACAAGGCCAGGACGTGACGCTTGAGTTACAGAAGTTTTGTAATCAGCAGCAGTGTTTTAGCGGTGGAGCCTTAAGTCAGCTCGCGGTGTTTATTCATGCTGCGGATCCAGCTTTAGCCAACCAGACCCTCTCAGGTCAGATGAAGCTGGGAGCCATCAGGCTGCTGCCCTGACTGCCGTGTTCTGGTTATTTGAGTACGCTGCTGCCAGACATCAGCGCATCCAAAGCTTGCTGGTCCAGTACTTTGTTTTGGCGTCTGTCGAGCAAAGTACCAGTGTCCCAGTAAAAGGGCACTATGCCGTTTGCTATAGCGCTTTGGGTCACGTAGTTAAAATAGTGCGCCCTGCTGTTGAGGTGACGTGTGCGCTCTTCGCCTCTGAGCTTACTGCGGGTGTCAGCACCAAACTCACCCAAAAGTACCGGAATGCCTGCGTCAACAAATTGTTTTTTCACAGCACTAAACATCTGATCAACATAGTCTTCGTCTGTGCTGGCGTTGCGTTCAGTGTCCTTGTCAGACATAAACGCTTTCCCCCAGTAGTAGGCCGCTTTGCCCCAGGATGCATCTTCAGCCATCAGAGTAAAATTGTAAGGGCTGTAGTAGTGCAGCTCCAGCATCATGCGATCCTGAGTTGGATCTGTTGGCAGTTGATGCATCCAATCAAGGGTTTTTTCGATATCAGTTGAGGGGCCTTGCACCACCAAAGATCTATAGGTATTTTTGCCACCTGTGGCCCGAACCGTATCAATAAAAGTCTGGTGATAAGACAACAGCACCTCCATTTGCTCAGCGGTTTCAACATGTGGCTCGTTGGCGCTGGCAAAGATCAGATGCTCGTCAAAATCACGTAATAAGGTCGCAATTTGTTGCCAGTAAGCTTTTTGGCGGGCATTGACCTGCTGCTGTTGCTCTGGCGTTACATTAAGCTCCAGCCAGCCACCATCCCAGTGAATATTTACCAGCACATACAAGTTATTGTCGATGCAGTAGTGCACTACCTGTTTAATGCGATGTTGCCATGCCGGATCTATAGCGGCAGTTCTCTGATCGGCATACTGGTCCCAGGACACAGGTAAACGTATTGCATTAAAACCAGATTTTTTAGCCAGGGCGATAAAGTCGGCTGTGATGGCAGGATTGCCCCAGGATCTTTCGCCCTGGTTGCCAACCGCCTCCAGCGTATTGCCTATATTAAGTCCAATCCGGATGCGGCTTGCCAGCTCTGTGGCAGAACTGCTCATTCCTGTCTTATCCGGTGCTGCTGGATTGGGGTTGTAATCTGGATATTGCTGCACAGCAGCAACAGTGGTCGCATGATCAGTCGAAGTACTATTGATGCTGCCACTGCAGGCAGAAAGCGAGCAAAAGGTCAGCAGCAAAACCAGACGCCTGCTGTGCGCAAAGCCAAGTTTTGACATAGGATGATTCTCAGTATTATCGGGAACCAGCGCCAGAAGTTCTGGCGCCAGATTGTCTTACCTTAAAGCGCTGCGCAGTTTTTATCTGCCTTATGGGTTTTGCTCAGCTCTACATCAGCAAAACTTAGTTTTAAACTACCGCTGCTTTGTAAACCAAAAGGTTCCAGCACCAGTTTAAACAGCGCTTCAGGCGGCTGCGCCAAACCAAAGTCCGAGCCTGCGTCCGGGAAGCAGTTCAGCGCTACCGCAAAATCCTGCCAGCCTTGGCCGGTCCGTGCTTTCAGTTCTGCGGTGATATCCACTTTGGATAAGCAGGAAGGGCCACAGCCTATAGCGACAAAAGCTGCAGCGCTTGGAGCTGAGCTGACATTGAGTTTAAACTTCAGTACAGCGCCGTCACGCCAGTAAGCGGATAAATCCTGGCGGTTTTGGCTGGCCAGCATCACTGCGCCTAAACCTTTGCCATTCCAGCTGACTTCGCGGGCATCTTCCTGTACCTGATAATCTATGGCTTTGACACTAATGGAATCGACGCTGATGCTTTGGCCTGTCATCAAGGCTCTGTTATTTTCTGAGCCTACCACCTGCACCTGCCATGGCGCTAAAGGCCGGCGTTTAAACAACGTCAGTTGGTCTTGTGATACTTTGGCTTTTGGCATCACTTCAGGCAAAGCTGTGCCGAGCTTGTCCTGTTCGCCGTAACTTAAACCATAGCCATATGCAAACAGCGGTTGGTAGTTGGCGTCGGCTTTATTCAGCACCAGTTGGTCCACTGTGGCAGGCCAGGAGAAAGACAACTTGCCTTTAACAGGGTAAGGCACTGAACCGTCTTTGGCTTTGAAGATCACATCGGCCACGCCAGCACCTTCAGTACCAGGTTGCCAGATCACCATAAAAGCGTCGGCAGCGTTTAGCTCACGATTCAGCCATAAAGGCCGGCCTGTGATAAACAGAGCAACTACGGGAATACCCTGAGCTTTGAGTTGCTTCAGTAATTTGAGGTCTGTGTCGTCGCCGTTTTTATACAACAGATTCTGAGTGTCGCCCTGCATTTCTGCATAAGGTTCTTCACCAAACACCACCACTGCAACATCGGGTTTTTGGGTAAAGCTGGCATCTTTACTTAACTCAATCTGACCACCAGCAGCAGTCACAGCAGCGGCCATGCCCTGATAAATCGAAGTAGCGCCAGGGAAATCACTATTGCTGTTGCCTGTGCCTTGCCAGCTTAAACTCCAGCCTGCAGTTTGTTTGCCTATATTGTCTGCGCCATCTCCCGTCACCAAGATTTTAGCTTGTGGTGCTAAAGGCAATAACTGCCGTTGGTTTTTCAGCAATACCAAAGACTCACGCACAGCCTGACGGGCAACAGCTCTGTGCTCAGCCGAGCCAATCAGTTGTTGCTGACCAGCCAGAGGTCGGCTGGACGGTAAGCCTTTGTTAAATAAACCCGAGCGGAACTTGACCCGCAAAATACGCCGCACAGCATCATCCAGTCGCGCCGCTGGAATTTCACCGGATTTCACCTGAGCCAGGGTATTAGCATACAGCTCTTTCCAGTTGGCATTAGGTGCCATCAGGATATCGACACCTGCATTGATTGAAGCAGGGCAGCTGACTGGACTACAGCCGCTGACAAAGCTATGACCATCCCAGTCGCCTATCACCAGACCGTCAAACCCCATCTGATTTTTCAGCACTTCGGTTAACAGATAACGATGACCATGCAAACGCTCACCTTGCCAGCTGTTAAAAGACGCCATAATCGACTGTACACCAGCTGCTATAGCGCTGTAATAGCCAGCAGCATGACGCTCGCGCAATTGCTGCTCGTCGATCACCGCATCACCGCGGTCTATGCCATCTAAAGTCGCGCCATCACCAATAAAATGTTTAGCAGTGGAAATCACCTGACCAGCGCCAAACCAACCCGTGCTGTTGGCTTTGCCTTGTAAGCCTTCCACCAAAGCGGTGGCATAAGAGGCGACCAGCTCTGGCTGCTCAGCATAAGACTCATAAGTGCGGCCCCATCTGTCATCCTGAGCTACGGCTACTGTAGGAGCAAAGTTCCAGTCCAGACCAGTCGCTGCAAGTTCTGCTGCTGTGGCTGCGCCAATTTGGCGGATCAGTTCAGGGTTGCGTGTCGCACCTAAGGCAATATTGTGTGGGTATAAAGTGGCGCTGTATAAGTTACCTACACCGTGCACTGCATCTGTGCCCCAGGCGATAGGGATAGCAGCAAAACCATCGGAGGCATCCATCGAAGCCTGATAGTAAGCATCCGCCATGTTGACCCAGTCGCTTGCTTTATGCTGTTTGATGCCCTGTGGCACTGAGCCGCCGCCATTCAGTACTGAGCCAATATGAAATGTGCGCACATCCTCTGGTGTCAGATGTTTAATTTCCGGCTGGATCAGTTGGCCGACTTTTTCTTCAGCCGTCATTTTGCCTAGCAGCTGATTAATTTTTTGTTCCAGCGCCGGATCGGCTTTGAGAGGCGACCGGGCTTTGGGCCAGTGGTCTGCCGCCTGCGATGCTGTGGTGGCCAGAACCACTAAGCTCAGCAACAGCGAGGTTTTGTTCATGTTATCTATCCTTATTACTTTTATTGGCGTGCTGCAGCACTGGTCCAGCTTTGGATATTGGACGGTTCTGACTGGCCTGTTTCGTTCACCGCTATCACGCGGTAGTACAGTGGGCCTTGTTGTTTTACTGCGGTCGGGTCGGCAAAGATGGCATCTTTGGCCGGGTCAAACGGCAGTTTGGCGTTCGAGACTTTATCGGCAATGCGCTGCCATGGTCCTTGTGCCGAATGAGATCGTTCGATGATGTAATGCCGGGCCACTGCTGCGCCCAGCCACTGGATATTCATCGGATCTTTGATGGCTCTGAGCTTAGGCGCCAAAGGCAGAGGTAAAGCGTCAGGTTTGGCTTTGCCCGCCAAAGTCGCCTGAGCCTGGCGGACTAAATTCACCACTTCTTGCTCATCATTAAAATCCGCTTCAGCAAAACCAGGCAAACGGTAGCTGTAATGGCCTGTGTATTCTTTGTGGTAATAAAAACCGCCATTGTGGCGCTGACCACGCCAGCCCCAGACAAAAACGCCTGCGGCTTTTGCACCTTTTACCTCGCTATGCACAGCTGCATGCAGAATAGCGCCGATATTCCTGGAGTCGGTTAAACCAAACTCACCAATCAGATACACCTTTTTCCCGCCAATAGCCGCCAGATCTTTTGTCACTTGCTCAGGGTTATTATTGTTGTTGGTGGTGTAAAAATGGTTGGAGATAATATCAACCTGCGGATTGGTCAGAGACTCTGGAATAATCTTTAAATAAGTACCGTCTACTGCCAGCTGGTTGGGGGCGTATTTTTTGATTTGAGCCACAGTTTTTTGCACAAATTCAGCTGTGCTGTCTTTCAGCTCGTTACCGGTTTCCCAGGCCATAATGGCTTTTTCTTCCGCATACAAACGGCCAGTGATGCTGTTTTTGCGCTGGATCACCTGACGGATAATATCCAGATAAGCCTGATAAGTGCGGCTGTCAGTGCGGTAGAAATCATCGGCCGTTTCGCCGTAAAAAGCTGCCAATTGAGCCCGGCCACCCCACCAGTCCCAGTGGTCGATAAAGGGTAAAATCAGCCGAATTTGATATTTTTCTGCCAGCGCTATCATGCGGTCGTACACCAGCATGGCTTTTTCATTCAGCACCGGCATGCCGCCTGCTGTGGCCGGTGGCAGAATATGAGTTTCACGGCCACAGGCGGCATCGGCTGGATGCGCCACAGACAGCACATAAACCCGCATGGCTTTATGGCCGGTAAAACTTAAGGCCTGAAACCAGTTTTCCTGCTCATCTGCAGTAGGCCAGTTAAAGTACTGGCCCCAGCCTCGTGGATCGGCAGCGCAGACACCGCGGGCGTCGTCTTCTAAGCGGTGCAGCTCAGGCGCATGCAAGCCAGCAAACCGGAATTCTTTTGTGCCATCCAGCAATTGGTGGCCCTGACGGCTGATAAAGTGGTCAAAAGCCAGAACAGGACTGGTACTGATACACAACAGCAGACTGATCAACCAGCGATGCATGCTTACTCCTTTTTACCTTACTTGGGTATCTATACCCGTCGTACTTGAAGCTGCCGCTTTGTTGCCTGCGCCATCTCGCCCCAGTCACATAGGTTGACTATGCTCCTGGGGTCTCACTGGCTTGTCGCCTCGCCGAAACTTCAAGTAATTAGGGTATCTATGCTTGTTTAGTGAGATTGCTCCAGCAGCAAGGCCGCTTCCATCATGGCACGACCACTGTGGTAAGGCCCTTTCCAAAACCCTACTTTGTAGTGGGTTGCGCGGTCCGGATGCGATGCCGCCAGCCAGTGCCATTCTCCGCCTACAGCGTCTATATGTTCACGCTGAATATAATCCCAAAGCCCTTCGGCAGCCCTGAAATAGCCCATATCACCCGTTAAACGCCAGGCTGTTAAAAAGCCCACTAAGGCTTCAGCCTGGATCCACCAACAGCTTTGCTGATGCTGCTGTTGCGTGGCAAGGTGCCACTCGTCAGCCAGATGACCGTCTGCACATAAGCCCTGTTGTAACGCCACTTCTGCCATCTGCAGCACCAAAGGCTGATATATCTGCTGCAGGTTTTGATCGTCCAGGGCGCGCAGTGCTTCCCAGAGTAACCAGCTGGCTTCAATATCATGACCATAAGAATAAAAAGGCGAATGATCGGCCCAGTCCAGATCCATAAAAAGCCGCAAATGGCCGTTGCTGGCATTGACGATACGCTCGGCAAACAGCAGCGTCAGCCGCTCTAACGCCTGCTGTACTTCAGCGGTTTTATGCTGCAAATACAAAGCTGTATAGGCCTCCAACACATGCAAATGGGTATTCATGGTTTTGGGGTAATTTAAATCTTTGTCACTTAAGCGCAAATCCTGCAGCGCCTGCCAGCTTTGTGAAAAAGCCTCCAGGTAACCCAGTTGTTGCTGATCCCAGCTGTGTTGTTCCAGTAACTGAAAATAGCTCAGGGCTTTAGCCAAAGCAGCCTGCTCGCCAGTGGCTTTGTAATAAGCACAGAGCGCATAAATGGCAAAAGACTGGGCGTAGGTTTGTTTTTTGCCATTCACCAACTGGCCCTGAGCGTCCAGCTCCCAAAATACGCCGCCCTGAACTTTATCGTCAAAATGATCCAGCAAGTAATGATAAGCCCGGCTTGCCAGCGCTTTGCACTCTGCAGAATCGAGAAAAACGGCGGCTTCGCTGAAAAACCACAAAATACGGGTATTCAGGATAATGCCTTTATTGGCATTGACTTCGACGCTGCCGTCATCATTGATTTGACCATAAAAGCCTCCGGCCGGGTCGACTGCATGTTCGGCCCACCAGCGCGCAATAGTTGCGCAGTGCGCCCGGCAATGGGGCGCTGTCAGAGGCAAGGTCTGCATCATAAGCCTAAATCCTTTAAGGCCTGCTCGTTGCCATCGACCAGTGCATTGATACGCTGCACTGTTAAAGCAGAGCGGTAGCCGTCTTCCGGCGTGTTGATGGCGTAATCGACCAGTTGAGCCACTGTACTGGTAGCGACATGCATACGGGTATCGGATGAAGCGTAATAAATAAAAACTTCGTTGTTTTCATTCACAATCCAGCCGTTACTGAAGGTGACATTTGATACATCACCCACGCGTTCAGCGCCTTCAGGGGCAATAAAATGACCTGCAGGTCTGTGCGTGACCAGCCATGGCTTTTCCAGGTCTGTCATAAAGACATAAAGCACATAACGTAAACCTGCGGCTGTGTTACGTACCGCATGAGCTAAATGCAGCCAGCCTTTGTCGGTTTTGATTGGGGCAGGGCCCTGGCCGTTTTTCACTTCATGAATAGCGTGATAGACCTTAGGGTCTACGATCAGTTCTTGTTTCACTTCGGCATTGACCATGGAGTCTGTTAAACCCCAGCCGACACCGCCGCCACTGCCGACACTGATAAAACCATCTTGTGGTCTGGTATATAAGGCGTATTTGCCGTCGACAAATTCCGGATGCAGCACTACGTTACGCTGCTGGCCTGAATAGGTGACTAAATCCGGCAGACGTTCCCAAGTGACTAAGTCTTTAGTACGGGCAATACCACACTGAGCTTCAGCCGCAGAGGTATCGTTAGGCCGGCTTAAATCTTTACGCTCAGTACAAAACAAACCATAGATATAACCATCGGCATGAGCCGTAAGGCGCATATCGTAGACGTTGGTGTCCGGTCTGTCGGTTTCCGGCATAGTGATTGGCTTGGGCCAAAACACAAAGTTATCGACGCCATTGGCACTTTCAGCCACAGCAAAAAAGGATTTACGGTCGTTGGCTTCAACCCGCACCACCAGAATGTATTTGCCCTGCCAGTAAATAGCACCTGAGTTAAAAGCAGCGTTAATACCGTTACGTTCCAGCAACAAAGGGTTACGTTGTTCGCTGAAGTCATAACGCCAGGTCAGAGGCGCATGGGCTGCAGTTAAAATAGGATTTTGCCAGCGGCGATACACTCCGTTACTGGCCGCAACAGGCTGATTAGGTAAAGAGAGTAATTTTTGATGCTCTGCGAATAATTGCTCTACGTTTTGCTTAAAAGTCATGGGAACTGTTCACCCTTTCTCAATAAATAGCTGATGCTTTGTTGTTTCTGAGTTCCCGACAAACTCCGCTTTCAGGAACCGGTTACATATTTATCTTATGTTGAGCATAGAATACTCAACTTAAGATGATGTTTTTTTATTTATGCGTAACGATTTCGCCCGAAGCCGCCGAAACTGCAGGCCGATCATCGGGATGATCGCGCAATTGGTCCCACCAATAGTACTTCAGGAAAATACTGGTCAGAGCCGCCACCAGCATAGTGCCGGCAAAAGCGCTCCAGTATTGGATCACCATAAAAATAGGAGCTGCTGTTAAGCTGGTGTGCCAGACAATACCAACACAGACATTGAGCATATCGCGGCCAAAATCGCGGTTGGGTTGAATTGCTGGATCATCTTTTTGCAGTTCGGCTAATACAGGTGCCCAGAAGCCCCAAGGCCTGGTTTTACGATAAAACTCTTTTAATACCGCCATCTCATCGGCCGGCGTCAGCAAGCTTGCTACGACGCAGGTCAGCAAACAGAACGCAAACAGCACCGGGAAAGCATACAAAGGCGATACTGAGGTAAACATCATTGGAATAGCAGTGACAATACCGGCCAGCATGCCACAGAAATAACCATAGCCATTAAAGCGCCACCAGTACCATTTCAATAAGTTAGCTGCGGTATAGCCACCGTATAAAGCGGATACCAACCATAAAATCAGCTCGTTCAATGATGGAATAAATAAGCCGATGGCTGTGCCTATCACGACAAACAACAAAGACACCAGGTAGCTGAGTTTGACGTAAGTTTTAGGCGCAGCATTGGCATTGACGTATTTTTTGTAGATGTCATTCACCAGATAAGCTGGCGCTGCATTGACTGTAGCGGCAAAGGTCGACATAAAAGTTGCCAGTAAGCCCGCTATGACTAAACCTAATAAACCAGCAGGGATATAGTTGACCAGAGCAAAAGGCAGAATTTGCTCAAAGTCGACATTCGGGCCCATCGCATTGAGCTCATCGCGGAAAAACACCAGAGCCAACACAGCTAAACCTGTGATCATCATGTAACGTGGAAACAGCAGCACCACATTGACAACCCAGCTCATTTTAGCTGCTTCAACCGGAGTTTTTGCTGATAACACCCGCTGCATATCATAGTTAGGCGCCGGGCCTGCCATGCTCTGTAAAAAGCCCTTAAACAGCACCAACATAAAAAACACTGAAAACAAAGACCAGCCATCTTCCACTATCTTCTGATTCGCCGACGCCAGAAGTTCTGACCAGTCCAATTCTAAGTTCCAGCCAAAGGCCAGGCTATGCCAGCCTTCAGGTACAGCAGCGGCCAGCATATCCGGCGACACCTGCACCATGGCTATTATACCTATGGCGATACAAGCGAAGGTCATAATAATAAACTGCACTACTTCGGTGATCACCACACTGAACATGCCACCTTTGACCACATAAGCTGTGGTGATCAAGGTGATGATTAAGCCATACAACACTTCGTTGCTATGAGCGTCAGCCGATAGCTGCCATGGCAAAAAGGCGGCGGCAAATTTACCTATGCCGATAAAACCATAAGCCAGAAAGCCAATCACGCTCAAAAGTGCAAACAGTACGACGATCAAATGGCTCCACTGTGCGCCGCGGCTATTACCAAAGCGGAAGGTGATCCATTCAGCGCCTGTCATTACACCAGAGCGGCGTAACCAGATTGATAAAAACACCATCAGGAAAATTTGGTTAAAGGCAGGCCAGAGCCAGGGGATAAACACACTTTTTAAGCCATAGATAAACAGCAAATACACCATCCACATAGTGCCGCTGATATCAAACATACCTGAAGCGTTCGACAAGCCCAGGTAATACCAGGGCATTTTGTTACCGCCGAGGAAGTAACTTTGCATATCTTTATTGGCTTTGTTGGCAATCCAAAAGCCGATCCATAGTGACAGGGCAATATAAGCCAGCACTATGGCAATATCTATGGGCGCTAAATTCATCTGTAATTCGTCTCTGTTGACTTGTCCGGCCCCGGCTGTTGTTGAGCTGTCAGCAGGCCTGTTTTTTGTTTTATTTTTGACAGCACCAAGTGCATGAAAAGTCATGTAACCGGTTACTGGTTGGTTTTGAGTTTACCTTTTTATGTTCAGTTGGCAAGCTGTTATTTGCGTTTATTTCTACGCTGGCTTATAACGCTTTGTGTAGAATGTCCCCTGAGAGCTGTTGAAGCTGCCGCTGTGTGACTCGCCTTAATCAGGTAGCCTGACTATCCTGATCTATTGGTGTGCCTTTGATACAGCGCTGCGTTTGCAATGGCCTTGGGTTAAAAAATAAAAACGCAGAAAAACTCTAATAAATCAGTCACAAAGGTTCGTACTCATGTCTACAATCCGCGATGTATCCAAACAGGCAGGCTTATCTATAGCTACAGTGTCCCGTGCTTTGAGTACGCCGGAAAAAGTGTCGCCTGAAAGCCTGAAAAGGGTACAGGCCGCTATCGAAAAACTGCAGTACAGACCTAATATGTTGTCGCAAAAATTCCGCTACAACAGCGCCAACAGCATAGTGGTACTGGTGCCTAACATAGCCAACCTGTTTTTCTCTACTGTGATCAGCGGCATTGAAAATGTGGCGCAAAAGCGCGGTTTTAACGTGTTGTTGGGCGATACCCGCGATTCCATGCAGCGTGAGCAGGAGTTTATTCATTTAGTCGAGACCCGTCAGGCCGATGGCTTAATTCAGTTGCGGCCTTATAAGACCAACAATAGTTTATTGCCCAAGGCGCATGTTACAGCAGTCAATGCCAGCGGCTGTGAAAACACACCTTATCCGGCGGTGCGTATCGATAACGTTGCTGCGGCAAAAGAGGTGATGCAGTATCTGATTTCGCTTGGACACAAGCGCATTGGCATGATTTCAGGCTTAAAAGACAACCCACACGCTATAGACCGCATGCGTGGTTACAAAGCGGCTTTGGCCGAAGCTGGCATCGAATTTGACCCAGCTCTGGTCGCTGAAGGCGACTTTACCTTGTGGTCAGGTTTAAATGCGTCAGGCCATTTCAGCCGGATGGCAACACCGCCAACAGCACTGTTTTGTATGAATGATGAAATGGCCATTGGTGCTATTAAAGGTCTGAAAAGTAAGGGAATTAGAGTCCCTGAAGATATCTCAGTCACAGGTTTTGATGATCTGGAGTTCGCCAAATACAGCGACCCCGCATTAACCACCATAGCCCAGCCTGCCGGTAAAATAGGTGAAAAGGCCGCAGAGTTGCTGTTCCAGTTACTGGACGGTACTCATGAAGGCAGCACAGAGTTTGTTTTACCTTATGAGTTTGTGATTCGCCAAAGCACAGGGCCAGCGCCACAAAATCAAAAATAACCTCAAAAGTCAGCTTGTACTCTGCTGAAAATCGATTTGCAAAGCGCAATGTAACCAGTTACATTTGGGGCAAGATTAGCTTTGTCAGCACAGTATTGGCCGGATTTCCCCAAGCAGACCTAAAAATACTGTGCTGGCATCCTGTTTCAGGTGTCCCTGCATGTCGTCGTTACTGATCCAAAGCCAGAAATTCAGTGCCTGGCTGAAAAACTCAGCACTGCCATTCTGGAGTCGGCAAGGCATAAATCCACAGACTGGTGCTGTGTATGAAAAATTTAATGCCGATCATCAGCCAGACTTGAGTGCTGTGTTTAGAAGCCGGGTTCAGGCTAGGCAAGTCTTTGTTTTTGCCGCTGCTTATCAGCAAGGCTGGTTACCTGATGCATTGGAAAAAGTGGCGGGTATACAACAGTTTTTAAATCGGCACGCCAAAAAACACAGTGCGGCTGCAGGTTATGTGCACAGCCTGAACTCAGCAGGTCAGCAGTTGGATCAAAAACTGGATGCGTACGATTTTGCCTTTTTCCTGCTGTCTTGCGCCTACCGATATCAGAGCTTTTCTGATCTGCAGGCGCTGGATCAGGCCAATAAATTGCTCGAACATATAGAGCAGCAATTTCGCGCCGCTCCGGGTGGCTGGATGGAAGGCGACTACAACAGCCCTTACCGTCGGCAAAACCCGCATATGCATTTATTTGAAGCTTTTTTGGCTTTGTATCAGGCCACCAAAGACGGCAAATGGCTGGCGAAAGCTGGCCAGATTTATACCTTATTTGAGACTGTGTTCTTTCGGCCTCAGCAGGGTGTGTTGCTGGAATACTTCACCGAGCAATGGCAGCCGATGCCGGGCGCTCAGGGCGAAATTGTTGAACCTGGTCATATGTTTGAATGGGTCTGGTTATTGCGCTGGTATCAGCAACTGACCGGCACTCCTGTCGATCAGTACTGCGAAACCTTGTATCAAAATGGCCTGAAACTGGGCCTTGAAGCTGGCTCAGGACTGATTTACGACGAAGTATTGCCAAGTGGCGACCTGGTGAAAAAAACCAAAAGACTCTGGCCTCTGACTGAGCTTATTAAAGCCAGTCTGGCTCAGGCCAAAGCCAGTTCAGACTCAGCCTATAAGCTTCAGGCAGAGCAGCAAGCAGCCTTGGCTATAGATGTCTTGTTTCGTTTTTATTTGAACTCAAATGTAACCGGTTTATATGTCGATCAGTTGGATGCGGAAAATCAGGTTTGCGTGGCTGACGCACCAGCCAGTACACTTTATCACCTGATGGTTGCGGGCTTAGAAGCCCAGGCTTATTGTCAAACTCAGCACAATGGAAAACTCTGATGTGGTCAACCGACTGTTTTAAAACCTACGATATTCGCGGCATAGTGCCAAATCAGCTGAATGAAGGCCTGGCGTACCGCATAGGCCGGGCTTTGTGTCAGCAGTTGTCTGCCAAAACTGTGGTGATAGGCCACGACATTCGTTTATCCAGCCCGTCTTTAAGTGCGGCTTTAGCCCGCGGCTTACAGGATGGTGGCGCTGATGTGATTGATATCGGCTTGTGCGGCACTGAACAAGTGTACTTTTCGGTGTTTCATCTGGACGCTGATGCAGGTATTTGTGTTACCGCCAGCCATAACCCGGCCAATTACAACGGTATGAAGTTTGTTGGTAAAGGCTCGGCACCTATCAGCGCAGACACTGGCCTGAATGCAATCCGGGATTTAGTCGCCAGCGCGGAATTTCTCGCGCCAGTGACTACAGGCTGTTATCAGCAGCAGGATACCTTGCCTGCTTATGTTAAGCATCTGCTGACCTATCTGGATGTTAAAGCACTAAAACCACTCAAAGTAGTGATGAACCCTGGCAATGGCGGGGCAGGGTTGGTGGTTAACGCTTTAGCGCCTCTGCTGCCGATAGAGATAGTGCCACTGCAGTTTGAACCGGACGGTACTTTCCCGCATGGCGTGCCGAATCCTTTGCTGGTCGAAAACCGGCTCAGCACCAGTGCTGCTATTACAGAGCACAAGGCCGATTTAGGCGTAGCCTGGGACGGCGACTTTGACCGCTGCTTCTTTTTTGATGAAAAAGGCCAGTTTGTTGATGGTTATTATCTGGTGAGTTTATTGGCTCAAGCTTTATTGCTAAAAGCTCCTGGCGAAAAAATCATTTACGATCCAAGGCTGTACTGGGCTACACAACAAACCGTAAAAGCCGCTGGTGGTGTGCCGGTGATCAGCAAAACCGGCCATGCCTACATCAAAGAAAAAATGCGTGCTGAAGATGCGCTTTATGGTGGCGAAATCAGTGCTCATCACTATTTCCGTGACTTTGCCTATTGCGACAACGGCACTATTCCCTGGTTGCTTATTCTGGCTTTGTTATCTGCTACAGCTGAGCCACTGTCGGCTTTAGTAGAGCAGTTGCAGCAGCAATTCCCTTGCAGCGACGAGCTGAACTTTAAAGTCACAGATGCAAAAGCCGCCATAGCCGCTATTACCGCTTTGTATCAGCCACAGGCTTTAGAAGTGGAGTTGCTGGACGGTTTAGGCCTGAACTTTGCTGATTGGCGCTTTAACTTGCGGATGTCGAACACTGAGCCTCTGCTACGGCTTAATGTTGAAACCAAAGCGGACACTCAGTTATTGGCCCGCAAAATTGCTGAAATCACATCTGCCTTACAGGGCTTTTTGGCTTAATGGCAGTGAGGTTTGGTCAAAGAAAAAGGGCGCTGGCAGCGCCCTTTTCTATTTGGATCAAGTCTGAACTCTGGCTTATAACGCATTCATCGCTGCAGCATGAGCCTTCAGCAGGCTGATGGTGCTTTGGTCCTGATCAAAGACTGAATTTAAGCCCTGAGGTTCCTGTGGCGGATCGCCCAGATAGTCATCGCCTGCTTGCCAGATAAAATCTGCTCTTTGCGTCCGTCCTGCGCCGCCCCAGGTCCAGAAGTTCGAACCTGCTATAGCGCGGCCTGCTTTGGCTTCTTGTTCTATCAACTGGAAAAACTCGGTGTAAAACTTATCACGCCATAGAGTGCTGGCTTCTGGTCTGTAATCAGCGCCATCGCGTTCTATACCAAATTCTTCCATCACCAACGGCTTATTCAGCTGATCGGCCACAGCTATATGCTGTTCTATATAAGCTTTGGAAGTGGCTAAACCTGACTCGTAGGTCTGCTCGGCCTGCTTAATATCAAACCATAACCAGTTTTTTGGCCAGAGGTGAAAGGTCAGGTAGTCGACATAAGGCGATTGGTGAGCTTTGATAAATAAATCCATATTATCTAAAGCACCACGGCTACCTTCGCTGCCAGTCGACACCAGCTGTTGTGGTGCCAGTTGTTTAATAAACTGAGCTGTATCATTCACCCACTTTACATAAACCTCGGCGTTTTCAGCGCCGGCTTCGCCACTGCCAGGCCGTGGCTCATTCGCTAACTGCCAGCTCATAATAGTAGGGTCGGCCTTGTAGGCCACACCAGTCACTGTATTGGTGCGCTCTATCAATTGCTTAATCAGGCTGCGATATAAAGTTTGTGATTCGGCCAGGCGATAAAACCGTGCCGAGTTTTGCATAAAGGCGTTCCAGTCTTTGGTTAAGTCCGGGTCCAGCACAGGCTCACCGGTTTGCCAGGCCACATACTGCGACATACCACCAGACCATTGCCAGAAGTTATTCAAAAACAGTACAGCTTTCATTTCGCGTTTGGCCATTTCTGCCAGCAGGAAATCCAGCCCTTGCCAGAGTTCTTCATCGATTTGGCCTGGTGCTGTTTGAATAGCTGGCTTTAACGACATCACCAGAGCACTGGCTTCAGAAGCCGCCAGCACTCTTAAATTAGTCACACCAGCAGCTTTTAACTGATCCAGCTCTTTAATTAAGCGTGCTCTGTCGCCTTTATCACCAGCTGCGCCTAAATAAGCGCCATACCAGAAGTTTGTGCCAACAAAATAATAAGGTTTGCCTGCAAGCTGAAACTGTTTGCCTTTCACCTGCACAAAAGCGGAGGGCGCTGCAGCGTCCGTTGCTGCAGCCTGGCTTTGAGATTCAGGCGCTTTGCCACAGCTGGCTAAACTAGCCAGCAGCATCAACCCGAACAGAGTTTTTAACGATTTCATTTTGCTGCTCCCTGCATGGCTTTCGGTTGCTCACCGGCCCGAAACGGCACAGCGGGTAAGCCTGAGCTGTTGTACAAATTGGCATAGGTGTAATCGGCCCAGCCAAAACGCAGAGAAACCGGAGTTTTTACTTGTTCGCTCCAGACCAGCACCTGATCAGTGCCCAGCAGTTTGGCCTGAGCGTTGTAGTATTTGCCATCATGGCCTGCAATGGCAAAGCCCAGTAACTGATCGCCTTTGACAGAAAGGCCAGTGCCGACCTGATCGAAGGTTAAACGGAAGCCTGAATCCCGCACTCTGATGCTTTTTAACACCGGGCCTGAATACAGCACATCTTCACCGTAAACCACAGCGCGGGCCGCCAGATACAAACGCTCTGCTACTGGTTTTTTCCGGCGCGGATGCACGTCTTCAATGTCACCTAAGTCAGTGATCACCGCCATAGCGGTTTGTGGCAGCGCCAGAGTTTTAGTCTGAGCTTCGCGTAACTCGGCCCAGTTACTCTCTATTGGGTAAGGCTGAGGTTTCATATAACTGGCCAACTGCACATACAAAAACGGCAAAGGTTGTTGCCAGTGCTGACGCCAGCTCTGAATTAGGGTGCTGAATAACTTATGGTAATACTGCGGTTTATCGCCGTTACTTTCGCCCTGATACCAAATTACGCCTTTGACGGCATAAGGCATTAGCGGTTTGATCATGGCATTAAAGAGTACACCTGGTTTCCAGTTGAGGAATTTCACCTCTGGTAACTTAGGTTCAGCATCGTTTTTGTACTGCCAGTCACCTTCCAGATTGAGTTGGCTGGCATCGGCTTTTAACCACAACTGACCAGCGCGGCCTACTGAAACTTTATTATCCCAGCTGTTGATCACCCGTAGCGCTATCAGGTTATCACCGGCTTTTAACAACCCGGCTGGCAGCTTAATTTCAGTGGTCGAGTCGGCCCAGCTTTCTTCAGCTACTTGCTGGCCGTTGACAAAAACACGGCCAATTTGATTGATATCACCAAAAAACAACGAGGCCTGAGTTGGCGCTTGCGCCAGTTTTACGGTTTTGCGTAACCAGACAATATCACTCAAAGGGCTGGCGTTAGGTAAGCTGACTTTTTGCCATTGGCTATCATCTGTGGCCGGTTCAGCCAGTTTGAGTTGTTCAATACCGGCATTGCTGGCTATCAAGCTCCATTTTTGCTGATCTTTTTGTTTATTCTCTTCAATGCGTTGTTGCCACACTTCAGGCTGAGCTTGCATGTCAGCTGCATCTTGTTCATAACCAGGCACATTTAACAGCGCCTGAGCCGGAGTCCAGGCTTCAGCTGCTGTGCCGCCCCAGGTGGCATCAATCACACCTACAGCCACGCCTTTTTGCAGATGATTTTGTTTGGCAAAAAACCAGCCAATAGCAGAGAAATCAGCCACTGTTTCAGGCGAAGCTACTATCCAGTTCGCTGTCGGAACTGGCTGATTGGGTAAAGCAGACAAGGTTTTTGGCAAGGTGTAAAAACGTATTTGAGGGAATTTGCTGTCTTGTACTTCCTGTTGCCAGTTTTCAGTTTGAGCACCCAGTTTCCATTCCATATTGGACTGGCCCGAGGCTACCCAGACTTCACCCAGCCAAACATCGTCAAAGCTGAGGCTTTGGCTTTTTGTTTTAACCTTAAGCTGATAAGGCCCGCCAGCAGGCTGAGGTTTTAGTGTCGCCAGCCATTGGCCCTTAGCGTCAGCCTTTACCGAGGTTTTACCTTGCGCCAGTTCTACTTCGACAGTATCACCTGCGTTGGCCTGGCCCCAAACTTTCAGGTCCTGCTCACGTTGCAGCACCATATGATCGGCAAAAAGTGCCGGTAAGGTGAGTTCGCTTGCCATCAGGCTTGTGCTTATCAAGCTCATAAAAATCAAACAACTATGGAGTAATTTGGACATCAGTGTGCTCTTTTTCTGGTTAGCTGCTCAAGCAGTTCAACGCATTAAACTGGCTTTAAAGCTTCAAAAAAACAAGCCGGACTAAAGTCTAAACTGTAGTCCGGCCAGGGTTAAAGGCTTAGAAACGAGCTCTTAAGCCTAAGGTATAACGACGCTCATAAATGTTCTGATTAATTTTCAGACTTTCCCATTGCAGATAACTTTCTTCGTACTCTTCGGTCAGGTTGGTACCCTGAGCAAAGACTGTAAAGTTCTCTGTAATGTCATAACTGACGGAAGCGTCGACATAAGCTGTTGGCTGTTGCCAGAAACCAAAGTCGGCCTGACCCCAGACATTAACAGGGTACTGCAAACGCTTGCTGCGGTAGTTATGTGCGATACGAGCCTGGAAGCCATCTTTTTCATACCAAATGATCGAGTTAGCTGAATGCTCTGAGTTATCCGAAATAGGCAGAGTTTCGCCATAATAATCTTTGCTGGAACTTTCGCTTGGCGCATAAGTGTAGTTAAAGGTTACGCCAAAACCACTCCAGAAATCAGGCAGGAAATCAAAGGCTTGCTGGTAACCAAACTCGATACCATCAATAGTGCCACCTTTACCATTTTGTTTGGTTTGAGTTGGCACCGCAGTGTTACGCACCACACCATCTGAATCTGGTATATCAGAGCGCAGCACAGTACCAGTCTCAATAAAGGACTCGATATCCATACGGAAAGCGCCCAGGCTTAATAAACCGCTGGAGTTGAAATACCATTCCAAGCTGATATCAAAGTTGTCAGAGCGCCATGGGTCCATCATAGGGTTACCGTTGGACTGGGCTTGCTGAGCTAAAAACAAACTGGAGTTGTTCGGGTCTATAGTACGGGTGACAGATAAACCTAAACCTAAATCGTCGGTATTAAGAGCTGTCATGGTTTTGGCATAAGCAGCACGTAATTTCAGCTCGTCTGTTAAATCAAAGGAGATGTTAAAAGACGGCAGCACGTCTGTGTAATCACGGTCGGTAATCACATCACCGGCATCCGATAAAGGTGTACCTGAGATACCTTCGTAATCTACGCCATCTACTGTCACTACTGACGTAGCGCCCAGAATATTCTGCAGCACATTCAGTTCAGTTTTAATCACCTGTACGCCAAGGTTACCGCGGAACGGCAGATCGAAAGCGCTGATATCGCCTTCAAAATTAGCCTGAGTGTAAACAGTGCTGGTTTTCTCTTCGACATCATAAGAGTCGGCCGGGTTTTTCTGCCTGACGTTGCCGCCGTATAAGGCATTCTGGAAGCCAAGCGCATCGTCCATTACTTTAGGATCAATGAAATACAAACCAGCTGAAGGTAAACCTGTGACAGGGCCAAAGTCGCTGATTTGTTTCACCCAACCTGCCGGTAAACCAGAAAACGGCTGTAAAGCTGCAATAGACAAGCCAGTGTCAGGTAAACTTGAGGCAGGGTCTTTCCACTTGGCGTACACAGTTTTGCCTGCGCTTGAGGTAAAAGGTGAGACTAAATCATAAGTAAAGCGGGTCACATCACGTTTGGCATAACGCACACCAAAATCAACAGAAGTGATGTTTTCCAGCTCAAAAGCATAACTGCCGTCCGCTCTTAAAATATCTAAGTTGGCTTCGTCATCTGAGTTGTGCTCTGAGTAGGTTGACACCAGGCCATAGTTAGCCATATTGCCGGTATCTACCCCAATATTCCAATCCGGGTGTTCACCGCGGTAATCGATAGAAACCGGAATATAGTAATACAGCGGTAAACCATTGCTGCCGAGTAAAGGCTGGCCATTGGCTTGCGTAATAGGTAAACCTTTGATTCCACCCGGGTTGACAGCCACAGCGCCATTGCCAAAGTTGGCGTCTGCGCCTACTTGAGATAAACCGTCATTTAAGTAAGAGTCTGCAAAGTTTTTGGTGCGCTCTGCTGTGGCTTTGCCATGTAAATAACGCACTGAGCCCTTAAATCTGTCGCCGCTGTCGTAATCCAGTTGCAGATTGGTATTCAGGGATTCGCGGTAATCCACTTCACTGCGTGAGTAAGCATTTAAGCCGCGGGCTTCTAAGTCTACCGACTCAACAGCGTAAAAACCAGGAGCAACTTCAGTGGCCGCATCTGGTTTAAACCAGCCCCAGTTTTGCCAGGCGTTGTGCGCTACTATGCCGGAAGCACGGTCAAACTGGTCCATGTCAGTGTAAAACACGTCGGCAGTTAAAGTTAAAGTAGAAGACAATTCGTATTGGAATGAAGAGGTTAAACCTAAACGCTCACGCTCGACAAAACGGTTCATTGCGCTGTGGCTTTGGAAGCTGAAAAAGGTGTCTGTGGTATCACCGTCGCCATTGACATCAGTAGCACCCTGAGGCCAGGCCCAGCTTTCGCCTGCTAAACCCCACCAGCCGTCATTTTGCGCGCCGTTGCGGTAATTGGCTAAGTTAGAGTTAGAGTAAGTGGCAGAAAAAGCTGCACCCCATTTATCGGCGTTGTAGGCCGCGAACATACTGGTTTTGTCGTCCACTTCTTCAGTGTAAGAACCATAAGTACCTTCAGTGGCGCCTACTAAAGTCCAGCCTTGTTCCAAATCAAAAGGTCTGTGGCTTTTCAGGTTAATAGTGCCGGAGATACCGCCGGCTAAAGTGCTGGCTGTAGGCGACTTTAATACGTCGACACCAGAGATCAATGACGAAGGAATATCAGTAAAGTCAGGCTGTACAGTAGTAATAGAACCCGCACTTAAAAATTGTTCGCCGTTGAGCAGAGTAGCCACTTGTGGCATACCACGTACGTTAACGGTAGAACCTTCACCTGCAGAGCGGCGGATTTGTACGCCGTTAATACGCTGCAGGGAGTCGGCGATAGTGGTATCGGGCAGCTTACCTATGTCTTCTGCCACTATAGAATCTACGACCTGATCTGAATTGCGTTTAGTGCTGATCGAGGCAACTTGCGAGCCTTTAACGCCACGCACCAGGATTTTTTCAATTTGTTCATCGTCGGCTTGAGTTTTTTCTGCTTGCTGAGCCTGAGCATAACCTGCACTCATGGCCAATATAGAACTGATGCTTAAGGCCAGAGCACAGCGCTTAAACTGGTTGTGGGAATTGTTCATATCTCTTTGTCCTGTTGACTAAGCGGGCGCTTTTGCAAGGCAAGACAGCAGGCACCTTGTCCGCTAAGACAAAGTGGCACAGCATGCAACACAAAACACCCGTTGTATTTCTAGTTGATGTAACAGTGAAACTTCACAGTCAGGCTTTACAGTAAAACTGATGGTAACCGGTTACATTTTAATTTAAACCTTCCCCAAGGTTTGAAGAATGTAGTGCATGCGAAAATTTTACACAACTGTCTGATGAATTTTTTTTCATTATGGCAGGCCTGATTAAGCAATGAATTATATAGATAATTATTAATTATCAATTGCTTATTGTTTGTTGCTGCGGCTGATGTTTAGCTGCTTCAGCGATAGTTTACTGATAGTGTTCTGCCAAAGGTAAGAGGCTGGATTACTGCTTCTCTTTGCAAAAATACTTTGAAATTTGTAACCGGAACCATTGAGGTTGCAGCGGTGTTTTATCAATTGGACGCTTTTCGCCTGCCAGAGCCGGCTGCCAGCAACCTGCTGCCTTGAACCTGCTGGTAGAGTCAGAGCTAAAAGAAATGATTCAGGGGTTCCATCTGTTGATGCAGTATTCTGATCACAAAAATATCTTTTTCACGTTTTCGGTAAAAAATGGCGTGCTGCTGGTGATCATGCCGACGTACCCCAGGAGCTATTTCCGGGCAGTCATGTCCCATCAATGGAGAGCTGAACAAAAGGTGGAAGGTGTTTTCCAGTTGGCTGGTGTATAGGTCTGCCTGACGAACACCAAAGTTAAGCAATGTATATTCGTAGATAGCTGTGAAATCTTCCACAGCTAGCTTAGACAGTTTATACATTGTGTTTCCGTTTGAGCTCAGTGGCTATGTCTTGCAAACTCAGCTCACTTTCTCCGCTTTTCTCACCAGCTTCAACAGCATTTCTCAGTGCTGTCGCCTGATTTTCCTGCTGTTCCAGCAAGCGCAAAGCCGAACGAACAACTTCACTGGTTGAACCGTATCTTCCTGATTCAATAAGTTTTCCCACAAATTCATCCAGTTGAGAACCTATAGTTATGCTCGTTGTTCTGGCCATGAACAATTACCATTGTGTTAATAGATAACACTAGCCTAGCACTGCCAATGGCTCGCTTCAAGTGAGGATCTTTATTCCTGAATATGGTTAGGCCATGTACTGTCTGAGCACAAAATAACTGCGTACGCCTAGCTGCTGGTGAAAAACAGCAGAGAAAACGACCTGCTGGCCCGGATTGGCGGTGAAGAATTTGCCATTATCACGCTAGACCAAAGCAGCGATTCCCCCATCCAATTTGCCGAAAAATTGCTCAGTAAAATCCGAGCCGAAAAAATACAAGGCATTGATGTTAGCGTAAGTTTAGGCTTGGCTATCTCAGCGAAAGCCAGTTTTGAGCAGTTATACAAAGGCGCAGATATTCTGCTGTACGAAGCCAAATACCAGGGCCGGGCTCAGTTGGTTTGGCGGGATATTGATGGTTATTGAGCTGAAGCTTGTAGAATAGTCTGGTTTAGGGACTTGGCTTTCCCCTAAAGCTTTGTAATAGTGGACCTATTCTGGCGTCAGCCATAGACAAGGATTGCAGCTTAGGCATGAGCAGTAACATCGATATTTACCATCAGGTGGCCGAAGGTTTTGCCAGCCAATACAACGCGTTAAAACCTGAAGAGGTGCATCAAAGCTGGCGCAGTTACTGGCCAACAGCTGATGCCTTAGTGCTGGATATTGGCGCTGGCAGTGGCCGCGATGCGCTCTGGCTGGCACAACAAGGTTGCGAAGTATTTGCGGTGGAACCAGCCAAAGCTTTACGTGAGTTAGGGCAACAACAAACTGCTACTTTAGAAGGCGCTCAACTAAGCACGCAACACAAACCAGTACATTGGCTGGACGACAGGCTGCCAGAGCTAAAAACTGTGCTGCAACTGGGTCTGAAGTTTGACCTGATTTTAGTCAGCGCAGTCTGGATGCACCTGACACCAGCCGAACAAGAACGCAGTTTTCGTAAATTATCCAACTTATTAAAAGCCGGTGGCCGTTTGGTCATTAGCCTGCGCCACGGCGACTTTAACGATGGTCGCACCGCCTATCCTGTTAGTGTTCACAGCATAGAGCAGTTATGTGTACAACATGCGCTTGAGCTGACGTTTCAGCAGCAAGGCGCTGATGCTATGGGCCGCGAAAACGTGCATTGGCAAACCGTAGTCTGTACTTTGCCGGATGATGGCAGTGGCAGTTTAAGCCAGGTGCGGCATATCATTTTAAATTCGTCCAAATCCTCCACCTACAAACTGGCCTTGCTACGCACTTTAGTGCGTATTGCCGATGCACATCCGGGCGCCGTGCTGGATAGCAGCAGTCAGCAAATTATCTTACCTGTCGGCTTAGTGGTGCTGTATTGGATCCGGCAATTTAAGCGCTTGCTTGATGGTTATAACCTGCAACAAAACTCTGATCCTTCAAAGCGTTTAGGTTTTCAAAAAGCCGATGGCTGGGACTTACTGACACATTTGGCCGCAGACGATTTTGCCATAGGCGCTTTATTTACCGGCCCAGATGCGAAGGCACTGCAAAAGCTATTTAGCCATTGCATCGACACTATCCAGCAAGGCCCTGTGACTTTTATCTACCAAAAAACACCGGATAACCCGCTATTTGCCATTGAGAAAAAACGCCGCACTGCAACAGATATAGTGCTCATCGACAAGGATTTCCTCGCCAGTTTTGGCCATTTCATAATTCATCAGGACAAACTCTGGCAGTGTTTGCGCCACTACGGTTGCTGGATTGAGCCTTTATTAACCCGGCAATGGGTGGATGAAATGGCCAAATATCAGCTGAATAAAGCGCGGGCGCTGCCGCTTGAAACCTACTATTTAAGCCTGCAATGGCTGGAACAAAAACGCGAAACTGCAGCTGTGCGCGACAAAGTAATGAAGCTACAACAACAAGGCGAGCAAGTGCTGTCGGTATGGAGTGGCAGCACACTGAAGCAATTCGATATAGACCACTGCTTGCCGTTTTCCTATTGGCCCAATAACGATCAATGGAATTTATTGCCTTGTACTGCAACAGAAAACCGCAGCAAAAGCGACCGCCTGCCAGGCCGCGATTTACTGCACCACAGCCGTGGCCGTATCAACAACTGGTGGCAACAAGCCAACAGCACGACAGCCGAACAACGGCGTTTTTTTACCGAAGCTAACTTGTCCTTACCTGGCCTGAATAACCAAAACCACGACTTTGAGCAAGTATTCGAAGCCCTGCAGTTTTTGGTATTTGGCGTAAAACAGCGGTTGCAGGTGGGGGAGTGGCGGCTGTAACTAAAGTTTGTGGATTGATTTTCGGGATTGAAATTCAGACGTTTCTGTTATAGGTTCTCAGCAAATCATGGAAGTCGTGGTAAATCAGGATGATTGTAAAAGACAAATTGCAAAAGGCCGCGGTTGGCGCGCGTCAGAAAGCTGGAGACCAGCAAGAACAGGATGTAGCTTTTTACCTGCGTCGTGCTTTTAAAGACGAAGACAGGGTGAGAGTGTTTCATGATATTCAGCTGTGTTACGACGGCGAATTCGCCCAGATAGATCACCTTATTGTCTATACCTTCGGTTTTATTGTGATTGAATCTAAAAGCATTAAAGGCGAAGTAAGGGTGAATGCACAAGCCGAATGGTCGCGCAGCTACCGCCAGCAATGGCAGGGAATGCCATCTCCTATCAAACAAGCTCAACTGCAACTTAGAGTATTGCAGGAAGTGCTTACCAATAACGATAAAAAGATACTAGGCCGCATTCTGGGTATTCAACAAGGTTTAGGTGGCCGTTGTTATCACGTGCTTTGCGCTATTTCCAGCAACGCTATTATCGATCGCTCCAAAGCGCCAAAAGATGTGGCAACTAAACTAGTTAAAACCGAGTTTATCGCTGATGCGCTAAAAGACCTAATGCGTTTGCCAAAACTCCTGCCCACAGCTTTACGTGTGTTTGATACCAGACCAGCTTTTAACTCTGAGGAACTCGACTCCATTTGCAGTTTCCTGCTCACTGAACACCTGAAGTTAAGGCCGGAAGAACAAGATCTGGTGTGCGCAGCTCAGCCACAGCCTAAAAGCGCAGCTAAAGAGGTTGAAGTTCAGACTGTAGATCTATGGCAAGTAAAAGAGAAAACGAAGTCTAACCCGGCAGAACCAATTAAGACTGCCGCCAGCCACACCGAACCTTTGGTCAACGGTTTATGTAAACATTGCCAAAGCTGGGATCAGTTGTCAGTACATGCAGGGCGTTATGGCTACTATTTGAAATGCCATATTTGCAGCAAAAACACAGCACTAAAACAGCCTTGTACTCAATGCCATAGCCAACAGACCAAAGTGCGCAAAGAGGCCGAAAAGTACGTAGTTGGCTGTGAAAGTTGTGGTCATAGTTGGCGGGTGTTGTAGGGGAGCTTTGTGCCAATTGCGGACATTCGTTGTACATCTGGACGAATTTGGCGCAGTTAGGGCAAACTGCGCCACAATTCTCAATAGGAAATGGCGCAGTTCTATGAAACTGCGCCACTGACCCACTTCCAGAGCGTACAAACAATCTGCTTCAAATTGAGAGGAATTAACACCAGCAAGGCGCTGCCTTGTGCGAAGTTAGGGTTTACCTGACAGTAGAAAGCAATTTCTGCTTTGCTACTGGCTTTTAAGCTTTGTACTTCGTCGTCACTGTAATTGGTGGATCTGCCTACGGTTTTTAAGCAGGCGAGATGCTGCCATGGGCTGGGCTCAGCCTCTGGCACTAAGGCCTGATACATCACCCTATCTTCTGCTGTCATAGCCGGGTTGGGGTAAATAAAGGCGACTTTTTTGCCTATAGCCCTATACATCGCCGGGCTTAGCATAGTGTCGAGGTAATACACCTTGTGACTTAATTGGCTTAGCCAGGTTTTTAGTGCCCATAAAAATGAAAAGGCAAAAGTGTTGTTATTACCTCTGTAACTGGCCAGAAAAGCGGCCGATGCGCCCATCACTATGCTGTTGTCTGTGTTTTTGCGAAAGGTCAGTAAGCAGTAGCCAACCAGTTGATCCTGCTGATAAAACAGCCGTGCACAACGCTGATAAAAGGCTGGATTATTAAAATAACGCTGAAAATAGGCCTGACTATCCACGCCTTTAAAGCTGCTGGCAATCAAAGTGGTGATCTGGTTGGTTTCCTGTTCATTCAGCCAGTTTTTAGTGCTTATTTTGTCAATCTGGTAATGCTTCATGCCGCTTTATACCGCTGCCCGCAGTGAAAACCACAACATAACAAAGCTGGTTGGAAAGTACGAGCTTGCTCTGGTTTATCCCTGAAGGGCTTCTAGCTGTTTTAACCTAAAACAACGGAAGTTATCTAAGCTAAAGCAAAACTTGTGCTGCATTGAGTTTTCTGCAAAAAATACTTATCCGGCTGATTTTTCTGGTAAACCTTTTTCAGCAAATTGACGTAAACTAAGGCCACTTAGCCCGAAGAGTAATAGATCTGCGATGCGTTATATCAACAGCCCCAATTACGACCACAAGCAAAACGACAAAATTGGTATTTTGCTGACCAATTTAGGTACACCTGATGAGCCAACGCCTAAGGCGCTGAAACGTTATCTGAAGCAGTTTTTATCAGACCCGCGTGTAGTGGAAGTACCGCGTTTATTGTGGTGGCTGATTTTAAACTGCGTGATTTTGCAATTCAGGCCACGCCGCTCGGCCAAAGCTTATGCCACTGTTTTTACCGATAAGGGTTCACCTCTGTTGTTTAATACTCAGGCGCAAAGCGATGCTATTGCTGCCCAGTTGCAGCAACAGGGCATGCAGAACGTAGTTGTTGATTTTGCCATGCGTTATGGCAACCCAAGTTTTGATACAGTGCTGGATAAGATGTTTGCGCAGGGCGTGCGTAAGTTATTGGTGTTGCCTTTGTATCCGCAGTATTCGGGCTCTACTTCAGCTTCGACCTTCGATGAGCTGGCCTCTAACTTTATGCGTCGGCGCTGGTTACCTGATTTACGTTTTATCTCGCATTATCCAGACTACGCACCTTTTATTCGTGCCGCTGCTGAGAAAATTCGCCAGCACTGGCAACAACATGGCCAGGCCGACAAACTGATTTTGTCTTACCACGGTATTCCAAAACGTTATTTACTCAATGGCGACCCTTATCACTGCGAATGCTATAAAACCTCGCGTTTAATTGCAGAGGAATTGGGGCTGACTAAAGATCAATACCTCACCACCTTCCAGTCCCGTTTTGGTCGTGAAGAATGGTTAAAACCTTACACAGACGAAACCTTAAAGGCGCTGCCAGCCCAAGGCGTAAAAAGCGTTCAGGTGTTTTGCCCAGGCTTTGCCGCGGACTGCCTTGAAACTATTGAAGAAATTGGCGAAGAAAATAAAGAGTATTTCCTGCATGCCGGTGGTGAGCGCTACGAATACATCACAGCACTGAACGCCGAACCTGCGCATATCGATGCACTCTGTCAGCTGATTAAAGACAATCTGCACGGCTGGCAGGTTGAGGCTGATGCGGAGCGGGCTGTGAGGGCTGAGGCTTTGAGGGTGGAGAAGTATCCAGGGTAGAAATCTTTAGAGATACAGCATGCCAGTTAAGCACTCCAAAAAGCTTTTGGCATAGCTGTGTTTATCATGCAAATACCTAAGTTCGCCTGATACTGATTTTTGAGGTCAAAAACTGCTGCGCCGGTCTTAGTTTCGATTTGGATAAAGCCCTCGCATCAAGAACGTCGTTATTCACTATATTTTTCTATTTACCTGAAGTTAAACGTTTTTAAATCAAACGGTTGCCTTTCCATACCTGTAATGTTTTAAATTTTCCAACCTCATTGTGATTTTTATAAGGCTCATGTACTTTTCTGAAGAGCATTCTGTGCAGGAATTTAACAGGAGTTGTTATGAGTACTGAGTTCGACGAGAGTTTATTGCAAGTCTACAGAAATTTTTGTTTCTCTGGTTTTAATGCCTTTAAGTCGGATGTCTTACCTGACGAAAGATACTCAGAGTATCTTGGTGATATTTTCTTGTTTGGCTGCCTTTATCGGCAAATTTGTTTCATGTTGGGGTGTGAACTCAGTCTGGAAGAATTCGAAGCCTATTGCTCCACTTCTGTTGACAGGCGTGATGAACACGGACATGTGATTTATTCGTTTATTGATACCGATTTAGTGCGGGTAGAGACTCAGGTCGAAGGAGATCGTTCTGTATTCCATATATTCCCTCTTTTACATGACTGTATAGTGCAGGATATGCTTTCTGAAGAGCATTCTGTTGACGAAAACTAATGTCTACGTTTGTGGTGTATAGAAGCTGTTCAAACAGCGAGTCATTGTTTATCGCATTTTTATATTAAGGATGATGTAGATGTTTTATTTTTCGGAAAAATTCCGGACCAAATACGTTGCAATTTATCAGGATGTATTGAAGGTTGAGAGTCTTAATTTTGGTAGTCATCCAGTCAATATGGACGCTTTAGTTGATAAGCAGGTATTTCATATATTTTTTCAAATCATCTTCCTGGATGTATTACGCAATCAGCGTCGTATAGAGTTTAAAGATATTGAGTTTTCTATTGAAATTGACCCTACCCAATTAATGGGGGTGGCAAGCTCGATTAATATTCATGGTAATACGTTAAATGATGAGTTAATTAATCTATGTTTAGACGATGAATCTTTTGTTAATACACTGAAAACGCATGCGTTATGGCTTAAATTAAAGAAATTTTTTGCGCTCGAATTTGAAGGCGAAAAAGCAAATTTAATTGCGCTGGCATTTTTGATACGGCATTTGTTTTGGCAGAAGAAACTTGCCACTCATTATCTATGCTCTATGGAGGAGCAGGCGCGTTTCGGCAATTTAGTTCAGGCAACGCTTAATATCTTCAACAACACCAAGAGCATGACGTTACTGACAAAATCCTTGTTATCCTCCTCTGACGCAAGAGTTGTGCACGGTATTCCTGCTATATCAGAGCTCTCTGATGGCTTTACCGAGCTACTCCCTGTCTTTCTGGACACGCAGCAAAATAAAACTGTTCAACGATTTTTGGCTGAGGACGATGATGATTCTTTTGATTTTGATCTATCAGACATTGAACCTGAGGCAACAGCTCCGGTTTGTCTTAATACAATAAACTTGCCTTTTAGAAGCAAAAACTACAAAAACTTCATTAGCAAAGTTACCCTGGTCGCCTTTGCAAGGGGAATGATCAACAATAACTCGGATTTAAAAACAAGCGCCGATGAGCTTTTCAGAGCGATTAATATCAGCTCTTTTGATGTACTGGCTGCTGCATTCGCATGTCCTTATGTCGCCGAGGTGTGGGCGAAAAAATTAAAGAAAACCGCCAGTTCATTAATTTTTCCAAATGTTGTTTATAGTCTGTTCGAACAGATGCCTCAGCGTTATTCAATACGAACCTATGATCACCCAAAACGTGGGAATACCATCCACTCTTTCCGTCATCTGATCGAATTTGAAGAAGGTGTCCATAAAAAATTCGTTGAATATCTTAAATCAGAACAGTGGCCTGTTACTGTTGAAGTGAATGAGGAGAATTTCGCTGAGTTGCTTTGGGAGTTGTTGATACATAAAACTGACTGCGAATACTCACATTATTTTTTCCAATGCAACAAAGCTCAAACCTTGAAAAGCATCAAAGATTCTTGCGCTGAGATCGACAGTTATCTGAGAGAGCAGGTCAAGGGGCAACCAGAAGCGCTGCGTCAAATTGTACATGCTGAGATGTGGTCCAGATTTAAGTCCTCAAAAGGTTTGAGAGGCTTATTTACGTTTTTAGGCCCCAGCGGCGTAGGTAAAACTCATCTCGCAAAGACCTATGCTGATGCTCTGAACCTGACAGAGCAAAGTGGTTATAAAATCTTAATGTTTAATATGGAGAATTATACGGACGAAAAATCCTCTTTTGCACTGATTGGAGCAGGGTCACAATATACAGATGCGGGTTCTGGAGAGCTAACCCACAATGTTGCCTTGTATCCAAGGCGTATAATTTTATTTGATGAAATCGAAAAAGCACATCCAAGTGTTATTCAAACTTTATTGACCTTAATTGATACCGGACGTTTGATGGACGCGACCAGTATGGTCGAAGTCGATTTTTCTCAATGTGTGGTCATCTTCACTTCAAACCTTGGACATGAAGTTTTTGATAAAGCCAAAGATCTTGGCGAGTTAAATGTATTTGACGTACTACGTAAGGCCAAATTAAGGAATTCGAACACTGTAGCCTTGTCTCCTGAGTTTGTTAACCGGCTTGGCGCTGGTTCAGCAGTTCGCTTTTTGCCTTTAAATACAAATAGCTTGTTAGATATTGCCACTATGCAAGTTGATAGTCTTGATGACGATGATGATGGTTTGATTGACTATATGTTAGATGCTGATTTAGCTGCAATACTACTCTTTTCGCAACTGCCTAACCCCACAGTTCGTGGTATTAAAGCTAAGCAAATCAATATATTAGCTGAGGCTAAGCAGCTGCTGTTTACTATGCCAGAATTAGATCCTTTGTTAGAACAATTTTCGCAATTGCAAATCAAAGTTGATGCGGACTGTTTCCATATTAGCCAGCAAGTGGGTCGGGTTCTGGTGCTAGGTGAATTGCAAGAGCAAAGAGCTGTTTTTGCCGAAAAGCTTGCGGGCTACAACCTCGTTGAGATTGCCCCCTTGACCGCAGATCATAACCCGATCAGTACCTCGAAAATTAATGCAATAGTGTTGATTAATCGTATGGAACATCAGGATTTCCTCAACGAGCAGCTACGTCATTGCCAGAAATTTTTTAGTGGCATACCCGTTTTCCTGTTTAGTCAGTTTGCTGTGAAAGGCACTTATGTTGACGCTGTTTGGCAACAATCCGCGTTATCTGCACTGAGTAGCCCACTAAGCAAGATGAAACTGATGCTCGATGTGCACCGGCGTCTGCAAATGGCGAAACAAAAGCAGCAAGGGTTTAGCTATAGATTGGAATTGGTCGAAGTGAGTGGCTCCCGTGTTACTTTTGTGGTGACCAAGCCAGAGTTTAATTTGCAAATATCATCCAGTAGAGCAGAGGAGGGAGTTACAGGGTTAGTCAAAGAACGCCCCGATTTGCATTTGAATCAGGTCATTGGGTTGCAACGAGCTAAAACTCATTTAAAACGAGTTATCAAGTGGTTAAAGCAGCCCGAGTTGCTGGCGTCGCAAAATATCGCTTTTCCAGCCGGCATGTTGTTGGCTGGGCCTCCTGGAACCGGGAAAACCATGTTAGCCAAAGCGGTCGCAGGCGAATGTGAATTGCCATTTATCAGCTTAAGCGTGGGGGATTTAATCAGCTGTATTAAAAACGGAACTGCCGAAAACATTGACCGTGCCTTTAAACAGGCAGCAGACGTAGCTCCCTGTATCATGTTTATTGACGAAATTGACACTGTCGCGACTGCCCGTCGGGCAGGCGAGGTCAGTGATAATAATGCGGTGAATGTGTTATTAACCCATCTTGATGGTATTCAAAAGCGCGCTGAGCCTATATTTGTGCTTGCCGCAACAAATTTTCCGCAAGCGCTGGACCCTGCACTGTTAAGAGCGGGAAGATTAGATGAAATTATTTATTGTGATTTGCCTGATAAGGCGGCCAGGCAAGACTTTTTCGATCAGCTCTCAGCAAAATATGTTATTGGCATAGATAAGATTGAGAAGAAAACCTATGTAGAAATGACTCAGGGGATGAGTGGCGCTCAAATTGATAAGATTTTCCGCGATTATTTGTATCGCATATCGACGGAAGATGGATCACAACAGCAAGAGAGTGCATTTATGCCCGGCTTGTTTCGCGAGGCCATTATTAATATTAGTTATGGCAGCGCAAATCCTGATAAAACCCTGTCAGCTGAATCTAAGATACAAGTAGCCTGGCATGAGGCAGGACATCTATTGTTAACGAAATTATTGTTACCCCAGCATGCTATTAAGTTTGCAACTATTGAGCCTAGAAATCATGCCTATGGCTTTATCTCAATTCAGCGCGACGAAGGTGTCGGTTCAAATACCGCCAGTGAAGTAAGGGCACATATTGCTGTGGCAATGGCCGGACGCGAAGCGGAGCGTTTGCGGAGTATCAATTATGACGTCACAGATGGTGCAGTTGGCGATATAGAAACTGCAACCCGCTATGCGATGCATGCTGTGTGTGATTGGGGGCTGGATCCTGAATTTGGTCAGATCAATGCTTCTGTACTGAATTATCAGACCATTTCTGCTGATATGCAGCAACTGGCTGAACAACGGATCCGATATTGGCTTGATGAAGGGCGACAAACTGCCGCAAAACTGCTAAATCAGCACAGGCCGCTACTAGAAAGTATTGCAGAGCAGTTAATCGAAAGCGAGTCTTTGTATGAGGATCAAATAGCGGATTTTTTTAAGAATTCGTCACTTGACGCTTAGCCTAAGACGATAGTAGGGTTCAGGTGAGTTGGCTGATCTGACAGTCACCAGTTTGGTGCTGGTTTCTGTCAGGCTCCGGGTAGGGTTGCCTTCTTCATTCCGCAGAGCAGCCTCTTTTAAAACCGACTCAATAGATGATGTTCTTCTTGTCATGCACAGATTGACGATCACGTGTAACCCATTTGATATAGTCATACACGCCATTCACTAACGCATTTTCTGTATGAAAACGGTCATAAATACGCTGTGTATTGGCCGTCATGTTCGCAATTCTGATAACTTTTGTATTTTCTGTCGATGGTAAATTCTGGTATAGCAAATCATTTTTTATGACAAAAGGCAGCAAGCCGAACATTATAATTGTGCCGTAACGGGCTATCTCGGCATATAAATCAGAAAACGGTCGCACAATCTTCATCAGGATATTTAAGACTGTCAGCATAATCATTAAATTTGAGATGGCCAGCACAAAAGTTGGCGCAATAAAGCCTTTGGCTATAGAGTCTCCCAACACCTCATATTTTTGGCCTTTGGCAAAAAGGCTGGGATCTGTCACCAGACTAAACTGTGTTTTACTGATTTCACCTATGTAAAAGGCGCGCATTTGGGATTTTTTTCGTTCAGGCAAACTAGCAAAATCTTCCATAGTTTCAACAAATCGACCTTGTTCAGTCATGACAAATGGCATGCCTTTGGCGAACACCTGGCGGATTTGTGGTACCTCGTAAAAATAAGATGGTCCATCGCCGTAGCTCGCTTTAGCTCTGGCGCGAATGGCAGGAATAAAATCTAGCCCCGCTGTTTTTGTGGTTTCCAAAAATTGATCACGCAGCTTTAAATAGAAAAACGTTTTGACAGAGTTACTAAACTGGCGAGAGGATGAATATTCGGCGTGGGAGATAAAACTATAATATTCTGTGAGCGAATCAAAATGAGTTAATAGTAGCTCGCCTTTCTGTTTAAAAAAAATCTCATTCATGTATTGACCTGCAGCGTATCTGGCAATCTTTGTCTGGCCAATAGTGTTTTTCGACTCCAGAAAACTGCGAGTTTCGTAGCTGTTATACAGAGGGCTATATTTTTCAAAATAGCCTCTTAATGACGCAATCATCGTTCCCATTCGTTCATAAGAGAAATCACAACGTATGCCATGAGGAGCTTTCATATATCGCCCCGTCAATTGATAAAATAGCTCAGGTTGGACTTTCTCTATAAAACTTGAGTCTCTGCGCTGATAGGCCGAAAAGACCTCTGAACGTTCTCTTGACAATATAAATGTTAACGAGTTTTTAGTGGCAGGAGTGGCGCTGCAAAGCTGCTTTGCATCAAAACCAAACTTGTAATATTTAAGAAGATTGTTCACATCTTTTTCTGCAAAAAGTTGTCCAAGCGGGTAATCCGCAGCTAAAAAATGCCGCTGCAGATCAGTGTTGCTATAGGACTTATCCAGAAAGGCGCTTGCATAATTCATGTTGGTATTAAACATTTGATTAAAGCTCTCTCCGTTTTCCAGCCCGGAAATAGCCTGTTCAAGAGCCTCAATGACATAGTGTTCATGAAAATAATATAACCGTTGCTTGTTGCCTATGCTTATTGAGGTTTTAGTCTGAGCGTTTATTTCAGCCATTTTAGGCCTTAAATTTGAACGAACAATCTCGAACATATCTTCAAGTTCAGAGTCTTTGAATCCAGTGTAATTACCTGAGGGATGAATAACCGCCGAATAGTTAATCCGGACGTTTTTCATCCACTCTCGAGTAAAATAAAGTACATCCTGATCAGAGTGTTTTTTATTCTGAGTGACTTTATTTTGTAGCGTACCAATAATAAGTTTATTTATTTTATTCTGCTCAGTGATTTCATAATCCTGGTCGCCTAACATCATCGCAGGCATAAAAGATAGAAAGACTTTGAGATCAGAACCCGGCCAATCAGGGCTAGACGAACTATTTTTATTCTGTAGCTGAAAGAATACTGACTCTTTTTGCATGGTCATTAGCAGCATTTCTCGCTTGGTTTCAGGCGAAACCTGGTCTGCAATGGAATTTATGACCCAGGACTGTGCTTTAGAAAAGCCGACAAAAAATAAAACAAATAACAAAGGAGTTGAAATGACGAGTAGGGCTTTGGTTCTGTTGCTATAGTCAGGTTTTACTTTAAATAAAGAAATGGCGAAGATAGCAAAGCCAAGTGACGATAAAAAACGACCAGTGTTTTCTAACTGTATTATTTCAGCGGTATCCCGGGCCATTGAGACAACATCCAGTAATTCTGCCCTGAATATAATTTCAAGCAGTACATAGAGTAGACTGAATGCAACCCAGACATAAGGGATCTTTTTAATAGCATTAAGCACTGGAAGCTCCGATAAAACGTCAGCAAATGGGGTAGAAAGGTTTAGCGTTACTGTGCTGAATCCACCAGATTATTCAGCACTGCGCCATCAAGTACATCTTGTTCCAGTAACAACGCAACCACCTGTTCTACATTGTGCCAATGCTTATGCAGCGTAGACAAACACAGTGTTTCAGCGTCTTTGAGCCATATCTGTACTCTGTTTAGCACCTGAGCATTAAGGGCTTGCTGTAATTCAGCGGTAAAGTTACCTACAGATAACAGCCCTATCTCCTGATCTAAACCAGACAGTGTGATGGCATGCAAGGCTATACCAGACGCACGCAGCAAATCAGAACTTGCACCGGCACACACGCTCTCTGGCCCAAATTTAATACTTTCGGCACAACGCCCTGCTAACAGCACTGCGATCTCTTCAAGTACTTCCATTCGTGTCATGCGCTTGTGCTGGCTTGCCTCTGTATTAAAGGCAACAAAGCCCGCCATATCGCCGCGTGAGGCAATACTAATTTGCTCTATTACCGACTCCGGATTCAGCACATGTGACACTATAGCGTGACCTGCTTCGTGATAAGCCGTTGCAGTCAGATCATCCAGAGTGCGTTTGACCGTGGCTCTGTGTCCGTACTTGCGCTGATTAATAAACTCAAGCAACATGGCTTGACTGATGGTTGGCAAATTCTGCCGTATCATTTCAAGCAATACTTCCCGGCGGATTTGCTCTAATTCCGCACCACTCATGCCAGAGGTCAGGTTCAATAAGCTGGTTTCTTCCAATGAGCCGTCATGGGGTAATTCGAAATATTTCTGAATGAAATAGCGACGGGCGTCTCTATCCAGGGTTGGCACCCGAATATGAATATCGATACGGCCTGCCCGAACAAGAGCAGGGTCGAGATCCTGCGGCCTGTTTGTCGCGGCGATAATAAAAACCGGAGCGACTAAGTCTGTGGCGAATCCATCAATTTCGGTCAGTAGCTGATTAATAATGACATTGTATCCGCGTCCTTCCCGTGAACCTAAAACATCGATCTCGTCGATGAACAGCACAGCCGGAGCATACTTTCGCGCTCTGGCAAACAAAGCTTTAACGAATTCAAGCTGAAGTAAGTCGGTGCCACTGACACTGATAAATGGTAAATCCGCTTCATGGGCCAATGCTTTTGCTAACAGGGTTTTGCCAGTACCTGGAGGCCCATACAGCAGCAAACCTCTCGGCAATGCAACTTTATGTGCTTTGATTTGCTGTGGGTTCTTTAAAAGTCGTATGGTTTCAGACAGTCGGCTTTTTACCAAGTGATGGCCAACTATGTCATCAAACTTCACCGAAGGGACTTCGATGCGAATGGCTCCCAGACCTTTTAAATCGCTATTTTGAACTATACGGCTTGTAGTAAAACCAGTGATGGTGATCAGAAGTACATTCTCTGCATAGCTTCTTTGCTGCTGAATGCTGATCACTATGCCTTTTCGCCTTAACCAGGCGGCTATATCGTCTGAATCTGCTTTTGCTAAAAATTCATTCAGCTGCTGTTCGACCTGCTCACTTAATTGCCACCTGACCTGATTGAGCTGACGCTGTTGAACATCGTATTCAACAACAGGTTGCAGCCATTGCTCCGACAATTGAGCTGCTATTTGCCGCGCGTCAATATCGGGGAACAATGCCAAAGTTTTCAGTGTTAACAATGCGTCTGGCTGCTGTAATTCTATGCCGCAGTCAAACTGCTCTGTGATACAGACTGTGGTTTTATCTAAAGTTGCTTTTGCTATATGCAGGAAATGTGAAAAACTCAGCTGTTTGAACAAGACGATGGATTCGCTGCCTAATAAACGCAGCAACCCGGAACCAAATACCTTGGCATTGGTAATACCAGACTCCAATTCATCCAGTGCATCCATTAAGGTTGTCTGTATTTTTCTGCGACCTTGCTGTTCGATGATGTTAAACACTGAACTGGTGTACAGATCCTCTAAGGCATTACTGGTAAAGATCACTATGGTTTGTTGAAAATCAACCTCCGCCGGAGCAAGTTGTTTTTGACCAGGGTCGTTGTTCTGATAAAACCCAAATTGATCACGCATCATGCCCTGCGCCAAAATACTGTTTAAACGGGCGATAACTGCAGGGTGAGCTTTGTCTATGTCTTCAAATACCACTACGGTTTTTGGATGTTTGCGGACAAAGTCAGTGAGTTGTCCCGGGCTGGCATTGTGATAACTGGGTTCTGTGCCATCCAGCAAGGAACTTTGTGAGTGCACCACCATGGAAGACATTGGAATGATGAACTCATGCCAATCTGACCCTAAATGTTTCACCAACCGGCTTGCCAACATACTTTTTCCGGTTGCTGTGCTACCTAAAAAGAAAAAACTAGCCAAAGGTTTGTTTGGTGTTGGCATGACGACACTGTGCAACAAGCTTTGATAGAGCTCATCAATAGCCTCGTCCTGGCCTACCAGCTCTTCCGACAATCCTTGTTTTAACTGTTGCAGCTGGCTGACTGTTAATAGCTTCGCGTGCTTGCTTGCCGTGCTTCGATGATCGCTCTGTGTCTCAGGCACTGGTTCAGTCTCAGATGGCGGTTGCACCCTAAGCACCTGGTTTAAAACAGCCTGATAGGCTGGAATTGCATCTGCCTTCAGCTGAGTGACAGTGTGGTCAATACCACCCAGGGCCAGCAGTAAGTGACGCACATCAGCTGACAAGGGGAGCTTAACAGCTGCCGCATTGACTAATTGTTGATAACTCAAAGAATCCACTGGCTGTGGCGTGATCTTTTCAAACTGCAGTGTGGCGTCATCAAAGATGGTTTGCGACTTTTCATCGCAAAAATCCACTAAATGCTGCGCTTCAACCAAATGGGGCAGCGTTAATTCTTTGCTGCCCGAGCGCAAGGCATAGGCTTTAGCCAGGAAAAGGAATAGTTTCAAGGGATATGATGGCCTTTATTTTATTAGTGTCGTTGGCGATTTCATTTTTTGTGATTATCTGATTCATTTGGCTCTGGAGCGTTCGAAGGTTTAAAGCAAAATACTTCTTCGCTTGCCGGTGACTCAGAAATAGTTGAATGCGATGAAACAACTAAAATTGTTTTCTCATCAAACCTGGCTATAACCTCAGCACTGTCAGCGTTGACTTTATCCACTTCAAATGGATACGGTAATGCTTGTTTTAATTCTATAGGGTTGTGCCTATTCTCGAAGTCTTCCTTACATGTATAAAACGTAAGTTTATATTCCAATCCTCTTTTAAGTGACTCCCCACCCGTAATATTCAATCTGCCATCAAAGGTTTTAAGCGTGTTGCTAATTACTTTTTGCACTCCAGCCTGTGATTTTCCGTCGGGCTCTTTAGGTGGTTTATCGTCTGTTAGCATGCCAGAGTTTTGCTGCCCCTGTGGCGAATCTACTTCTGATGCTCCTTTGTCTTTCATACTATTCTGAATAGCTTGAACTTTCTCTATCCTAGCTAGAAGCTGGTTTGAATCAGCGGTTGCCTTTTCAGCTAATGTTAATGCGTCTCCAGCTTGTGTTGATGCGTCTTCAGCTTTCTTTATCGCTTTTTCTATACTTTCTTTAGTATTCTTCATCGTGCCTTTCAAATCGTCCATGAGTTCATCAGACTTCTGCAATTTATGTTCAAGTAGCTCTCTGCCAGATAAAGAAAAATAGATGACAAGTACTGTCATCAATACACCAAAAAAGCCGGTCATTATTGCGATAATACTGTAACTATTTGAGGCATCTCCATACTTTTCCTGGATCAGCTTCACATCCGCAAAAAGGGTAGCATTTAAGTAACTTTCAATGCACTGATGTTGCTCTTTGGTTGATGCAGAAGCTTGTGTACATTGCGCTTTATAGGTATCGAGAAATTTGTCAACCTCCTGCACAAAAGCTTGTCGCTGTTCTGCTGGTTGCACACCAAATACTTCGGAACCAGCAGAATAGAGTGCGTAAGACGCGGTAAATAAAAACAAAGCCAATGGGAAATAGACAAAAGACTGATTAAATACATGTCGTGCATGAGTTGATTCTTTATCGTCAGTGTGTAGTTTTCGGGCTAGTTCAATAACTATGATGTACAACCCGTAACAGGCTACATAGTTTATGCCAGTGCTGCCTGTTACAAGCGATGAGATATTGCTAAAATCGAACAACGCAAAGAATAAGGCAATGGGGATAACATAGAGACAAATCCGAACAAAATTTTTATCAAAAGTGGTCTCTGGTTGTTCCTTATTTTCTTTTACCTCTGCAGCCTTTGCAATCTTTTGCTGTTGTGTCTCTTTGCTATTGCCAGACTGAACTACACCTTGCCCATTCTCCGTTACCATCGCTTTTTTGTCCTTTTAGACTGCTTTAATCATAGCAACAGCAGCATCTACTTGTTTCAGCTGCAGTAGGTTACGAATAGCCGCCATAGTGCCGGCTTTCTTCTCCAGCTTTTCGCGATTAAGTATCAGTGTTTGTAATATGGCAGGTTGTTGCATGGCTAACTCTGTTAGTACTGCATTAAAAATTTTATCTGAATTTTCCAGCTCTTTTTCCGGGTCGCCATTGGCTTTAATACGTTTTAAGGCTACATAGCCTTTTTTGGCAGTACTCACAATGGTATGTATAACGCGTTTGAGCTGGTCATCTGCTATATCGCCTTGCTCTATGGCAATAGGATGATCAATCACTACTTCACCGTCATTTTTATCAAAACACCAGCGGCCAATTTTGACGGTATTATTGACATCGAGAAGATAACGAAATAATGCCATTTGTGTGGTTTCGTCACACTGGTGAAAATTTGCTTCAGCTTCCATTCCCCTGCTGCGTACATTTAAAAATTCAAAACCAGTACCGTTTTCCGCCCGCTCTTGTAAAGTCAGCAGAATATCAACGTCGAAATTGCCCACTTCTTCAATATCGGTAATACCCCAGCTAAGCAACAGCACGGCGTGTTTTTCTTCGTCTTTTACCTGCATATATTTTAAGTCGATGCGGTCAAGTTTTTCTTTTAACTGCGCTAATGTAATGGCCATGATAGTGTTCCTTAAAACTCTGTTGGTACGAGACGATCCAGCTTGGCACCTAGCCTTGCTAAATCTTCACGGAGTAATTGATTAAATGCTGCTGAGAAATCTGCGGTTAAAAAGCCTTCTAATACGGCTTTTGACGCGTTTAACTGCGACAGGCTTGAACTGTCAGATTGAATAATAGAAATATGGCTGTCGTACACAAAACGCAAGGCCTCTGGTACCCTATTTGTTTCCACTGAGGCGGCAGATTCTGTTGCATTATCTGCTGCTTTGTCTATGGCAGTCCTGGGCAATTCACGAATAGTTTCGCGGATGCGAGCCGTAGCCGCTACTACTGCACGGATACAATAATCGACTTGTGACAGCTGCAGGTTGTCTGCGCTTGTTAGCAAGGCGTATTCAAACCGTACTTCGCCGTCAGTGTCGCGTTGTAACGCGCCAATTTTCATTTTCCAATTGAATTGCAGCAGATGCTGGTAAAGTTCTGCTTTATCCAGAGTTTCAGCATAATCATTGGTATTGAATATGTTAATGGAGGTAAAAGCTAAGGACTGGTCTTGCTCATTGGCGGTCAGAACTAAACGAGCTTTGCCGTCTTCTTCTAAGTCAAAAACTAAAATAATATGGCCATCGTCATCGGTCTGATGGTTCAACGCTAACTCATGGCATATCCGCTTAACTTTGTCTAACAACAGCATCAAACATCTCCTTGTCATCCTGACGCAAACCTGAGTAAGCAAGGCTAAGAATATGGATTTCCTACCAAAATTCATCAGCTTGCTTCAAGGCTTTTGATACTACTCAAAACAATTCATTTCATCCAGCAAAATATAAAACCTGCTGATGTGTAGGCAGAGCTGTTCCTGTTTTCCGTCGGTAAACAGGTGAGCGAATAAGGTCCGACTCTGCGGATGACGCAAACAAAAAAACCACCTTACGGTGGTTTTCTTATGTTTGGTGCACCCGACAGGATTGCTCACCCCATCCCTGGGGTTCGCCTGCTTCGCAGGCCAGCTAAAGCTGTCCAAAAATGCTCCCGGCATTTTGAGTTGCCCCCATCAGGATTGACTCGGTACATCCATGTACCTCGCCCTGTCGGGTGTCGCTTCGCTCCGTCCCAAAAGGCTATCCTGCCTTTTGGTCGAAGAAGGTCCGACTCTGCGGATGACGCAAACAAAAAAACCACCTGATAGGTGGTTTGATTGTTTGGCGCACCCATCAGGATTGCTCACCCCATCCCTGGGGTTCGCCTGCTTCGCAGGCCAGCTAAAGCTGTCCAAAAATGCTCCCGGCATTTTTGTCGAACGGCAGGTTCAAATCCGATAGGGTGCTTTAAACGCAAAAACCACCTAAAAGGTGGTTTTGACGTTTATGGCGCACCCATCAGGATTCGAACCTGAGACCTCTGCCTCCGGAGAGCACTCCGGAAGAGGTCTTAGGTTCGAACAGAAACTGTATTAGGATTATGCTTGAACATGCTTTATTCCTTATGAATAAAGGGTTATGTTGGTACTTTACTGGATTTTCGATCTCTGTGTCAATTTACTCTTTAGGCCAGTTAGGAACGTCGAGTGTCGATCATTTTGGTCTCAGTTTTTGCACTATCATTTTAGTTATTTTTGACACTTGCACTCTTCGGCTTTTAGGTTCGCGAGGCTCGAGCTTCTCAATGCGTGCGTGCCAATCTGCCATTTGGATGAATGGCAGATTTTCATCAATCAGTATTTTTATTCCTGTCCCTCTTACTGGAAAAACTCAAGGTCATCCAAATGGTAGATTGGTGCGACGCATTGAGAAGCGAAAGCCTAGTGAACCATTGAGATTGGTTTGCCACGTTAGTGATGCGAAGGTGGGGCTATTAGTCGAAGGTGCACTAAAAAGGAAGTGATCGTACCAGACAAAATTACTTTAACCCCTATGGCGGATAATGTTGAAAATATCCTTTGTAGGGGTTAATATTACTTTAACCTCTGTAAGGGTTAAATTGTAAGGTGAACTATGAGAGTGACATCACCCGCGGCGCTCGCGAGTACCATCCGAAATCAGCGTAAGTTGGGCCAAAACACACAGCGGGAAATTGCCGATCTGGTGGGGATCAAACAAACCACAGTCTCTGATTTTGAGTTGAAGCCTGAATCGACCAAACTCGAAACCTTATTCAAGATTTTAGCCGCACTGGATCTCGAGCTGCATGTGAGCAAAAGAGGTGCGGAGTTGACGGACGGTAGCAACAAAAAGCGGGAGTGGTAAAGCATGCGCGCGCAGGTACTGCAAGTTGCAATGAATGGCGAAGAGGTTGGAACTCTCTACCGCGCCGGTGACGGTGCTATGTCGTTCCAATATGCTACTGCATGGTTGCAGGACCCAGACGCACGTCCAATCTCGTTATCATTGCCACTGCGTGCACAGCTGCATCGTGGCCCTGCAGTATTTAATTTCTTTCAGAACCTGTTACCCGATTCAGAGGCAATTCTTGCCAGAATGCAGGCCAGGTTTCAGGTGGCTACCACCCATCCATTTGATCTGCTCGCTGCAATCGGTCGTGATTGTGTTGGTGCCATCCAATTGTATCCTGCCCAAAGCCAAATTCCACCTGTTACAACAATGACTGCAAATCCACTCACAGTGACTCAAATTGAAGCGCTGTTGGCTGGTTATCAAACCGCACCGTTGGGAATGACTGACCACAGTGATTTTCGAATTTCACTGGCGGGGGCGCAAGAGAAAACAGCGCTACTTTGGGCCAATGGACAGTGGCAATTGCCCGTTGGCAGCACAGCCACAAGTCATATCCTGAAACTGCCGATAGGCCGGCTGGAACATCACAATATTGACCTGAGCGAAAGCTGTGAAAATGAATGGCTGTGCATGCAAATCGCCAAAGCATTTGGTTTTAATACAGCCAATGCGGAGCTTGCAACTTTTGGTGAAAAAAAAGTATTGATCGTCGAGCGCTTTGACAGGCGCTGGTCGCAAAACGGGCAGTGGCTGATGCGTTTACCGCAGGAAGACTTTTGCCAGGCGATGGGAATAGCTCCAGCGTTAAAGTATCAGGCAGATGGCGGTCCAGGCATCGAAAATTCAATGCACTTGCTGCTGGGTTCCAGATTAGCTAGTGCAGATCGTGAGACTTTTTTCCGGACGCAAATATTTTTTTGGATGCTGGCGGCTATCGATGGTCATGGTAAAAACTTTAGTCTGTTTATCGAGGCTGGTTCATCCTATCGTATGACTCCTCTGTACGATGTGCTTTCCGCATTCCCACTGTTTGCTTATGGTGGTATTCAGGAAAAGAAAGCCAAGATGGCTATGGCGTTAGAAGGCAAAAATCGTCAGTACCATTTCTCCATGATCCAGCCGCGTCATTTTATTAGCACCGCCGAGAGAGTTGGCTTCTCCAGCCAAAAAGTTATCGAGATGCTGCAGCAAATGGCAGAACAAACGGAACAAGTGATAGCAGAAGTGACCGCTAGATTGCCGTTTGGTTTTCCACAGTCGATAAGCAGCACTATTTTTTCTGGATTGAATGAGCAGGCAGATAAAATAAAAAGGGCGTTCACAACAACTTAATTCACCTGAGGTGCTTTTTATGCGTCAAAGAGTGATTAAAGGCCTTTGATTTATTACCTCATTACGACGACAACTTGCCACTCGTTGCAGGGACAACTGACTTTTATTTGCTGTCTAATTACCACGGCTCAAAAAGTAGCTCAGTGCCAATTGCAGACATTACAGTTTTCCCACATTGAACGTCCGCTTTCGAACGGAGAGCGGACTTCATTGGTTAAACCTTGTGTCTTTAGAGTTCTATTCTCGAGAGCTTTGCATCAACATCAAGTGACTTGACTTTGTTTCTCACAAAAAAACGAGAGGTCATTCTGAAAATAACGTTTTGTTGGGCAGTAATAAAAATTAACTCGCCAGTTCAATAGCCGATTTTGGCTGAATACAGCACGTCAGCACTTCCCCTGGGTTTAATGCTGACGCCGCTTCTAAAACCTGTTTAATCTCACCGCTGACTAAGCGCATTTTACAAAGCCCACAGCTTCCACCGCGACAATCAAAAGGTATGTTCGCTCCGGCACTATTGAGGGCATCCAATACGCTGGCAGTTCCTGCTGAATCAGCGATGATATTGCCTAGTGTGATAGGGAAGCTGTTGTTATTGAGCGGTGCGCTAAACAATTCAAACTGTAATTGCTCACCTTGTTGTGATAAAGCCTCTGCAAGCTGTTCCGTCATTGCTGGCGAGGCACAGCAGTAAAACATACTGTTTGGCATCGCGTTGGATAGTATGACCTGTGCATTTAATCGACCTCTTTGCCCCTGCCAATCTGGTGTTGATTGTGACAACACGGGGTGATAGTTCAAAACAGGAAGACGGCGCAACAAACTGTGAAAGTACAAATCAGCTTCTGTACGTGCCTGATACCATAAAGTTACGGGTCGTTTTTGGCGAATTGCAGCGTAAGCCATAGCCAGCATCGGCGTAATACCAACCCCTGCCGCAATCAACACGAGGGGGGACTTGCTATTGTTTAATAAGAAATGACCTCGCGGCCAGCTTGTTACGAGGCTATCGCCGACCGCAATAGTAGACACCAACGGCGCACTCAGTTTGCCATTTGGCTCAGCTTTAATGGCAAGGCGATAAGCATTACGACGTGTAGTATCGTGACATAACGAATAAGCCCTGCTAACAGGTTTACCTTGCAGGTCTTTGCAAAACAGTAAGAGATGCTGGCCAGGCAATGCTTTTGGCAATTTACGCCCATTAGGCGCTTTTAGCGTAAGTAGCACTGTCTGACCTTGCCGGCGCACCCGATGTACCGTTAACGTCAGCCGACGTTGATCTTGCCGCTGGAGATACAAAAATCGCAGCATCCGACCAATTCGGTATAAGCACCAGATCGCTGGTGCTACGCCGAGGGCTATGAGGATGAGCGTCGCGACCACAACCAAATTCCGGTGACACTGAAAATCAGGATATATAGCCCCAAAATATCCATCCACAACCAGTCGTACTCACCAAATAAGGCCTCACCAGTGTGCAAATCCATCATCAGCTTTTTCAAATCATAGGGCCCTTCGTCTTTGCCGTAAGCTTTAACCAGAAGCCAGCTTTGGTCGCTTTGCTGCAGCATGAGACCTTGTTTCTTATCCAGCACTAACAACTGATTTTGCAACAATGCGACGTCTTCAGTGTCAGCTTGATAGATTTGTTGCCACTGGCCATCCGCTTGCTGCCGATACACGCCCTGTTTACCGGTTGCATAAAGACTATCGTCAAGCAGTCGCAGGTTTTTTACGTCAAAACCAGACAACTGATGACTTGCCAGCTGCCACTGCGCATCCAACTGAACGACGCCCTGTTTGCCACCGATGATCACCTGATTGCCTTGTACAACCAAACGTTTCGGTTCTTGCTCTGGCATCACTTCGCCGAACTTAATATTCTTAGTTCCCAGTAAATCAGCATGTGCAATAAAAATGGTGGTGATACCAATTATGATCATTGGCAAAGTCAGGAGCACACCGCCCCAAGTGTGTAATTTGCGCCACATAGCTTTGATCTCTCTTGATTAAAACTGATAGCTGTAGCCCAACACCACTTCGCGGGCGCTGTACTCAGCTTCTTCGTCTTGCTGCTGCAAAACACCTTTATTGGTCCAGGTTGTTTTGCTTTTGCGCTTTTTCGGGTTATTTAATCCAATCATCGATAAACTCAGTTTACCGCCATGATTAAACGTGTAATTTGTGTATATATCCGCAGTAGTCATTGCGGCTTCTGTTTCAAGGCTCGATTGACTGGTCGTCATTTCACGTTTCTGCATCTCATCTTGATACCCAAGTGCAGCACCTGCTTGCCACTGTTCAGTTAAACGATAATCGACCGTTAGCTTGGCGAACATTTGTGGAACCTGATTAAACTCAGTTGCAACAGCATCCGCCTCAACCTTCTGCCAGTCAGCGCTGCCACCAATCAACAAATCTTTCAGCAGCTCGTTGTTAAAACGTAGACCCCAACCACTAGCGATCCCATTGTCTATGTTACGAGGAGCTTGAACGTATCGATTGCTTTGGCTGTCAAGCTCGGTACTGCTAATGATGAGATCATTGACCCAACGACGATTGACATAGAACTCGATTTCCTGTTGTTCTATTTGCCAGACTACTGAGCTGTCAACGCCCCAGCCTTTTTCCGGTCGCAGATTTGGGTTACCAATTTTATCAGGATCAGTCAAAGTACCACTTTTACGCTCAGTAAATGGCACCATGTCGTCGAATTTTGGCCAGCGCACCGAACGGCTGCCTGAGATCCGATATTTAAAGCCAGCACCTAAATCAGCCTGATATTTGATGTTTGGCAGCCAATCAAGGGTGTTATCTGTGCTGTAAAACTGATTGTTTAGCTCTGCTTCGCGGGCCATCCGCTCACCACGCAGGCCAAGGCTCCATTTGCCTGCTGCTTTAAAGTTGTATCGAGCAAATAACGCGCTCTGGTTTTCGCTGAAATCATAAGTGTCTTTGTTGCCACTCAAAACACCATTTTTGTATTTCAAACGGTAACGATCACGCCAAAATTGCTCAGCACCAACGATCCACAGATCGTCAGCCCATCGGAAACTGAGTGAACGTAACTGTTCACGTTTTTCCTCGATTTCGGCGTTGGTTTTCGCTTTGCCTTTGGCATCAGTTTCGATGTTCAGCTTGTCTTTATCTTCCTGCTGGTCGCGATAGCCAAACTCGCCGGTGAGGCGGGAATTTGCCAACTGATGGCTCCAACTATTATCAAGCCACAGGAACCGGTTATCTTTATCTTCGGTTTCCACTACGGTTTTTGTCAAAGACCCTTTGCTGTAAGTCGGTGTGGATTTTTGTTTATCCTCTTGCTTTTTAATCAGACGGGCCTGGCTAGCCAGCTCAGTTTTTTCACTCAGTTGATAGTTTAAATCCGCAGTCAGAGCTGCGCGCTCATCTGCACGTTGTTCATTTTCCTGACTTGTTGTTACAACCCCAGCGGCCGTAGTGGATGTTTTATCTTTGAATTTATCAGCATCTGTTTCACTGTAATCGATACCCAACCGACCTCGAAGGTTGTCTTGTGTAAACGCATGCGAATAAGATAACGCCGGCTGCCAGCTGTTGTTTTGTAACCGACGGGTGACGACTTGAACCTCATCACTGGCACGATAGTCTTTCAGCACAATGTTTAAAGTGCCTCCAACTCCAGCCCCTGACACAGTTGCATCCGCGGCTTGCAAAATCTCGACTCTTTCAACCCAGGCCAGCGGAATACTGCTTAAATCAAACTCGCGTTTTTCACCATTGCCAGGAGCCGGTTTTCCATTGATCAAAATTTGCGAATAGCCTTTATCAAGGCCTTTTAACCGAAGGTCTTTACCCTTGCCAGGTGGGCCGCTTAGTAATAGTCCAGGAATTCGAGCCAAAGCTTCAGCCAGCGACTGGTCGCCGAATCGACTTAAATGTTCACGGGTTAACAGGCGCACATCGACCTGACTGGTCAGCTGGTACTCGGCTTTTTGCTGAGTAACTTCCAAATGTTCTAAACCATTCACATCAGTAAACACTGTTGCCGCAGCAACAACTAACCACACCATACCATCACCAAATAGTCAGCCAAAAAACTGCGCGGATAATATCAAATAAAAATGCAAATGAGAACGATTGCTTATTAGGTGATTGCGTATGTATTCAAAAAGTATTGATGTTCATTGTTTGAGTTGGAAGAGAGTATTAATGCTCAAGGAGCATGCATGAAATTGAAAACGGATCTAATCGATAGTTTTCGAAGAATCAGATGACTGCTGTTGACCGATTTGGGGCTGGTTTTTTGTCAGCCTATTGGTTATTTTGTTTGGTAGCTTTCGTTCAAAACGTTGTTCGGATCTGTGCCAAAATCGACATAAACATTTACTCCAACCCAAGCGCAGTTTTAGCCGACATCGAACATTTTTAAAATCTATAAATCAAACTTCCAGAATTTTGAGAACATTCTGATCGAAAGGTATCGAGTTTTATTTTTAATTAATCGTTGTCAACATTTTCAATGATTGGATTAAGGATTGTCGAAGGTTAGTGCAAATTATCATCATTCTGTAAGATACTAATTTAAATAGCTTAAAAAAATCCCTGCAAATGCAGAACCAAGTACCACGATCCACACTCTCATTTTCCAATACACTAAAGCCACATAAGCCACTAATACCAAAGCAAAATCAGTGGGGGTTCGAACAGCGCCTGTCCATATTGGATTGTAAAGTGCAGCCAAAAGTAACCCAACAACGCTCGCACCAACTCCCGCCATCACAGCTTGCATGGAGGGTGATTTTCGGACTGAATCCCAATATGGCAGCACCGCCGCCAAAATCATAAAAGCGGGTAAAAATATTACGCACAGAGCCAGTAATCCGCCAAAGATTCCGGTTGGGCCTTGTTCCATTGACGCTCCAAGGAACGCTGCAAACGTAAACAGTGGTCCTGGCACCGCTTGAGCTGCACCATAACCCGCCATGAATTGCTCTGCATCGACCAAACCGGTTGGAACAACTTCAGCCTGTAGTAGTGGTAACACGACATGACCGCCACCGAAAACAAGAGAACCCGCACGAAAAAATGAGTCGACTATCGCGACTAATTGTGAAGAGGTCATCACCGCGAGTGAGGGCAATAAAATAACAAGTAGTGTGAAAGCGGCGCCCCAATAGGCCCCCGCAGTTTTTGATATTTGTAGGGAAAGATGCTCAGATGACGGTGCAGGGCTTTGTGAAGGGCTTTGGGGACCTCGCATCATAAAATAACCGATAAGCCCCCCCAGCACGATCACGACCACTTGCGCCCATAGGGATGACCAGAGAGTTAAAGCAAAGACAGTCGACACCATCAAAGTGATCTTCGCTGTAGAATTACACAAAGATTTACCCATTCCCCACACCGCTTGAGCTACCACGGCCACTGCAACAAGTTTCAGTCCATGAATCAGCCCTGTTGGCACTCCTGCTCCCCAATGCTGCAAACCCATCGCAAAAGCAATTAATAAGCATGCCGATGGCATGGTAAAACCAAGCCATGCGGCAAGCGCACCTGAGTAGTTCGCTCTCATCATCCCAAGAGCCATCCCTACCTGGCTGCTGGCAGGACCTGGTAAGAACTGACACAACGCAACTAAGTCTGCATAGTCACGCTCAGAAAGCCATTGGCGACGGGTGACGAACTCATCGCGAAAGTAGCCAATATGCGCGATAGGGCCACCGAATGAAGTGATGCCAAGTTTTAAAAATATAAAAAATATTTCCCAGAATTTTCTAATCGAACTCATGATTTAATCCAATCGTTTCATGGTTGCACTGATAATGAGCGTGGCGAGTAAGAACCCGCTTGATACCCATAAACACGCGTCAAGACCATACGCCTGATACACCCAACCTGACAGCACCGTACCGATAAGCCGACCCATCGCATTTGCCATATAATAAAAACCAACATCCAATGAGACTCCGTCACGTCCGGCGAGACTGACAATTAGATAACTGTGCAGGGAAGAATTGATGGCAAACACAGCGCCAAAGACCATCAAGCCACCGATAAGGACATATAAAGGAGTATTGCTGTAGTCCATACCAATACTGATGAAGAGTGGGAGTGAACAAAGTGCTGCCGCCCAGCCAACAACAGCACCATTTCCTGGAACTTTACCTGCTTTTTTGCCGGTGATTGTCGGCGCTAGAGCCTGCACCACGCCATAGCCAATGACCCACAACGCTAAAAAGCTACCAATCGAGGTTTGGCTCCACTGAAATTCCGTTGCCAGATACAGCGGCAGGGCTATGACAAACCAGACATCTCGCGCGCCGAATAAGAATAGTCTTGCTGCGGAGAGCTTGTTAATGGCTGCGCTTTTGGAAAACAAATCTTTGAATTTCGGTTTGAATTTACTTTTACCGAGGTCCTTTTTCAGTAAAAACAAGCTAAGCAGCCAAATGCCAGCAAGCACAGCGGCCATAGCGCCAACAGCGCCCTGAAACCCAAGCTGGGCTAAAAGCAAACCACCTAAAAAGAAACCGACGCCTTTCAGAGCATTTTTAGAACCGGTCAGGATAGCGACCCACTTGTACAAAGCACCTTGTGCATCGTCGGGCAACAGTAGTTTGAGCGAGCTTTTGGCGCTCATTTTATTGAGGTCTTTGGCAATTCCCGACATGGCCTGCGCAGCCATTACCCAAACCACCGTCAGCATCGACGCTGGCACTAACAGCATTGAGAGCGCCAATACTTGCAGCAACAAACCGATATTCATAGTTTTATTCAGGCCAATCCTCGCGCCGAGCCAACCGCCGACCAGATTGGTGATCACACCAAACAATTCGTAAAACAAAAATAACGATGCGATAGCGAGTGGGCTGTAACCAAGGCTATAAAAATGCAGCACCACCAGCATACGCAGTGCACCATCGGTCAGGGTAAAAGCCCAGTAGTTACCGGTAACGACTAGATATTGGCGCAGGCTACTGTTATTGAGCGTCTCTGACATCGATCTCATATCCGTATATTTGTTTTGTGAAACGGTCGCAGTGGCAACTCATAGTTCATTATGGGTAGAACACTACGACCGCTATTGGCGTTTAACTATCTCGTTTAACTAAGGTCGGCAACACCAACCAAGCGGGCTAGCTCAACCGTGCGGTTGGCGTAACCCCATTCGTTGTCATACCAAGCGTAGATTTTCACCTGAGTGCCGTTCACCACCATGGTCGATAACGCATCAATCACGCTGGAACGCGGGTCGGTTTTGTAATCAACAGACACTAATGGCCGCTCTTCATACCCCAAGATCCCCTTGAGCGCACCGTCGGCGGCTGCTTTTAGCAGCTGATTGACTTCCTCTTCCGTCGTGGCCCGTTCCACTTCAAACACGCAGTCAGTCAACGAAGCGTTGGCGAGCGGCACGCGCACCGCATGACCGTTTAAACGGCCTTTGAGCTCTGGGAAAATCTCAGTAATGGCTGTCGCGGACCCTGTAGTGGTCGGAATTAAACTGGCACCACAAGCGCGGGCGCGACGTAAGTCTTTGTGTGGTGTGTCCAGAATCGACTGGGTATTGGTTAAATCATGAATGGTGGTGATGGAACCATGTTTGATGCCCAAGGATTCATGAATAACTTTGACCACAGGCGCTAAGCAGTTGGTGGTGCAACTGGCTGCTGTTACAATCCGGTGTTGCTCTTTGTTGTACAGCTGATGATTCACACCCATCACCACGTTTAAAACACCAGCCTCTTTCACCGGCGCACTCACCACCACACGCTTCACGCCTTGCGCCAAATAGGCTTCCAGCACGGCTTTGCTTTTCATTTTGCCTGAGCATTCAATCACGATGTCACAGCCTGACCAGTCAGTGTCAGCGATGGTTTTGTGATGACTGACTGCTATCTGTTTGCCGTTGATAACGATGCTGTTTTCACTATGGGTTGCTTCATGCTGCCAGCGGCCATGCACTGAATCAAAGTTCAGCAGATGGGCAAAAGTCGCCGCATCACCAGCGGGGTCGTTAATACGGACAAATTCAAATTCCGGCCAGTCAAAGGCGGCGCGAAGTGCCAAACGGCCAATGCGGCCAAAGCCGTTAATCCCTACTTTAATAGTCATAATCATTTCCTCAGTTTTAAGCTTTTAACCACTGCTCAATCGCATCGCGATGCGGAATAGAACCCGCGTGCACCAACACTTCATTCAGCACCACCGCTGGTGTACTCATCACGCCGTAGGCGATGATTTGCTGTGGATCTTCAATTTTCTCAAGCTGTACTTCGACACCGAGTTCTTTGGCAATGCGTTCGATAGACTCCACCGTTTTGGCACATTTGCTACAGCCCATGCCCAGCACTTTAATTTGTTGCATTACGAATCTCCTCGAAATAGCGGACGTGCGGTTCCAGCGTCAATGCGAAAGGTCGCAGCGTCTGCACCATGCTTTTCACGCGGTCTTTGCTGTGGCCCCGTTCCAGCAAAATTTGCGCAGCCATCAAACCGGTACGACCAGAGCCGCCTTTGCAGTGAATGGCGACGGTTTTGCCTGCATCCAGCAGTTGATGCACGAGTGGGCCAGCTTGTTGCCAGGCGGCCGCGAAATCAGCAAGGGGCGCATGGTCGTCTTCAATCGGACAATGAAACCACTGCAGCCCATGGGCATTGACCTGGGCCCCTAAATCTGCAACCTGCAAGTTCTCCAGCTCAGAGATGGGGTTGAGTGAAATCACCGCCGCAGCGCCAGCCTGCTGCAGGGTGGCGAGCGCCTCAGCAATAGATGTCCCTTTAGTACCAGGACAAGGCGTAAAAATCAGGCCTGCAGCAGATTGAGCGTCAAGCGGTAATACATCGTATGGATGAGACATCAGCATTCCTTGATAAAATCAGTTAGATGGAAACCAGTGGCGGGTGCGGTTGGCAAAAGCGACCAGCGATAACATCACTGGCACCTCGACCAACACGCCAACAACTGTGGCCAGCGCGGCACCTGAATTGAGCCCAAACAGCGAAATCGCCACGGCGACCGCCAATTCAAAAAAGTTACTGGCACCAATCATGCCTGCCGGTGCAGCAACATTGTGGGGCAGCTTGAGTTTGCAACCGGCAAAATAGCTCAGCGCAAAAATGCCATAGGTTTGGATGAGCAGTGGGATGGCAATCAGCACAATGGCCAGTGGCTGGCTAATGATGGTCTGCGCCTGAAAACCAAACAGCAGCACCACTGTTGCCAGCAAGCCAAAGATGGACCAAGGCTTTATGCGGCTGGCAAAGGTTCGGATCGCATCCTCACCTGTACCTTTATCTCTGGCCAGATAACGCCTTGTCGCAACACCGGCTAGTAACGGCAATACCACGTACAGCGCGACAGATAACAGCAATGTTGACCAAGGCACCGTGATATCAGACACGCCAAGTAACCATGCCGTGATCGGGGCAAAGGCAAAAATCATAATCAGGTCGTTCACACTGACCTGTACCAGCGTGTAATTGGCATCGCCTTTGGTGAGCTGGCTCCAGACAAAGACCATGGCGGTGCAAGGCGCAACGCCTAATAATATCATCCCAGCGATATATTCAGTGGCCGTTTGCGGGTCGACCCAATCGGTAAATAACAGGCGAAAAAACAACCAGCCGAACAGCGCCATGGTAAAAGGCTTGACTAACCAGTTGATCACCAACGTCAGCATCAGACCGGTTGGTTTTTTGCCGACATCGCGAATGGCTGAGAAATCGACCTGCACCATCATCGGGTAAATCATCAGCCAAATCAGTAGCGCAATCACGCCATTGACCTGCGCATATTCAAAGGCGGCAACGGCTTGAAATAATGCAGGTTGCCAGAGTCCACCACTAATACCAACCGCCATGGCCAAAGCGACCCACACCGATAAATAACGTTCAAAAATACCCACGCTCACTCCTTGTTCACTGGAAACCGCGTTGCAATCGCGGCTAACGCTGCACTATCTGCATTTGATGTCATTTGAAACAGAGCTTCTGCACGCTGTTGCAACGCTTGAAGTAACGCTGCAAACTCCTGTTGTTGCTGGTATTCGCTTAATCCTGCTCGGGTCGGATCTGGCAGTGACCAGTGCGCTTTCACCGCTTTACCAAACCACACAGGGCAAGATTCACCTGCGGCCTGATCGCACACAGTGATCACCAGGTCCGGCTTCACAGCCTCCAAATCATCCCAGCTTTTACTGGCAAGCCCTGTGGTATTGATGTGCCAATCCGTCAGGTATTGCAGCGTCAATGGATGCACCTGGCCGCGTGGCGCTGAGCCTGCACTATAAATTTGCGCCTTTGCCCCAAGCGCTGCAGCGACATGGCGAAACATTGCTTCGGCCAAAATGCTGCGACAAGCGTTGTGGGTGCATAAAAACAAGATGTTCATGGGTTGCTCCATCGTTGCAATTGGCCAGTGCTTTCTTACTTTTGCGTTCAACTAACTTTCCTAGCAACAGGCTTTGGCACGCTCTGGCCGTTCACCCATGGCACACAGATTTTGCATCAATGGCGTTAACAACTCGGTGTTCTGGGCGCGGGTTTGCTCTAGCGTTTCAGTAGCCCAGGCGGGTAATTCTGGATTGAGCCGATAAAACACCCATTGTCCCTGGCGTCTATCTAACAGCACTTTTGCGCTTCGAAGCATCGCCAAGTGACGGGAAATTTTCGGTTGAGATTCATTGAGAGCCGACATCAATTCACAGACGCAAAGCTCACCTTCCTGCACAATCAACAACAGTGAAAACAAGCGAGTTTCATCGGCCAATAACTTAAAAAATTCGATAGGTAACATAAACTTGTCCTCGTATTTATTGCATCCGCTGAGATTTATCATAGAGCAGGACAAACATTTTCAGTCGTTCACTCAATTCATTGAGTGTGATGTCATATGCTTTGGCTTCACCATTCTCTTTTGGATCAGGGAAATCCCAAGCCAGCACATTTTTTGCTTTTAATTGGTTTTGGCACTCTTGTCGGGCCTTGCTGCAAAGCACAATTGCATAGTCGATTTCAAGATCCGCGAGATCTGCCAATGACTTTGAAGCCAGCCCTTCATTGGAAAGACCATGTCGTTTAATGGCATCTAGCGCCCGAATGTCGGGATACGTTGGCTGATTACCAGCACTAAAAACGTCGAATCGGTCAGCATACTGACTTCTGGCAATCGCCTCTGCCATCAGCGAGCGGGCCGAGTTCTCGGTGCAGATAAAGACTAAGGTTGGTTTCTTTAACATATGAATCTCCATATATTCGATATATTGTATATATGTTTATCCATATGTCAATGCTATGCTTAGTGGATAGAACCAAAATGGCACGGCTATAAGGGGAACTGGAATGGAGTTTTGGACGTGGCTGAATAACCAACTGCTGAAAATGCAATGGCTCTCTGATCTGGTGAAATTATTAGTCGAAGATGGCTTTGGGTTGTCGATGCAATCTCTTTGGGGTGCCAGCCTGCACTTTTTTATCTACGACGTTTGCAAAATATTCATCTTATTATCGGTGTTGATATTCAGCGTCTCTTGGCTGCAAAGCTACTTTCCACCAGAGCGCACCCGGCAAATTCTCGGTGGCATGAAAGGCTTTAAAGCCAATCTGACCGGCGCATTGCTGGGCACAGTCACGCCATTTTGCTCATGCTCATCTATCCCTCTGTTTATCGGTTTTACCAGCGCTGGCTTACCGCTTGGCGTGACGTTTTCATTTTTGATTTCATCGCCTTTGGTGGATTTGGCATCAGTGATCTTGCTTGCCAGTATTTTTAACTGGCAGGTGGCTATTGCTTATGTTGTGGTCGGTGTGGTGCTCGCAGTCATTGGCGGTAGCATGATCAGTTATGCCCAGATGGAGCGGTATGTGGAGGGTTTTGTACTGCAAAGCAAAATGCAGAACTTGCCTCAAACTGCACTCACTCGGGAAGAGCGTTTTAGGTATGCCATAGATCAGGTGATTGAAATCGTCGGCAAAGTCTGGATTTATATTCTAATTGGGGTTGGGCTTGGTAGCCTGATCCATAATTGGGTGCCGCTGGCCTGGATTGACGCTTTGTTGGGGCAGTCACACTGGTGGTCCGTGCCGGTGGCTACATTAATCGGTGTACCAATGTATGCTGATATTTTTGGTACGTTGCCAGTGGCAGAAGCGTTGGTTGCAAAAGGCGTCGGTTTAGGCACAGTGCTGGCTCTGATGATGGCGGTCACTGCGTTGTCGTTACCATCGCTGATCATGTTAAACAAGGTGATTAAAACCCCTTTATTGGTGCTGTTTTTTGTCATCGTCGTGACGGGTATTATCGCGATTGGATTTTTGTTTAATGCAGTTGCATTGTGGCTATTCTGAGTTAGTTGCTCAGGCTGTTTAAAAAACGGGCAAAGCAATCCGGCTAATTCTGTTATAATCCGCATCCCCTTTTTCCTTACAGGATTGATACCCCCGATGTAGTTGATTGCATAACTCATTCATTTTTGTTCGAGCTCAGATGCTGAATGTGGTTGCGTCAGGCTTTAACACAAATTGGCCGCGGTGCCAGAGTCGCAGTCGTTGCAACTGGTTGTATTGATAGATCAGCTTTGCTGATCCCTTGTATTGGATTTTTCTATGATGAATTCCCTCCGACAGCATTGGCTGTCGAATGTTCGTGCTGATGTGTTGTCCGCCATCGTCGTTGCTTTGGCGCTGATTCCTGAGGCGATTGCCTTTTCGATTATTGCTGGCGTTGACCCCAAAGTGGGCTTGTATGCGTCTTTTGCTATTGCCGTGATCACGGCTTTTGCCGGCGGCCGGCCGGCAATGATCTCTGCTGCCACCGGCGCGATGGCGCTGTTGATGATCACGCTGGTGAAAGAACATGGCCTGCAATATCTGCTGGCCGCCACACTGCTCTGTGGTGTGCTGCAAATTCTGTTTGGTGTATTAAAACTCGGCGAGCTGATGCGGTTTGTCTCGCGCTCAGTGGTCACTGGTTTTGTGAATGCGCTGGCGATATTGATTTTTCTGGCGCAGTTGCCGGAGCTGATTGATGTGACCTGGCATGTCTATGCGATGACCGCTGCGGGCCTTGGTATTATCTACTTATTGCCATTGGTAACCAAAGCGGTGCCGTCGCCGCTGGTATGTATTTTAGTGTTAACCGCTATCGCGCTGTATTTTGGCATTGATGTGCGTACTGTCTCTGATATGGGCGAACTGCCGGATAGCCTGCCGATATTCTTATGGCCTGACGTGCCGCTAACTTTTGACACCCTACAAATCATTTTCCCATATTCACTGGCACTGGCATTGGTGGGTTTACTCGAATCGCTGATGACAGCCACCATTGTCGATGACTTAACCGACACCCACAGCAACAAAAACCGCGAATGTGTTGGCCAGGGCGTTGCCAATATCGGCTCGGGTTTACTCGGCGGTATGGCCGGTTGCGCCATGATTGGCCAGTCAATGATTAATGTAAAGTCCGGCGGCCGCACCCGCTTATCGACTTTGCTGGCCGGTGTGTTGCTGCTCTGTTTTGCAGTGTTTTTAGGTGACTGGGTTGGCTTAATTCCGATGGCGGCGTTGGTTGCTGTGATGATCATGGTGTCGATCAGTACCTTTAACTGGCAGTCGGTTAAAGATATGCGAACCAATCCAAAAAGCTCCAGTATTGTGATGTTGGCTACCGTTGCTGTGGTGGTCTACAGCCACAATCTGGCACTGGGTGTTTTCGTTGGCGTATTACTGAGCGCACTGTTTTTTGCCAATAAAATTGGTCAGTTACTGGCCATTGAAACGGATGTCACAGCCGATGGTCAATGCCGTACTTATACCGTCACCGGTCAGGTGTTTTTCACTTCTGCTGAACCCTTTGTACAAAGCTTTGATTTCAGTGAAACCTTGCCAAAGGTGCGGATTGATTTAACCCACGCCCATTTTTGGGATATCACTGCGGTGAGTTCATTAGATAAAGTCGTCATGAAACTTCGTCGACAGGGCACAATGGTAGAAGTGATTGGCCTAAATGAAGCCAGTGCGACACTGGTGGATAAATTTGCTATCCACAACAAACCGGACGCGATTGAACGTTTGATGCATCATTAATAACTAAGTGTGGCCATCCTGCAGTGCATCAGCGTAGCAGGATGGCTTCGAGTTGTTGCGATACACTGAATTTAGTCACTTCGCGCGAGATGCTTTGCTGAGATGGGCTCTCGAAAAATCGAATGCCTGCAATTAACGCAAACTAGAGATTCGTTTCTTTCGAGTTCGTCTGATCTGAACATCTTCAATTCACTCAAAGCGTAGATCGGTTCTGTGCCAATTGCTGACATCATCGTTTTTTACATTGGAACGTCTGCTTTCGAATGCAGAGTTAAATGGTGAACCAAATAAATTACGATTCAATATGTTACTGATAGACCAACTACAAATATCTTACCAACCCTTGGATAACCAACTTATCCAATAAAGAAAGGATACCAGCTCTGACATCTACGGGATTCATTTGAGGGATCAATTGAGAGATCACTGTTGCCAGTTCATTAAAACTATAATCAGATGACTGTAGTAGCTGAATTGTTGCAGTACTCAGTGCATCCAGCTGCATAAAGTGCACCTGGTCGTCCAAGCCTCTATACACCGCTAAAAACGTCGGCTGTTCCGGTGGCTCAATCGGCTGGTAATGCTCAGATAATTGATGCACTGGGTACTGGAAAGCTGCGACTTCGAGTAAAGAAGATATGGCAATGGCCTGATGGTCATTATCAGAACTTTCCAGCGGTAGCTGTTCTGACCATATTATTGGCGTTCGGCATGGATGACCTTTTTCTTCCCGACGAAATAGCTCCAGCTCCAACCATTCGTAATGTGCCAACTCAAGAGCAAAGGCCGGCAAGTCTGCAGCGTTTTCTTGCAACCACCCTAAAAAAGCTTCAGGGATCTCGACAAAATACGGGCTATCTAATTGGCTCTGCTGAAAAAAGTGTCGGATCTTTTTGTCAAAAACGTCGTCACCACAAATGCCTCGCAGAACCGGGAAGGCGCTGCGGACAAAATTTGCGACATTGTTGATGACCAGTTCCCGGTACACATCAAGACGTTCCTGCTCAATGCCATGAGGGGCTAATTCATTGGGGAAGCGAACTGCATCAGCCAGCTGTTTTTGAATAGCAAAAAGTTGATTCATATCGCCACCTGACGCTTCTGCAGGACCGAGTTTTGCTGCTGAATGTCTTTGATGATTTTTAGCTCAGCAGTCAAATCTGACAACTCAGGTAAATTAAAATCGCGTTCTAACAACGTTGGGAAGGTGCCATGGCACTGATAGGCATAGCCCAGAAGTTGCCACACATTCGAGCACACATCTGCGCCATGAGTATCTATCAGGAGGTGCTCATGTTGGACGTAATGTCCGGCTATATGCCCGTATCGAATACGTTTTGATGGCAGACCCCGGATAAACTCGTAAGCGTCATAGTCATGGTTGACGGAATTTACGTACACATTGTTCACGTCCAGCAATAACTGACAATCGGCCTGTTCCAGCACTTCAAGTAAAAATTCCAGCTCCGACATTTCAGCAGCAACCGGAGTGTAATAAGAGATATTTTCCAGCACTAACGGTCTCTGTAGGACATCCTGAACCTGATGTATGCGCGACACCAGGTGAGCTATTGCAGCCTGCTGAAATGGCATTGGTAGCAAATCATACAGCTGACCTCCGGCGGCCGTGTAGCTCAGATGCTCGCTGTAACACAGCATTGGAAACTGATCAAAGAAAGCTTTTAAGTCGGCTAAAAAGCGTTTGCTCACGGGATCAGGGCCGCCAATATTGAGCGATAAGCCATGGCAAACCAGAGGATATCTCTCTGCCAAAGCAGTCAATTTTTTTCGCAGTTGACCACCAAATGGCAACCAGTTTTCTGGTGCAAGTTCCAAAAAGCCAATGTCAGAGTGCGAGCTATTGAGCAGATCGTTCACATGATCACGTCGCAGCCCCAGGCCAACCATTGGGATGGCTTGATAATGGTTAAAGTTTGTTGTTTGCACTGACATGTCGATTGACCTGAACCTTTCAGTTGGATAGCGGAGCGAAATG